>Ga0256839_1000964_pt1 | contig 36206 bp, 36 predicted proteins | sample 354166metaG_FD_185968 | JGI IMG/M metagenome (GOLD analysis project Ga0256839, IMG submission 185968) | Hydrothermal vent microbial communities from Mid Atlantic Ridge, Atlantic Ocean - 354-166 | ecosystem: Environmental > Aquatic > Marine > Hydrothermal vents | place: Atlantic Ocean: Mid...
CCGCCTGCGAGAAGCCTGTCGTCTCTTCGTCGAACGTATGCTCGCGCCCGACACGACGGTCTGCCTCACCGTGAGCGGGGCGCTCACGCCGGCCGGCTTGGGCCACGCGGCCTTCGTGCCCCTGATCGAGGCCGGCTTCGTGGACTGGATCGTCTCCACGGGGGCGAACCTCTACCATGACGTGCACCGCTCGTTGGGCTTCGACCTCTACCAAATCTCCCCGCTCGTGGACGACGTGCGTCTCCGGGAGGAGGGGATCATCCGCATCTACGACATCGTGTTCGAGCAGAAGGTGCTCTTCGAGACCGACGCCTTCATCCGCCGCGTGCTCACGGCCCCCGAGTTCCAGAAGCGCATGAGCACGGCCGAGTTCCACCACCACTTGGGCCGCTACGTGCGCGAACGCGAGCGCCTGTTGGGGCTTCCACACCGCTCCCTCCTCGGCGCCGCCTACGAGGCTGGCGTGCCCATCTACACCTCCAGCCCCGGCGACTCCGGCCTGGGCATGAACGCCGCCGCCCTGCGCCTCCAAGGGCTCGCCGTCAGCCTCGACCCCGAGCTGGACGTGAACGAGACGGCGGCCATCGTCTACGGCGCCAAGCGCGCCGGCGGCAAGAGCGGCCTGCTCATCCTGGGGGGCGGAAGCCCCAAGAACTTCGCCCTGCAGACCGAGCCCCAAATCCAAGAGATCCTTGGCCTGGAGGAGCGGGGACACGATTACTTCATCCAGATCACCGACGCGCGGCCCGACACCGGCGGGCTCTCGGGGGCCACGCCGAGCGAGGCGGTCACGTGGGGCAAAGTGGACCCCGACCACCTGCCCGACACGGTGGTCTGTTACACCGACACGACCATCGCTTTGCCCATCCTGGTCTCCTACGCCCTGGCCAAACGCCGACCCCGCCCCCTCAAACGCCTGTACGAGCGGCGAGACCAGCTCCTCGACACCCTCCGGGCCGACTACGACGCCCGCCTGAAGGGCGCAGGGGGCACACGTGAATAGCTTCCTCGGCCTGCCGCCCGAGTTCACGGCCCCCGAGCGCTCGTGGGCGTGGGTGCTGCCGGTGCCCTACGAGAGCACGGTGAGCTACGAGGGGGGCACGCGCAAGGGGCCGGCAGCCATCATCGAAGCCTCCGCTCAAGTGGAGCTCTACGACCCCATCCTCGACGCCGAACCCGCTCTGGAGTACGGCGTGCACACCCTGCCGGCACTGCCCCCCAACCACGCCTCTCCCGAGGCGATGGTGGCCGACGTGGCCAGGGCCGTGGAGGCGTGCGCGCGGCCCGACCGGCTGCTGGTGGTGGTGGGGGGCGAACACACCATCTCCGTGGGCGTGGTGCGCGGCCTCGTGCGCGCCTTCGGGGGGGAGCTGGCCGTGGTGGTGGTGGACGCCCACAGCGACCTGCGGGACGAGTACGAGGGGAGCCGCTACAGCCACGCCTGTGCGAGCCGACGGATGCTCGACGAGGGCGTGGAGGTCCTGTTCCAGGTCGGCGTGCGCGCCATCTCCAAGGAGGAAGCCGCCTTCATCCGGGCCAACCCGGAGCGGTTGCGCGTCTGGTTCGCGGACGAAGTCCACACCACTCCGTTGGAGCTTCTGTTGGCCGACTTGGAAGCCCGCCTCGCCGGCCGGCGCCTTTTTCTCTCGCTGGACGTGGACGGGCTGGACCCCAGCATCGTTCCGGCGACGGGCACGCCGGAGCCCGGGGGGCTCACGTGGCACCAGGCGTTGGCCATCGTCCGCACCTTGGCCCGCGTGGCCCACGTGGTGGCCGTGGACTGTGTGGAGTTGGCCCCCCGTGAAGGCCTCCACATGGCCGAGTTCGCCGCCGCCCGGCTCCTCTACCACGCCATGAACGCCATCTGGCACCACCGGGGCGCGCCTAGTCCGTGAGAGCGTGTCATGTGTCGAACTATCCGGCTCGCCTTTTCCTTCCTCACCGTGTTGCCCTTCTCCGTCTCCGAGGTGGAGGATCGGGAACTCGGGAGCACGGTGGCCTGGTTCCCCCTGGTGGGCTTGGCGGTGGGAAGTGTGCTCGTGCTCACAGCGTGGATCGGCGTGCGCTCGGTCGGCGCGGGCGTGGCCGGCGTGTTGGCCCTGGCCGCGTGGGTGGGCCTCACGGGCGCGCTCCACGTGGACGGATTCTTAGACGTGTGCGACGGGCTCTTCGGCGGGCCCACGCCCCAGGAGCGGCTCCGCATTATGCGCGACGAGCGCGTGGGCGCCTTCGCCGTGGCCGGGGGCACACTGCTCTTCCTGGCCAAGTACGCGGCCCTGGTGGGCCTCCTGGAGGCCCCATCGTGGCCCTCGGCCGCCGGCACCCTCCTCGTGGCCCCCGTGCTGGGCCGATGGGCCATGTCCCTGGCCACCGTGGCCTTTCCCTACGCGCGCCCCCAAGGGCTGGGACGGGCCATGAACGCCCACGCCGGCCTCGGGGAGATCGCCTTGGCCGGTGCCTTCGCCCTCGGGATCGCCGGGCTTGTGTTGGGAGCACGGGGCGCAGGCCTTTGGGGAGGGGCCACGGCCTTGGCCTGGCTCGCCGGCCGGTGGGCCACGCGCCGCGTGCCGGGTTTCACGGGCGACATGTACGGCGCCCTCTGTGAGGTCACGGAAGCGGCCGTGCTCGTTGTGGGCGTTGGCCTGCTGTGAGGGCCGGCAGCCTCACGTCCCCTGTCCTCCCTCCCCGTAGAGCTCGTTGGTCTTGGCGGCCATGATGAAGTCGTTCTGGTGGAGCCCGCGAATCTTGTGGGTCCACCAGCGCACGGTCACGCGACCCCACTCGGTCAAGATGGCGGGGTGGTGGTCTTCGGCCTCGGCCAACTCGCCTACCCGGTTGGTGAAGGCCAGCGCCTCGGCGAAATTGGCGAAGCGGAAGACGCGCTCGAGCTGCTTGATTCCGCCGCGTTCAACCACCTGCCACCCGGGCACCTGGTCCATGAAGGCCCGAATCTCCTCCTCCGAGAGGGGAGGTTCGTCCCCACGGCAAGCGGTGCATTTCATCTCCACCAGTTTGTTCATGCCTTCCCTCCCCTTGAGTTCTTCCGGTGTGCCGTCCTCGTCTGAACAGGGCGTTCGCCCCTGCGGCCAGGGTATGATACCCCAGATTGAGCGATATGAAAAACACACATAACGAGGCGACACGGGTGTTCCGTGTGGGGGAGGTGCCCTGCCGTGGCGACGAAGGAAGTAAGAATCTGAGGCCCTGGGCAACAGATGGGCACTATGGCGGTGTTCTGGCCGGACGCATGACGAGTGAACGCAGGCGGTTGAGAGCCGCGGCCAGCTCCTGGGGACGGAAGGCGGCCAAGTCGCCCACCTTCCGGCTGTCGAGCACGTCGAGCCCCTGTTCGGCCACGTCTCGCATGACCAGCTCGACGATCTGGCGGAGTGGCCGCTGGCCGTCCATGTAGCGGTGCCGGGCGTAGACGAGGGCAGCGGCGATGGCGCGTGTTTGTGCCGGGTGGACGAGTTGTTCCACTGCCTCCAAGTCGATGGTCTCCCGGCCGAACTGGATGGCCCGGGTGCCGTGAACCTTGACGCGCACCTCGCGGCGCCCCTTGGAGGGGTCCACGCTGCGCGGGTCGGGTGCCCGTGGGGTCACGTCGCCGAAGCGGTCGCCCCCCTCGGGCCGGCGGCCCGTGGCGTGGCGGGCGGCAATGGCCTTGGCCTGGGCGGTGGCATCCCAAGGGCGGTAGGCGTGGAGGGCGATGACCGTGTCGGCCACGTCGAAGTAATCCCCGCTGCCCCCGATGACGAGCACCGTGCTCACCCCGAGCTCGTCGTGGAGCTGGCGCACTTTGTCGATGAAGGGGGTGATGGGCTCGTGGGCCTTGGCGATGAGCTCCTGCATTCGGTGGTCGCGGATCATGAAGTTGGTGGCCGAGGTGTCCTCGTCGATGAGGAGCAGGGAGGTGCCCACTTCCAGCGCCTCCACGATGTTGGCCGCCTGGCTGGTGGACCCGCTGGCGTTGGCCGTGCTGAAGTGGCGCGTGCTCTGGCCGAAGGGCAAGTTGTCGATGAAGGGGCTGATATTCACGCAGGCGACGGCACGGCCATCCTCGGCGCGGATCTTGACCGCGTCCGACACGGTGACCACGAACTCGCGCCCGTCGCCGGGGCAGTGGTTGTACACCCCCCGCTCGATGGCCCGCAACAGCGTGCTCTTGCCGTGGTAGCCCCCGCCCACGATAAGGGTCACGCCCCGGGGCACGCCCATGCCCTCGATGGGGCCGGCGTTGGGCAGGTGGAAGCTCACCCGAAGGGAGGGGGGCGACTCGAAGGGGATGACGATGCCCTCCTCCAAGGGGCGCTCGTCCACGCCGGAGCGGCGGGGCAGAATGGCCCCGTCGGCCACGAAGGCCACCAGGCCCCGCCGGGCAAGCTGGTCGCGGAGCCAGTCGGCGTCCTCGTTGACTTCGGCGTGGCGGCGCACGACGGCGGGATCGTGTGCGCGGTAGAGGAGCGCGTGTTTCACCACGTGGGGCACATCCTCCAGCAGGAGCTCGATGGCCTGGTGGCCCAAAATGGTTCGCCCCCGGGCCGGCAGCCCCACGGTGAAACGGGCCTCGACCCACGAGTCGTTGATGGTGACCGCCGTGTGGCGGATCACCTCCTGGCCCGGGGCGTCGATGGCGATCCGCCCGCTGTGGCCGGTGCCGCGCCGCCGGTCCGTGGCGCGGGCCACGTCGGCGAAGCGGCGTGCCACGTAATTCTCCACCCCGATGGCCCGGGCGGGCGTGCTGTAGAGCTCGGGCGGGAAGCCGGCGTGCGCCTGGGGCACGCGCACGCGCAGCCGGCTCGGGGCGGCGAAGGGATCGCCCTGGACGTGGTCCACGAAGAGCACGAAGCCGGGAAACCGGTAGACCCCCGCGATCTCCTTGTACGCCTTGTAGCCGCGGCCGTCCAAGCGGGACAGCAGGCGGCGCAGTTCCTCGGCCGAACGTGTGGCCGGCATGGGCATTCACCCTCCTGGGCCGGCCGGCGCGTCAACGGCGCCGCAAGAAGGCCGGCACGTCCAAGTCATCCCGGTCGAAGCGGCGCACCGGGAACTCCTTGACCTTCTGCTGGAGGGATGGTCCTCCCTGGCCGGCCGCCATGCGCAGGCGCGGCTGGGCCTTGGCCTGAGTGTCGAACCCGGTGGCGATGAGCGTGATGCGGATCTCGTCCTGGAGCGTGGGGTCGATGACGGCGCCGAAGATGATGTTGGCGTTCGGGTCGGTAGTGCTGCGGATCAGCTCCGCCGCCTCGTTGACCTCGAAGAGGCTGAGGTCCTCGCCGCCGGTGACGTTGAAGAGCACGCCGCGCGCGCCGTCGATGGTGATGTCGAGCAGCGGGCTGCTGATGGCCTTCTGGGCCGCTTCCGTGGCGCGGTTCTCGCCCGAGGCCACGCCCACGGCCATGAGGGCTGCTCCGCCCTCGGACATGATGGCGCGCACGTCGGCGAAGTCCAAGTTGATGAGGCCCGGCACGGTGATGAGCTCGGAGATGCCCTGAATGCCCTGGCGCAACACGTCGTCGGCCGTCCTGAAGGCTTCCTGGATGGAGGCGCGCTTGTCCACGATCTGGAGCAAGCGGTCGTTGGGGATCACGATGAGGGTGTCCACCTCCTCCTGGAGGGCCTCGATGCCCTGCTCGGCGTTCTCCATGCGGCGGGAGCCCTCGAAGGAGAAGGGCTTGGTGATCACACCGATGGTGAGCGCGCCGCACTCGCGGGCGATGCGGGCGACAACGGGGGCCGCGCCGGTGCCGGTGCCACCCCCCATGCCGGCCGTGATGAAGACCATGTCGGCGCCCTTGAGCACGGCCTCGAGCTCATCGGCGCTCTCCTCGGCAGCCTTGCGGCCGATTTCGGGGTTGCCGCCGGCCCCCAGTCCGCGCGTCAGCTTCTCGCCGATGCGCAGCCGGTGGGGCGCCTGGCTGAGCAGGAGGGCTTGGGCGTCGGTGTTGACGGCGATGAACTCCACGCCGCGGATGCCCGCCTCAATCATGCGGTTCACGGCGTTAGCACCGCCCCCCCCAATGCCGATGACTTTGATTTGGGCGAAGTTCTCCACCTCGGGTGGGAAGAACGACGGGGATTGGGGTTCCGGCAGGTCATTGTACATGGGTCTTGCCTCCTTTTCTTGATTCACAGACGTGTTCAGTGGACTACTCGGGCAAAAGCGTCGTCAGCCAACGGGCCAGACGCTCCTTCCAATCGGACGAAGAGTGGCCGGCACCGTTCTGGTGGCCGCGCACTTGGTGGTGGTGCGCGCCCCAGCGGAGCAGGCCCACGGTGGCGGCGAAGGCCGGCGAGCCCAAGCTGTCAATGAGGCCGCTCAGGTGGGCCGTGTGGGGCTGGCCCACGCGCACCGGGAGCCGGAAGTAGTCGGTGGCCAGCTCCCGTAGCCCCTCCAGTTGGGCACTTCCCCCGCAAAAGACCACGCCAGCCGGCAACAGGCCATCGTACCCGGAGCGCTTGATCTCGCGCCGGATTAGGTCGAACAAGTCAAGCACCCTGTACTCCAAGATCTCGGCGATGTCGCGCCGCGTGACAGCGTGAAGCGGCGTGTCGCCGAACGTGGCCACGTCCACGGCCTCGTCCTCGCCCACCAGGGCCGTTGCCGCGCAGCCGTGGCGCACTTTCAGCTCCTCGGCCACGGGCAGGGGGCACTGGAGGCCCACGGCCAAGTCGTGGCTCAGGTGGTGGCCGCCGACGGGCAGGCTCACCGTGTGCCAGGCGGCCCCTTCGATGAAGATGCCGATGTCGGTGGTGCCGCCGCCGATGTCCACCAGGACCACGCCCAGCTCCTTTTCGTCCTCGGTGAGAATGGCCTCGCCGGCGGCGAGGGGGTCCAACACGAAAGCCTGCACGTCCACGCCGGCCCCCCGGCAGCACGTTTCCAGCGTCTGGAGGGCCGTTGTTGAGGCCGCCACCACGTGGGCCTCGACTTCCAGGCGGTAGCCGTGGAGGCCGACGGGGTTGCGCACCCCGTTTTCGCTGTCGAGCCAAAAGCCGCGCGGGATCAGGTGAATCACCTCGTGGGAGTGGGGCAGGGCGATGGCGCGGGCGGCCTCGAGCACCCGCTGCACGTCGTCGTGTTGGACGGTGTGGTTGCCGCGCGAGATGGAGACCGTGCCCCGGCTGTTGAGGGAGACGATGTGGGCGCCCGAGACGCCCACGAGGGCGCCCTGGAAGGCCACGCCGGAAGTGTGTTCGGCCCGGGTGACGGCAGCCTCCACGGCACGGGTGGCCGCTTCGAGGTCAACAATGGCCCCCTTCTTGACGCCGGCCGAGGGCACCACGCCGATGCCGATAATGCGCAGCCGGCCGTGGTCGTCCACCTCGCCGACTAGGCACCCAATTTTGGACGAGCCTATGTCCAGTCCAACAACGTGTCGCATGGCTGTTCACCTACCTCCATCGTGTCACGGCGCGTTCGGCCTCCGTCCACCCTGTTCCCCCTCCACGTTCACGGCTCCCCCTCCTGGTTTTTCCCATCTCCCACACGGTAGTAGGGCCGTTCGGGCACCGACAAGTCCAGGAATGTCACGTTGCGTGCCGGCGCCACTTGGGCCCGGAACTGGCGGTAGATCAAGACCTTGAGCTTCAGGTTCTGGTGATCGCCGACCTGTACCCGCCACCCCTCGTCGGTGACGAAACTGAGCCCGGCCCCTGGGCGCCAGTCGAACACCCGCTGCTCCGGCAAGAGGCGGTTGAGCTCCAGCGCGGCGACAATGGCCTCGGGGTCCACGCGCTCGCCCGGGCGGAGCGAGGCGTTGCGCAGGTCGCGCACCACCACGGCCCTGGAGATGTCGCCGCGCACCTCGAAGAGCACGCCCTCCGCGTCCACCAGGAAGCGTTGCTCGCCGGCTTGCCACACGGCCACAGGTCGGCGCTCCACCACGCGGATGGCCAGCCGGTTGGGCAGGTCGAGCTTGACGTCCACGTCTTTGATGATGGCCAGGGCGCGAATGCGCGCCTCGACGGTCTTGGGGTCAATCCAGAAGATGTTCCACCCGTCCACGTCCGCCAGCGCGTAGATCTCCTCGGGCGTGGTGTAGAGCGTGCCCTGCACGTCCGCCCCGTAGACGTAGAACGTGTCGCTCAGGAAGAGCCAATAGGCTGTGGCGCCCAAGAGCAGGAGCACCAGGAACGTCATCATGTGATCCCTGAGCCAGCGCACCGTGGCGTGGCGGTCCTCCGGCGTGCGGCCGTGGACGCGCAAGCCCGGCAGCGCGCTCTGGTAGACGATCAGGCGGCGCGATCGCCGCCGGCGCGGCCGCCGCCGGCGATAGCGCCTGGGAGGGCGTCTGCGACGGTAGAGCCCCTGGCGGGCCGTGGACGCTCTGCTCATCGCCTCACCCGGTTCTGGGCCACGTCGGCCGCGCGCTCGAGCGCCAGCCGAATGAGCTCCTCGACCAGTTCGCGGTAGGTTAGCCCCTCGGCCTCCCACAGCTTCGGGTACATGCTGAAGGGCGTGAACCCGGGAATAGTGTTGATTTCGTTGATGTACACCTCGCCCGTGGCGTCGTTCATGAGGAAGTCCACCCGGGCCATGCCGCTCCCGTCGATGGCCCGGAAGGCCGCAACGGCCATGCGTTTGAGTGTGCGCGCGAGGTCGTCGGGAACGGGGGCCGGAATGAGCAGGTCGCTGCCCCCTTCCGTGTACTTGGCCTCGTAGCTGTAGAACTCGTGCCCTCGCGGGCGCACTTCGCCCGGCAGGCTGGCACGGGGGGTGTCGTTGCCCAACACCGAGACCTCCAGCTCCCGAACGTGTTCCACGGCCTGTTCCACGATGAGCTTCCGGTCGAACTGGGCGGCCAGGTCGAGGGCGGCGGCGAGCTCGTCGCGGGTGCGCGCCTTGGAGACGCCCACGCTCGAGCCCAAGTTGGCCGGTTTCACGAAGAGCGGGTAGGCCAGGTGGTTCTCGATGTGTTCCACCGTCTGTTCGGGCGCAGCGCGCCACTCGCCCCGCAGGACGACGAGATAGGGCACCACCGGCAGGCCGGCGGCCCGGAAGATGGCCTTGGAGAGGGCCTTGTCCATGGCCACGGCCGAGGCAGCCACGCCACAGCCCACGTAGGGGAGCCCGATCATCTCGAGGAGCCCCTGGATGGTGCCGTCCTCCCCGTAGGGGCCGTGGAGCACGGGAAAGGCCACGTCGGCCCGGCGGAGCAGCTCGCCGGGCGGTTCTGCCGGCGAGACGAGGGCGCCGGCAACCACGTGGGCGGAATCGGCCGGCGCGGCCCTGGCCGGGGAGGTGGCGTGGCCGGCCAGGGCCTCGAGCGCGGCCAGTGGGTCGTCGCCAATGAGCCATTCGCCGTCGAGCGTGATGCCGACGGGGAGCACGTCGAAGCGCTCGCGGTCCAAGGCGCCGAGCACGCCCCGGGCCGAGAGCAGCGACACCTCGTGTTCTCCGCTGCGGCCGCCGAAGATGACGGCCACGCACACTTTTTCGCGCCGTTGGGTCACGGCTCCTTCTCCCCTTGTTGCCCCTCAGCGGGCGGGGGCGTATCTGGTTCGTCTCCTTCGGCCTCCTGCTCCCACCTGCCCACCAGCTCGATCTCCAGCTCCAGGGTGATGCCGAACTGCTCGCGCACGCGCTGGCGGGCCAGCTCGATGAGGGCGCGGACGTCGGCGGCGGTAGCCCCGCCCAAGTTCACGATGAAGTTGGCGTGCTTGGGGCTGAACTGGGCGTTGCCGATGCGGTGGCCCTTCAACCCCACGGCCTCGATGAGGCGGCCGGCGTAGTCGCCGGGCGGATTGCGGAAGACGCTGCCCCCGCTGGGCGCTCTGGGCTGGCTGGTGGTGCGGCGCAAGATGTAGCACCGCAGGCGACGTTGCACCTCCGCGGGATCGCCCCGTTCCACCTCGAACTTGGCCCGCAGAATGGTGGGGCGCTCCCCGGGCGGCATGTCGAGGAGGGCCGAATGGCGGTATTCCAGTTTCAGGCGCTTGGCCGGCACCTCTTCCACTTGACCGTCGGGGGTGAGCCACTCCACGCTCACCAGGCGGTCCTTGATCTCGTGGCCCCACGCCCCCGCGTTCTGGACCACGGCCCCTCCCACGGTGCCGGGAACACCGATGGCCCACTCCAGGCCGCTCACGCCTCCTTGGGCCAATTTGCCCGCCAGCCAGGGGAGGGAGACTCCCGAGTCGGCGATGAGCCGCAGGCCGGCGGGGCTGGGCCGAACGGAAAAGCGGCGCGCCCGGTTGAGGATCACCAGGCCGTCCACGCCGTCGTCGCTGACCAGCACGTTGCTCCCCCCGCCCAACACCAGGTAGGGAATGTGGGCCCGCTGGGCCACCCGCACGGCTTCCTGGAGCTCCTCCACGCTCTGAACTTTGAGAAACCACTGGGCCGGCCCGCCGATGCGGAAGCTGGTGTACGGTGCCAACGGCTCTTCGGTTGTGATGCGGTCGCCGAAGGCACCGCGCAGGATAATGCGCACCAGGTCGGAGCGGCGCAGGCTGTCACGCGAGGCCCAGCGGCGTCGTCCGGGCGAGCTCATTGACACGTTCCTCCGTACAGATGTTCAAGGACGGCGTTTCCCTGTGCCACATGAAGGACCATGCCTCGACGTTGGGGGCCCTCATCCCGCCGGCGCAGGCGTTGGCCAGGATGATGAGGGAGGGGGCCGGTCCTAGCCGCTCGAGGAGCCGGGCGGCGATCTCGGCGGCCTTGTTGATCTCCACTGTGTCAGTCACGCGCTCTTCCTCCCACCGATTTTTCCTCCGCGCCGTTGCCCGGGGCTTCGGACAGCGTCCGGCCACGGGCCTCCAGGGCGTGGCGCAGGCGTGGCCCCAAGGCCGTGATGTCGCCGGCTCCCATGATGAGGATGACCGCGTCTTCTGGCGCTTCACGGAGCAGGAGGTCGAGGGCGGCCTCCTGGGTGGGGGCGTAGGTGGCCGGCGGCCCCTGGAGGCGGCTGGCCAAGTCTTGGGCCGAGGCGCCGAACGTGTCGGCCTCGCGGGCGGCGTACACTTCGGTGACGATGACCCGGTCGGCTTGGGCGAAGGCGCCGACGAAGCGGTCGAATAAGGCAGCCAGCCGGCTGAAGGTGTGGGGCTGGAAGACTACCCACACCGGCCGGCGGCCGAAGCGCTGACGGGCGGCCCGCAGGGTGGCCTCGACTTCCGTGGGGTGGTGGGCGTAGTCGTCGAAGATGTCCACGCGGCCCACGCGGCCCACGTGCTCGAAGCGGCGGGCCACGCCGGCGAAGCGCTCGATGGTGGCCCCGGCGTCGGAGGGCTTCACGCCCACGTAGTCGGCCACGGCAATGGCCGCCACGGCGTTGAGCACGTTGTGATGGCCGGGCACCCGGAGCCGGAAGGTGCCCACCGGCTCCCCCCGACGGGACAGGGCGAAGTCCGTGCCCCCGAAGGCGTTGGGGCGCAGGTCAGTGGCCTGCCAGATGACTCCCGGCCCGGTGCCGTAGGTGATGGCCTTTGCCGACGCCTTGGCCGGCAGGGAGCGGGCGCCAAGGTCGTCGTGGCAGACCACCAGGGCCCCCTCCGCCCGGATGCGGGACACAAAGCGGGCGAAAGCGCGCCAGACTTCGCGCTGGTCGGCGAAGATGTCGGGATGATCGTGTTCTACGTTGGTCACCACGGCCACGAAGGGCTCAAGCCCGATGAAGGCGTAGTCGTACTCGTCCGCTTCCAGGACGAAGAGGGGGCTGCGGCCCACGCGCGCGTTGCCCCCCAACTGGGGCACGTCGCCCCCCACGATCACGGTAGGATCATGGCCTGCTTCGACCAGCACGAGGGCAATCATGGCGGTGGTGGTTGTCTTGCCGTGGGTGCCGGCCACGGCAATCACGTCGAAGCCCCGGGTGAGCTGGGGCAACAACTGGGCCCGCTTGTAGACGGGGATGCCCCGTTCCCGGGCGGCCACCACTTCGGGGTTGTCGGGGGGCACGGCGCTGGAGACGACCACCAGGTCGGCGTTGCCCACGTGCTCGGCGCTGTGGCCCACGTGAACGCGGACGCCAGCCTCGCGGAGGGCTTCCAGGCGGGGGCTGGCCTCGCGGTCCGAGCCGCTCACGCGCCAGCCACGGCCCAGCATCACGCGCGCCAGGGCCGAGAGCCCGGCCCCGCCGATGCCCACGAAGTGAACGTGTTGTCCCCGTGCCCGTGGGGTCATTCCCTCGTTCTCCTCTACGCCGAGCGCAGAATGCGGTCCAACTGGCCCACCAGGCTGAAGATGAAGCCGTGCCAGAAGATGACCAGCAGGGCCAGCAAGACCAAGCTCTGCACGCTGATGAGCTCCTCGTACACCCTGGTGGCGTCGTTCACGAAGTGAACGATGAGGGTGAGCTCGCCCGGCGTGGTGTTGAGCGACACGCCCAGGTTGACGCGCAGGGTCCAGTCGTTCAAGTTGAGCTGAATCCACTCCCGGCTCACGTCCAGGAGCAACACCATGAAGAAATAGCCGCTCAACAGCCCGAAGGAGCTGCCGATGAGCTTGTCACGCCGCTCGTCGGACGTGTTCTCGATGATCTTGTGGAACGTGACCACGACCATGACCGTGGAGCCCACGAAGAGGCTCAAGCTGAAGAATTGGGCCAGGGGACCGCTGAAGTCGAGCCCCAGCAGGATGCGCACGGCCCTGATGAGGAAGGCAGAAGCCTTCACGGCCACGCCCCAGGCGAAGAAGAGGCCCACCAGGGTCACGATGGCCCGCTTCCACCCTCCCAAGGCGCCCAAGATCATGAAGAAGAGGATGGAGACCACCGTGAGCACTCGGAAGTCTATGGGCAGCGTGATGACCTCTGGAATTTCGAGCGGCATGTCACGCACTCCTTGTCCTGTTGACAGCTTTGTCGGCCGCAAGTGCTTCCAGCAGCTCGTAGATGGCCAGGGCAGCTCCCGGCCGGGCCAGGGCGCGCATGGCGCGGCGCATGGCCGTCAGGCGGGCTTGGTCGTGGAGCAGGTGGCGCACCCGGGGAAGCAGGGCGTCGCGAATTTCGTCGTCCGGAACGATGACGGCCGCGCCGTGGGAGGCGAGGTAGCGGGCGTTGGCCCACTGGTGGGCGCCCGAGTGGGGGTAGGGCACCAGAATGGCCGGCAAGCCCACGGCGGGAAACTCCCCCAGCGTCGAGGCCCCGGCACGGGCCACCACCACGTCGGCGGCGACGAGGGCATGGGCCATCTCCTCGTGCAGGTAGTCGAAGAGGTGGTAGCGTTCCCGCACGCCGGCCGGCAGCTCCTGCCGGCGCGCGCGGAGCCACTCGCGGTCCCACCGCCCGTGGATGTGGAGCACGTGGGCCTCGGCGAGGAGCTCCTCCAGGGCGTGGCCCACGGCGGCGTTCAGGCTGTGGGCTCCCTGGCTCCCGCCGAAGATCAACACCACTCGCTCGTCGGCCGGGATGCCGAACCGGGCCCGGGCCTGCTCGCGGCTCGGCCGGCCGGCCGCGAGGGAGGTCCGCACGGGGAAGCCTGTCACCACGGCCTTGCCCCGGCGGAAGTGACCTTGGGCCGGCTCGGCGGTGACGGCCACCTTGGCGGCCAGCGGGGCCATGAGCCGCACGGCCAAGCCCGGCTCGATGTCGGGCAGGTACACGAGCACGGGCACGCGCAGCCACCGGGCGGCCAGAGCCACGGGGAAGGTGACAAAGCCGCCGGTGGCGAGCACCACGTGGGGGCGGAAGCGGGCGAGCAGCCCCCTCGCCTGGCCGAACCCGCGGGCCAGGCGCCACGTGTGGCGCAGCCCGGCCCGCCAGCCGGCGCCGCGCAGCCGGCCGGCCTCGATGCCCACGAAGGCGAGGCCGGCCCGCTCCACCAGGGAGCGCTCCAGCCCCTCACGCCACCCTATCCAGAGCACGTCGGCCTGCCGGCCGGCCGACAAGCCGGCCTCGATGACGGCCAGGGCCGGGTAGACGTGGCCGCCGGTGCCCCCTCCCGTGACGGCCAAGCGCAGGGGCACACGGCCCGCAGTGGCGCGTCCGGCCGCCCGCGGCCTGTGCGTGGCCGGCACAGTCAACATGCTCACCTTTCCCCCTCCTGGGGCCTGCGAGCCCGGCTGATGCTCAACAGCAGCCCGACGCCGACGAGCGAGGTGACCAACGAAGAGCCGCCGTAGGAGATGAAGGGCAGCGGGATGCCCGTGAAGGGCACGGTGTTGGTCACCACGGCGATGTTCAGCAGGGCCTGGAAGAGCAGCCAACAGGTGATGCCGGCGGCCAGGATGGTGCCGAAGGCGTCGGGCGCGCCGGCGCCGATGCGAAATCCCCGGTACCCCAGGAAGAGAAACAACCCCAACACCAGCAAGGTGAAGACGAGGCCAAGCTCTTGGCCCACGATGGCCAGGATCACGTCGGTGTGGCTGGCGGGCAGAACGCCCACGTTGCCCCGGCTGCTCCCCAGCCCTTGGCCCACCAGTCCTCCCGAGGCCAAGGCCACGAGGGTTTGTACGATCTGGTAACCGGTGGTGTCGGCCCGGGCGAAGGGGTCCAGGAAGGTCTCGATGCGGGCCGCCCGGTAGTCGGCGCGGGTGGCCACGGTGAGAATGGTGAAGAAGGCAATGAGGCCGGTGACCACGAACTGGAGCAGGTCGGCGCCGGCGATGAAGAACATCACCCCGGCGGTCACGGCGATGAGCAGGGCCGTGCTGAAGTCGGGCTGGAGAAGAATGAGCCCACACACCACGCCCACCAACACGGAGAAGGGGATCAGGCCCGTGTCCACGTGGCGGATGCGCTCCCCCTTGCTGCTGGCCCAGTGGGCGATGTAGAGCACCACGGTCACCTTGGCCAGCTCGGCCGGCTGGACCGAATTGCCCAGGAGCCAGCGCTGGGCGCCGAAGACGGTGCGGCCGGTCATCAGGATGAGCACGAGCATGAGGAGGGTGACGCCCATGAGGGGCACGGTGTACCGCTGCCACACGCGGTAGTCTACCCGCCACAGGGCGATCATCAGCACCAGGCCCAACAGGGCCCACAAGGCCTGTCGGCGCACGTAGTAGGTGGCGTCTTGGTAGTTCAGGTAGCCGAGGGTGTAGGTGGCGCTGTAGACCATCAGGAGCCCGATGGTCAGCAGGCCCAAGACGGCCAGGAGGAGCCAGTAGTCGGATTGAATCTGGCGCTCCGCCCGGCGGCGGTGACGTCGCTTGGCGTAGGCGGAAGCAAAGGGTTTCGCGCGTGATGTGGCGTGTGGCACGGTCATGGCTTGCCTGCCTTGCTCCTTTCGCGTCGCTGTTACCCGGTCGCCACCCGCAGCAGTCGGCCGTTGGATGTCTCCTCGTGGCGGGAGGGAAGGTGCCTCACCAGTTCCTTGAAGCGCTCGCCACGGGCCTCGAAGTCCTTGAAGGCGTCGAAGCTGGTGCCCCCCGGGCTGAGGAGCACGAGGTCACCGGAACGGGCCACGTCGGCGGCCACGGCCACGGCCTCTTCGAGGGTGTGGCAGCGGGTTATGGAGGGCGACTCCCGTTGAAAGGCCGCCGCGCGCACGGCCCGCTCGACGAGGGGGGCCATCTCGCCGAAGAGCACCAGGTGTTTGACGCGGGTCAGGATTTCGCCGGCCATCTCGTCGAGGGGCAGGTGCTTGTCGCGCCCTCCGGCCAGCAGGATGATGCGCCCTTTGTGTTGCTCGAAGGCCCGCAGGGCGGCCACGGTGCGGTCCGGACTGGTGGCGATGGAGTCGTTGATCCAGGTCACGCCGTCCACCTCGCGCACCACCTCCAGCCTGTGGGGCACGCCCTTGAAGGTGGCCACGGCGCGGGCAATGGCCGAACGGCTCACCCCGACGGCGCGGGCCACGCAGACGGCGGCGAGCACGTTTTCCACGTTGTGGTCGCCCGGCAGGGGAATCTCGGAGAGGCGGCAGATGCGCGCGCGTTGCCCTTCCACTTGGCTGACCACCCAACCGTCGGCCAGGAAAGTGCCCTCCGGCACCTCGTGCCGCCGGCTGAACCAGAGCACCCGGGCCTGGGTGAGGCCGGCAAGGGCGCGCACGTGAGGGTCGTCCCAGTTGAGCACGGCCACGTCGTCGGCGCTCTGGTGGCGCAGGATGTTGGCCTTGGCCGCGGTGTAGGCCTCGAAGGTGCCGTGGCGGTCCAAGTGGTTGGGGCGCAGGTTGGTCACCACGGCCACGTGGGGGCTCTGGCGCAGGGGTTCGAGCTGGAAGCTGGAGAGCTCCAGCACCACCCAGTCCGAGGGCCGGATCTCCTCCACGAACTCGATAAGGGGCTGGCCGATGTTGCCCCCCACCCAGACCTTCCGCCGCCGGCCGGCCTTGAGGATGTCGCCGATCAACGAGGTGGTGGTGGTCTTGCCGCTGGAGCCGGTGATGCCGATGATGGGCGCCCGGCAGAGCTCGAAGAAGAGCTCGGTGGCGCTGCTCAGGGGCACGCCGCGCGCCTTGGCCTGGTGGACGATCTCGGCCTGGCGGGGGACGCCCGGGCTGAGGAAGAGCACGTCGGCCTCCAGGATGTCCGGCGGGTGGCCGCGCAGCACACAGGTGATGGGCAGGCCGGCCAGTTGGCCCACCTCGTCGGCCAAGTCGGCGAGACCGCGGCGGTCGCTGATGAGCACGCGCGCGCCCTGTCGCACCATGAAGCGGGCCAGGGCCATGCCTTCACGGGCCATGCCGATGATGGTTACCCGACGGTTGGCGAATCCGGTCATGATGTTACCCCCTCACGTGATCCGTGCTCGTTCGGTCACCTGTGTGGCGACGTTTGTCGTTCCCTGCGGGCGTCTCTTCCCGCGTGGTGGTTCGGCCCGAGCTCCGGCGGGGCTCACACCAGGGCGAGGGCAACGCCCAACATGCCGCTCAACATGCTGATGAGCCAGAAGCGCTGCACCACTTGGACCTCGCTCCAGCCCAACAGCTCGAAATGGTGGTGGATGGGTGCCATTTTGAAGAGTCGCTTGCCGCCCGTGTACCGAAAGTAGGCCACCTGCAGGATCACACTCATGGCCTCGGCCATGAAGACCACGCCCACGATGGGCAGCAGGAGCCACTGGCCGGTCATGAGGGCCACGGTGCCCAGCGTGGCGCCCAAGGCTAAGCTGCCCGTGTCGCCCATGAAGAGCTCGGCCGGGTAGGCGTTGTACCAGAGAAAGGCCAGAATGGCCCCGGCCATGCTGAAGCAGAAGGTGACCAAGTGGGCCTGCCCCTGGCGGGCGGCGATGATGCCGTAGGCCGCGAAGGCAATGGCGGCCGTGCCCCCGGCCAGCCCGTCCAGCCCGTCGGTGATGTTTACGGCGTTGGCCGTGCCCGTGATGATGAAGACGGCCACGGGCACGTAGGCCAGCCCGATGGGGATCTTCTGGGGCACTGTAGGTATGGCGATGGACTCCAGCCTGAAGACGAAGTGGAGCACTAGGGCGGCCCCGGTGGCAATGACTGTCAGCCAGAGCATCTTGTGGCGGGCCAGAATGCCCACCTTGGGCTCCCCCCGTCGTTTCTGCCGGAGCTTGGTCCAATCGTCCACCATGCCCAGGATGCCCGTGGCCACCAAGACGGTCAACGGCAGCAGCAGCGACTGGTACTGTGGCAGGATGAAAATGCTGCTGAAGACTACCACGGGCACGATGATCATGATGCCCCCCATCGTGGGCGTCCCCACCTTGGTCTGGTGGTGTGACGGCCCCTCCAGGCGGATGGATTCTCCGATCTGGTGGGCCTTCAGGAACCGGATGAGCGGTCGCCCCCAGACCACGGAAAACAGGAACGAAAGCGTACCCAACGTGAGTGACAGGGCCATACGCTACCTGTAGGCTTCGACAGGCCGTGGCCACGTGCCGGGCGCCCGGCCTGCGATTCTCCACGTCCACGTGTGCTACTCCACGCCCACGCTCAACGCGCTCACCACGCGGTCCAGCCGCACGGCGCGAGAGGCTTTCACCAACACCATGTCCCCCGGCTGCAAGTGTGCCTTGAGGAAGGCGACGGCCTCCTCCGGCGTGTCGGTCGCCACCACGCGCTCGGGCGCCATGCCAGAGGCCAGGGCCTCCTCGGCGATGAGCCGGCCGCGCGGCCCCACGGTGACCAGCAGGTCCACCACCTCGGCAGCGCGGCGGGCCACCCGCTTGTGCCCCTCTTCCTCGTAGGCGCCGAGCTCCAACATGTCCCCCAACACGGCCACCTTGCGGCCGTTGAGGTCGTCGAGCAGGTTGAGCGCGGCCAGGACGCTGGGCGGGCTGGCGTTGTAGGTGTCGTCGATGATGGTGGTGCCGTTGATGCCGGGCACCACGATGATGCGCAACAGCTCCATCTTCTCCAACGCCCTGAGCCCGGCGATGATCTCGGCCCACGATTGCCCCTCGATCAGCCCCACGCTGGCGGCGGCCAAGGCGCTGTGGACGCTGTGGCGGCCCAACAGGGGGAGCCGGGCGAAGACTGTCTCCTCGCCGTAGTGGAAGCGGAACGCGATGCCGTCGAGCCCGTGGCTCTCGATGTGGCTGGCCCAAAGCGTGTTGTCGGGGCGGAGCCCGTACGTGAAGACGCGGCATTGGGCCAGGGAAGCCATTGCCCGCACGCGCCGGTCGTCGCCGTTGAGCACGGCCACGCCGTCGGGGGGCAAGGCTTGGACGAGCTCGGCCTTGGCGGCCGCAATGGCCTCGATGGAGCCCAGGCGTTCCATGTGGACCGGTGCCACGTTGGTCACCACGCCGACGACCGGGCGGGCGATCTCGGCCAGGCGGGCGATCTCGCCTTGGGCGGTCATGGCCATTTCCAGGACGGCCCGCTCCGCGTCGAGGGGCATGGTGAGCATGGTCAGCGGCAGGCCGATGTCGCTGTTGTAGTTCCCCCTGCTTTTGAAGGTGCGAAACCGCTGGCCCAACACGGTGGCCGTGAGCTCCTTGACCGTGGTCTTGCCCACCGAGCCCGTGATGCCGATGACCCGCAGGGCCGGGTTGGCCCGCCGGCGCCACCAGGCGGCCAGATCCTGCACGGCCCGCAGGCTCTCCTCGGTCAGGAAGATGACCGGGGGCGCCAGGTCGCTCACCTCGTGTGGCCGGCGGACATCGACCACCGTGGTGTCGGCCATCACATCGGCCGGCACGGCGTGGCGGGAGGCAATCACCACGGCCGCTCCCCGCCGAAGCGCCTCGCCGATGAAGTGGTGGCCGTCGGTCTGTTCGCCGCGCACGGCCACGAAGGCGTACCCCGGCTCCACCAGGCGGCTGTCGGCCACGAAGCCGGTCACCTCGGTCCGGTGGGCGTCGCCCGGAGGCGCCGGGTGGCCTGTCAATCCGGTGAACAGGTCGGCCAGGGTTGGCATGGCTCTCCCACTCCGTGTGCCCCGTTCGCAGTGGCCTCACGGCCGTTGGGCCGTCTGGGACCCGTCGGGCGGCACGTTCCAGTAGGTGAGCAGCCGACGGGCCAGGCGCCGGAAGGTGGGGGCCGCGCTCTGGGAGCCCCACCGGTAGACGCCCTTGGGCTTGTCCAGCTTGACCAGGATGAGAAATTTGGGCGCGCCGGCCGGCACGAAGCCGATGAAGCTGGCGATGGTGTCGGTGGGGTGGTAGCCACCTGGGATGGGCACTTCGGCCGTGCCGCTCTTGCCGCCCACGCGGTAGCCCTCAATGCGGGCGTTCTCGATGCCGAGCTCCACGGCGTTGACCAGCACCTCCTGCATGAAGCGGGCTGTCTCGGGCGCGATGGCCCGACTTCGCTCCCGGGGTGTCGTCTCTTCCAGGTGCCCGTGGTTCACCACGGCCTTGACGAGCCGCGGCTGTACGACCACGCCGTCGTTCAGGAAGGCGGTGTAGGCGTCGATCATCTGGATGGGCGTGACGGCAATGCCCTGGCCGAAGGCGTTGGTGCCCACGTCGCTGGGGTGCCAGAGCCCGTCTCCCGGCTCCTTGATGAACCCGCTGGCCTCCTCACCGAGGCCAAGGTTGGTGGGTTCGCCGAACCCAAAGCGGCGCACGTACTCGACGAAGCGCTCCACGCCGAGCTGGAGGTTGATCCACGCCACCGCCGTGTTGACCGAATAGCCCAGAATTTCGCTGATGGTGATGAGGCCACGGGAGCCGCCGTCCCAGTTGCGGATGAGCCGGCCGCCCACTTCGATCACGCCCGTGTCCCGGTAGACCAGGTTGGGCGAGATGGCGCCGCTGTCCAGGGCCGAGGCCACGGTAATGGCCTTGAAGACGGAGCCGGGCTCGTACTGCTTGGCCGTGGCCGGGTTGGCGAAGAGTTCGGGCGGCGTGGTGGCGTATTGGTTGGGGTCGTAGCTGGGCCAATTGGCCATGGCAAGTACGTCGCCGGTGTGGGGGTCCATGACGATGATGGTGCCTCCCTCGGCGTCGTAGCGGGCGATGGCGTCGGCCAGCTCCTGTTCGGCCATGAATTGGACGTTGCGGTCAAGGGTGAGAATGATGTCCACGCCCTCCCGCATGGGGGCAAAGGGGCGCGCGCCCAGTTTGATCTCCTCGGCCGCGGGGGCGTCGGTGTTGGGGGGCACTTGCCCGTCCAGCCACTTGGCCATGGTGCGCTCGACGCCGTAGCCGGTGCCGGCCTCGTTGACGAAGCCCAGCACGTGGGCGGCCAACGGGCCGTTGGGGTAGGCCCGCTTGAGCACCGGCTCGATGACCAGGGCCGGGTTGTTCAGGTTGATGAGGGCCTGCCCCACGGTGTAGGGAAGGCCGGCGGCAATGGGGATGTAGGCGTCGTTGCGCGAGAAGAGCTCCACCAGTTCGTCCTCCGGTCGGCCGATCAGGGGGGCCACCTCCCGGGCTAGGGATTCAGCGTGGGCCACCAAGTTGGCCGAGACGCCCAGCTTGTACTCGGTGGTGTCGATGGCCAACAGGTACCCGTTGCGGTCCCGGATGGTGCCCCGGGGAGGTTGTTGGGCCGGGCGCACTTGGGCCACGGCGCGGTGGCGCAGGACCTGCTCCCTGGCAACGAGCTGCCAGTAGGTGAGGCGCCAGGCCAACAGCAGGGCCACGCCCACGGAGACGGCCAACACCACGTAGATGCGGCGCCGGCGCCGGGCGTGGAGCCGCTGTTCGGCGGCGCCGGAGGGCTTCGAGCCCTTGTGCGCGCGGCCCCTGGTCTCTGTGGTGGGCATGGCCGTCCTCTGTGTCACTCCTCGGCCCCTGCCCCCGCGGGAAGCCCGGCGTCGGGCGTGAGCTCGATGATGATCTCGTCGGCCTCATAGGCCGGCACGAAACCGTTCTCGCGGGCGAACTCCAACACGCGGGCAGGGCTCTCCAGCTCCGCGATTTGGCGTTCCAGCTCGCGGTTCGTCTCCTGGAGCTGCCGGTACCGGCGCTCGAGCGCTTGAATGTCGAACGCGGTCGTGTTCATCTGGCTGATTTCGGCCAAGTAGAGGAAGAGAATCAGGCCGATGAGGGAGAGCAGGAGAAGCGCGCGCCGGGCCACAGGGCCGGTCATGATTTGGGGGGCGGACAGCGTGCGGGCGGTGCCCCGCACGCGCAGGATGGATTGGTTCATCAGCCTGCTGTCAGACGCCATCGGTCAGCTCTCCTCCTCCGGTGTGGTGAGACGTTCGGCCACGCGCAGCTTGGCGCTGCGGGCGCGCGGGTTTCGCCGGACCTCTTCGTTCGACGGCGTGATCGGCTTGCGGGTGATCACGCGCAACGAGGCCCGGTGTCCACATTGACAGACGAGCACGTGGGGCGGGCAGAGGCAGTCGGTGGCCTCGCGCCTGAACACGTGCTTGACGAGCCGGTCTTCGAGCGAGTGGAAGCTGATCACGGCCAGCCGCCCGCCGGGACGGAGCAGGGCGATGGCTTGGGGAAGGGCTGCCTCGAGGGCGTTCAGTTCGTCGTTGACGGCGATGCGCAACGCTTGGAAGGTGCGTGTGGCCGGGTGAAGGCGCACTCCCCGGCGGCGCCCCACCACACGCGCGATCAGCTCGCCCAGCTCCCGGGCTGTGTGGATAGGGCGGTGGCGCACGATGGCCCGCGCAATGCGCCGGGCAAAACGCTCCTCCCCGTACCGGGCGATCAGGCGGGCCAACTCCTCCTCCGGCAGCTTGTTGACCAGGTCGGCGGCCGTCACGGGCGCTTCTGGGTCAAAGCGCATGTCCAAGGGACCTTCGGCGTGGAAGGAAAAGCCCCGCCGAGGGTCCTCCAGTTGGAGCGACGAGTAGCCCAGGTCGAACAGAATGCCGTCTACGCCTGTAAAGGTGTGCGCGCGGGCCAGGCGGCCCAGCTCCCGAAAGGAGCCGTGGACCAACGTCACCCGCCGTCCGAAGCGGCTCAGGCGCTCGCCGGCCACTTCCAGGGCCGAAGGGTCGCGGTCAATTCCCAGCAGCCGGCCGTCGGGCGCCGAACGTTCCAGAATGGCCTCGGCGTGGCCGCCCGCCCCCACGGTGGCGTCGATGTAACGCCCGCCGGGACGGGGGGCCAAGTGGGCCACGACTTCCTCTTTTAAGACGGGAACGTGCATTGAGTTCAGATGCCAAAGTCGCCCAACTCTTCGGCAATGGCCACCAAGTTGGCCATCTGCTCTTCCTTGAACGCCTGCCACGCTTCTGGGGACCAGATCTCGATGCGGTCGCCCACGCCGGCGATCACGGCCTCGTTGGCGAGGTTGGCGTACCGGCGCAAGTTCTCGGGAATGAGCACCCGGCCTTGGCGGTCGAGGGTGCCCTCGAACGCCTGTGAGAAGAAGAAGCGCGTGATCGTGCGCGCGTTGGCCGAGCCCGAGGGGAGCGACGCCAGCTTGGCGGCGAAGCGCTCCCACCCCTCGCGCGTGAACCCCCAGAGGCAGTGATCGAGCCCGACCGTGAGGATGATGCCCGGGTTGAAGGCGTGGCGCAGGCGGGCCGGGATGGTCAAACGCCCCTTGTCGTCAACGCTGTAGGTGTATTCCCCGACAAACCCAATGGACACTAGAACACCTGTTCTGTTTCGTTCCCCACCGAAGTGCTGTACAGGGGGCGAAACGTGGGGAAGTTCCCCACTTTTCCCCACTCTCCACCACTTGCTCCCATTGTACATGACATGTTTCAAGATTGCAAGCGGACAGGGGCGAGAAGCGGAAATTTTAAGGTTCATGAACAGAGTGCCATCTTGGTCGCCGGAAAACGTGAACCGTGGTCAGGGAGGAGAAGGGGGCTTACTTCTGTTGGCAGTGGGGGCAGCGCAGGGGGTTGTCAAGGGGTTCGAGGCTGGCCGCGCAGACGGCGAAGACCCGGACGCGGGGGAAGAGGCCGAACCGGCGGACGACTTCGCCCTCCAGGACGAGCTGGCGGCAGGTGGTCTCCTCCAGGAGACGGGGAACGGGGCAGGTGCGGCAGAGCTTGAGGTGCCACATCTCGCCGTACCCGCTGCGCCGCAGGAGGCGGCATTCCATGCGCTCGCGGCCACGGAAGTAATCGTAGTGGAAGAAGCGACATCGGGGGAACTCGCGCCTGTCGGTTGTCATTGCCGGTGATGCCTCCTTGTCGCGCCCAAGGTGAGCTCGCCTTGGCTTCGGTTGATTGTAGGCACGAATGGCGGTTTTCCCAAATCGCCACGAGATCCACCTTTTGCTGATTGTTCAGGGCGTGACCAAGGCCGCCATCGTGTTGTGGTCCACGCCCCAATTTTCGGGAGCACGAAACCCAATTGTTTCCTCGCCGGGAGAACGGGACCTTGCGTTTCAGCGCTTTCGGCACTTTGGTGTATACTTTGTACCGGCCGGCCAGAGCGTTCTCCTTGGCATTTCGTTCCTCCAAGGATACTCCATGGCTGGCCGTGTGGGTATGGCAGAGCATTTCACTCATCTCAATCAGGTACCATGTCCTCGAGCCGCCTGCCCGAACACATCCGACGTCAGCTTGACGCCCTTCCGCGTGCCACGGGCGTCTACATGATGAGAAGCGCTTCTGGCGAAGTTCTCTACGTGGGCAAGGCCGTGAACTTGCGCCAGCGGGTGCGCTCCTACTGGAGCGCCGCCGGCCAGCGCGTGCCCAAAATTCGCCACCTGACCGCTCAAGTGGAGACCATCGAGGTCTGGACCACCGACTCCGAGCTCGAAGCCCTCCTCCTGGAGAACAACCTCATCAAGGAGCACCGGCCGCGGTACAACGTGCGCCTCAAGGACGACAAGCGTTACCCGTACATTCGCGTCACCTGGCACGAGCCGTACCCCAAGGTGATGATGACCCGGCAGATGGTGCGCGATGGCTCCCGCTACTTCGGCCCCTTCACCTCGGTCTGGAGTGTGCGCGAGACTCTGGACCTGCTGCGCCGGCAGTTCCCCTATCTCACCTGCAACCGCACCATCACCGGCCAGGACGAGCGCGCCTGTCTCTATTACCACATCCGCCTCTGCGCAGCCCCGTGCATCGGTGCCGTTACCAAGGAGGAGTACCGGGCCATCATTCAGGGCTTGATGGCGTTCCTGGACGGCCATCACCAGGAGCTCCTCGACCGCCTCCGCCGTGAGATGGAGGAGGCGGCCGAACGGCTGGAGTTCGAGCGTGCCGCCGTGCTGCGCGACCGCATCGCGGCGCTGGAGCGCGTGGTGGAGCACCAGAAGATCGTGGACGTGGGCGGCGGCGACAGAGACGTGATCGCCTTCGCCCGCGACCGGGACAACGCCTGTGTGCAGGTCTTCTTCATCCGGGGCGGCAGGCTTATCGGCAGGGAGTCGTTTTGGCTCGACAACGCCGGCGACGAGGATGAGGCCCACGTCATGGCCGCCTTCATCAAACAGTTCTACGGCGAATCGGTCAGCGTTCCCTCGGAGATCCTGCTCCCCAGAGATTTGGACGAGGCGCTTATCATCAAGCAGTGGCTCGGGCAAAGACGGGGGGCCGACGTGGTCCTGCGCGTGCCCCGCGAGGGGCCCGAGAAGGAGCTGGTGGAGATGGCCACGCGCAACGCCCTGGAGGCCCTGGCCCACCTGAAAGCCCACTGGGCCTCCCAGGAACACCGCCACACCGCGGCCATCGAGGCCCTCCAACAGGTGCTGGGGCTCCCCCACCCGCCGCTGCGCGTCGAATGTTATGACGTGAGCCACACGCAGGGAACTCACGTGGTGGGAAGCATGGTTGTCCTGGAGAAAGGCGTGCCGCGCAAGGGGCACTACCGCCGGTTCTGCGTGCGCCAGGCGCGCAACGACGACGTCGCCAGCCTCCAGGAGATCGTCCGGCGCCGGCTGAACAACTGGCAAGAGGCCCGCCAACAGCCCGGCAAGAACCCGTGGGGCCTCTTGCCCGACCTCATGGTGGTGGACGGCGGCCGGGGCCAGCTCAACGCCGTCTTGGCCGTGCTGGCCGAGTTCGAGCTGGAAGATGTGGTCCCGGTGGTCGCCCTTGCCAAGCGGGAAGAGGAGCTCCACGTGCCGGGCCGCGCCGAGCCAATACGCCTGGAGCGCTCGTCGCCGGCCCTCCACCTGCTCCAGCGGGCCCGCGACGAAGCCCACCGCTTTGCCCTCAGCTATCAGCGCCGGCTGCGCGAGCGCCAGGCACTGCGTTCCTCCTTGGACGAGATACCGGGCATCGGCCCTAAGCGCCGCAGGCGCCTGCTCCGCCACTTTGGTAGCGTCGAGGGCATTCGGCGCGCGTCCGAGGAGGAGCTGGCGGCCATCCCGGGCATGACCAGGAAGTTAGCCCAGCGGGTAAAAGAACACCTTGGATCAGGAGAAGCTTCCCATGAGCGCTGACGCCTCCTTCGTGATCCCCGCCCCCGCCGACGTGCCCGACGACGTGCGCTTCTACTACCGCCACGCGCGCCGCTCCCAAGAGCCGGTGGTCGAACTGGGCGCGGCCGGCGGGCGCTACTGTCTCGTCCTCGCCAGCCAGGAGATTCGCGTCATCGGCGTGGACGCCGACGCCGAGAAGATGGCCGCCCTGGAGAGCTTCGCCCGCGCCAGGGGCTATCCCCTCACCGCCGTCGGGGCGCCGTGGACGGAGTTCACGCCGGAACACCGGGTGGGCATGATCTACGTGCCCGCATCCCGGTTCACCGCCCTGCTGACGTTCGAGGAGCAGATGGCCTTCCTGCGCCGCGTGCGCGGTCACCTGCACATCGGCGGCAAGCTGGCCTTCGACGTGCCCCTGCTCCGCCAAGAGGAGGTGGCCGACTCCCGGCCCGACACGCCGCGCCTCCGTGAGACTCGCCGGGACCCCACTACAGGCCGGCTCACCTACATTTGGGAGCGCCGCGAGTTGGATGTGGTCCGCCAAGTGGAGACCCTGCACCACATTCACGAGGAGGTGGACGCCGCCGGCCACACCCTTTCCCGCCGGCACGTGACCCGCCGGCGGGCTTTCTTCTGGCCCCACCAAGTGCGCGCCATGCTTGAGGCGGCCGGTTACTACATCGAAGCCGTCTTCGGCGGCTTCAACGATGAGCCGCTCACATCGGAAAGCCGCGTGCAAGTCTGGGTTGCCCGACGGCCCCTTGATTGAAGGGGCACGTGTTCCCACAACTGGTTGACAAAGGAAAGGCTCTCTGCTTTACTTCACGCACCCTGAAGTGCCCACAGTGCAGCGGAACCACAGGTGATGCCAACCTTTCACACAACCTTCACAAAGGAGTGAGCCATGCGCGGACTGATAATGGACTTTCCCCTCACCCTCAAACACATCTTGAACCACAACGAACGCCTCTACGGCAAGAAGGAAGTCGTCAGTCGCACAGAGGCCGGCGTCCACCGGTACACCTACGCCGACTTCCAGCGCCGCGTCCGCAAGTTGGCCAACGTGTTGCAGCGGCTGGGCGTCAAGAAGGGCGACCGGGTGGCCACCTTCGCCTGGAACCACTACCAACACCTGGAGCTCTACTTCGCCGTGCCCTGCATCGGCGCCGTGCTCCACACGGTCAACATCCGCCTCTTCCCCGACCAGCTCGTCTACATCTTCAACCACGCCGAGGACAAGCTCGTCTTCGTGGACCCCTCCCTCATCCCCCTGTTGGAGCGCATTCAGGACCGCCTGGAACACGTGGAGCAGTACATCGTGCTGGGCAGCGGCCCCGTGCCCGAGACTTCCCTGAACCCCACTCTGGCCTACGAGGAGCTCATGGCCGACGCCTCCGACGAGTACGAGTTCCCCGACCTGGACGAGTGGGACGCCATGGGCCTCTGCTACACCTCGGGAACGACGGGCAACCCCAAGGGCGTGCTCTACACCCACCGGGCCATCTTCCTCCATTCCTTTGCTTCGGCCATGTCCAACACCCTCAACATCTCCGAGCGGGACGTGATCTTCCCGGTTGTCCCCATGTTCCACGCCAACGCTTGGGGCCTGCCCTTCACGGCCGTGTTGGTGGGGGCCAAGCTCGTCTTCCCCGGCCCCTTCCTGAAGCCCCAGGACATGGCCCAGATGATCCAGGACGAGCGCGTGACCGTGGCCGCCGGCGTGCCCACCCTCTGGATCGGCCTCTACCACGCCCTGAAGAGCGCCTCCTACGACATCAGCTCTCTGCGCACCATGATCGTGGGCGGATCGGCCGCGCCCCGCGCCCTCATCGAGGGCTTCGAGAAGGACTTCGGCGTGCCCATTACCCACGCTTGGGGCATGACCGAGCTCAGCCCCCTTGGCACAGTGGCCAACCTCAAGTCGTACATGGAGGAGTGGCCCGAAGAAGAGCGCTACCGCGTGCGGGCCAAACAGGGGATGCCGGCCGCGGGCATCGAGCTGCGCATTGTGGACGACGAGGGGAACCCGCTCCCCTGGGACGGCAAGACCATGGGCGAAGTCCAGGTACGCGGGCCGTGGGTGGTCTCGGCCTACTACAACGACCCCGAGGCCAACGAGGGCGCCTTCACCCCGGACGGGTGGTTCCGCACGGGCGACGTGGCCACCATGGACCCAGAGGGCTACATGGAAATCACCGACCGCACCAAGGACTTGATCAAGTCGGGCGGCGAGTGGATTTCGAGCGTCCAGTTGGAAAACTTGCTGATGGCTCATCCCAAGGTCATGGAGGCCGCCGTCATCGCCGTCCACCACTCCAAGTGGCAGGAGCGCCCCCTGGCCGTTGTGGTGCCCGTGCCCGAGCACAAGGAGGAGATCACCAAGGAGGAGCTCATCGAATTCCTGCGCCCCCAAGTGGCCAGTTGGTGGCTGCCCGACGACATCGTCTTCGTGGACGAACTGCCCAAGACCAGCGTGGGCAAGTTCGACAAGAAGGTGCTTCGGGACCAGTACCGCGAATACCGGTTGCCCACCGAATAAGTGCCGGCCACATAAGGCTTTCGCAAACCCAAAAGATGGTGTATAATGGAAAAAGACAACCGTCCATAACAGGGTGAAGGGATTGCCCGTGAACACCCATGTGGACACGAGCCGCCAAACCGGGGCCCTTGGCCCCGCGCGGAACAGGAGTGACACGGCAGGGGAGCCCCAGGGCGCGCCGTGGCGGGGCTCCCCTCACCCCTTTATCACCGACTTTCGCTTGAAAGGAGTGGGAAGATGACGAGCCTCGCGTCAGCCAGCCCTGAGTTCATTCGCGTCTTCCGCCAGGCGCTGGAAGCGTATGACAACGGTGACCTCGCCCGAGCTCACGAGCTCTTCGTCCAGGCCCAGGACATCGAACCGGACAACGTGTGGGCCCTTCTTTGGTGCGGCGCCACGGCCCCCACCCCCCAGGAGACGATCAACTGGCTCGAACAGGCGCTGGCCATCGATCCCGGAAACGCACACGCTGAGGCTGGGCTGGCATGGGCTCGTGAACAGGCCGAGGCCCAGCCCGAGGAACAGGCCCGGCCGGCCGAGGAGGAGGCCGTCTCGCTCGAGGAATGGGCCGACGACGGCGGCGCGCCGGCAGCTCCCGAAGCCGTGGAAGAGGCCGCCGAAGGGGAACTCACCCTGGACATCGGCGAAGAGGCCGGCGAGGAGTGGCTTCTCGAAGAGACCCCCACCGACGAGGCCGAGCACGAAGCTCCCACCGCCACGGCCGAGGAGGCGTGGGACGTGGACACGGGCCTGTTGGGCATAGACGAGGAGGACATTCCCGACTGGTTGCGCGGCGAGGAGGAGGCGCCCGCCGAGGCTGGCGAGGCCACCGCCGTGGCCGACACTGACTGGCTCCTCGAGGGGGAAGCCGAACCCGAAGCGCCGCCGGCCGAAGCGGAAGCCGAGGGGCTGCCCGACTGGCTCTCCGGCGAGGGGGAGGCGCCAGCACAGCCCCAAGAGGAGGTCACCCTGCCCACTGCCCCGCCCGAGGGCTCATTGCCTCCGCCCAACCAGGTCGTGGCCGCTTATCAGGCCGGCTTGGCCGCTTGGGAGGAGAACCGCTTGGACGAAGCTGCCCGCTACTTCGAGCAGACGGTGCGCCTTGACCCCAATCACGTGCAGGCCTACGATTACTTGGGGAGCGTCTACTTCCTGCTGGGCCAGAGCGACAAGGCCATCCAAGCGTACAAGCGGGCCCTCTCCATTGACCCCAACTACGCCGAGAGCTACTTCAACTTGGGCCTTGTCTACCAGGAGACAGGCGACCGGGACAACGCCATCGCCATGTTCGAGCAGTACCTGAAGCTGGACCCCGACAGCACCTTCGCCGAAAACGCGCGCATGTTCCTGGAGCAGCTCAAGGGCGGGTGAAAGGGGCAAGGGCCGCCGGCGCGGGCGGCACCTCACTCACCCGCGCCGGCACACGGGGTTCACGCGCGCCGTCCCCCGATGCTCTTCCCCTGGAGGAACCACAACAGGTAATCGGGGCCACCTGCCTTGCTGTCCGTGCCGCTCATGTTGAATCCCCCAAAGGGATGCACCCCCACCAGCGCGCCGGTACACTTCCGGTTGAAGTAGAGGTTGCCCACGTGGAACTCCTCGGCCGCGCGGTCGAGCCGTTCCCGATCCCGGCTGTAGACTGCGCCGGTGAGGCCGTACTCCGTCGAGTTGGCGATGCGCAGGGCATCGTCGAAGTCCTCCGCCCGAATGATGCTGAGCACCGGGCCGAAGATCTCCTCCTGGGCGATACGGGCGTCCCAGGGCACGTCGGCGAAGATGGTGGGCTCGATGAAATATCCTCCCTCAATATCTAGCGCTCGGCCGCCCAGCACCAGGCGCCCCTCCTGGGTCCCGATCTCGATGTACGTGAGCACCTTGCGGAACTGCTCCTCGCTGACGAGGGGGCCCATCCAGTTGTCCGGGTTGGCCGGGTCGCCCACCGTGATGCGCTTGGCGCGCTCGATCACGCGCTCGACCATCTCATCGTACACTTCCTTGACGAAGATCGCCCGGGAGCCGGCCGAGCACTTCTGGCCCTGGTAGCCGAAGGCGCTCACCACCACCCCCTCGGTGGCCGCGTCCAAGTCGGCCGTCTCGTCCACGATCACGGCGTCCTTGCCCCCCATCTCCAAAATGGCCCGCTTGAGCCACTTCTGCCCCGGGTGGACCCTGGCCGCCCGCTCGTAAATGCGGCACCCTACCTCCTTGGAGCCCGTGAAGGAGATGAAGCGCGTCTTCGGGTGATCCACCATGGCCTCGCCGACCACCTCGCCGGGGCCGGTGAGGAAGTTGAGCACTCCGCGGGGCACGCCTGCCTCCCAGAGCAGGTGGGCCACGTGGTAGCCCACCACAGGCGACTGTTCGGCCGGCTTCAGCACGGCCGTGTTCCCGGTCACCAGGGCGGAGCTGGTCATGCCGGTGACAATGGCCACGGGGAAATTCCAGGGCGGAATGATGGCCCCCACGCCCAGAGGGATGTACCGGAAGGTGACCTCTTCCGAGGGAATCTGCGCCACGCTCTTGGGCGCTTCCTCCTCCAAGCGGAGCATGTGGCGGGCGTAATACTCCAAGAAATCGATGGCCTCGGCCGTGTCCGCGTCGGCCTCAACCCACGATTTGCCCACCTCGTAGACCATCCAGGCGGAAAACTCGTGCCGGCGGGCGCGCATGAGCTCGGCTGCCCGGAGCAAAATGGCCGCGCGCTCCTCGGCGGGCGTGCGCTGCCAGCGCTCGAAGGCCTCGTAGGCCACCTCCGTGGCCTTGGCCGCGTGCTCGGCCGTGCCGTTGGCCACAAAGCCGATCACCTCATCCGGACGGGCCGGGTTGACTGAGGGAAAGACATCGTCCAGCACGATCTCATCGTCGCCGATGACCAGGGGGTAGGTGCGGCCAAATTGCTCCCGCACGCGGCCGAGGGCGTCTTCAAAAGCCCGCCGGTTCTCGGGGTCTGTGAAGTCAGTGAGCGGCTCGTTGCGAAAGGGCGGCAGGTCCTGGTAACGCATCGAACACCTCCTTGTGATCGCTTTCGCCTGATGCCGGGGGCTCCCCTTCACGACGGGGAGACCTTCTGCCGGAAGTGTACGGGGAAAGTCGAACGTGTCAAAGCTCCTCCGCACCAGAGCTCCGTTCGCACCGTGTGCCCTTCTCGGGTACAATGGGCCACGGACGATGCTCTGGTTGTGTCGTTCCGGCCGGCAATGTGGAAAAAACGGGGCATAGGTGTGGAAAAACTTGGCTAGCCCTGTGGAAAACACCACCGGGGTGTGGATAATTTGAAGATGATGGGAGCAGTGGACATGACACGGCCACACACGCCGATCGCCGGCTCCGGACACGGGGAAGAGGGTGACCATTCCATGCTCTTCGACGAAATGTTTCTCAGGCGCCTCAGTCGTCTCACCCTGGTCACCCACCAGAAGCGGCCCGGGCGGTTCCAGGGAGAGCGCCGGAGCCCAAAGCGGGGCCAGTCGGTGGAATTCGCCGACTACCGCCCGTATGTGCCCGGCGACGACTTTCGTCAGATTGACTGGCACGTTTACGCGCGGCTGGAGCGCTTCTTCGTCAAGCTCTTCGTCGAAGAGGAGGATATCACTGTCCACTTGCTGGTGGACGCAAGCCGCTCGATGGCGTGGGGCACGCCATCGAAGTTGGACACTGCCGTTCGGCTGGCCGGTGCTGTGGGGTACATTGTGCTCAACGGGCTCGACCGGGTGACTGCCTATGCCTTTGGCAACGCCGGCCACCGCTGGCCGGCCCGCCGTGGCCGGCGCGCGGCCACGCCCCTCTTCACGTGGCTGCGCTCGCTCGCCCCATCGGGCACGGCCACATTTGCCCACTCCATCAGGCACTACGCCTACACCGCCGGGCAGCCAGGCCCCCTGCTGCTCTTCAGTGACCTGCTGGTGGACGATTGGGACGAAGGCGTTCGCGCGCTCGTGGCCCGCCGTTTCGAGGTCACGCTGGTTCACATCCTGTCGCCCGAGGAGCTGGACCCACCGCTCCACGGCGATCTCCTCCTGCGGGACTGTGAGCGGGGCGAAGGGGTGGAAGTCACGATCGACGACGACGTGCTGGCGAGGTACCGCCGTCACCTGGAGGCGTGGCGGGCGGGCATCCGCCGCTGGTGTGCGGAGCGGGGAGTCCGGTACCTCTTCGTCTCATCGGACACCCCCGTCGAGGATGTCATCTTCACCGACATGGTGCGCCACGGGGTGTTGCGCTGAAAGCAAGAGCCGCCTTCCCGAAGGCCCGTGTTCTCCTCCGGGAAGGCGGCAGCGTGCCGAGAGGACGGTTACTTGATCTCCACCTTGGCGCCCACGCCCTCCAGCTTCTTCTTGATCTCCTCGGCCTCTTCCTTGGAGATGCCCTCTTTGAGCGTGGTGGGCACGTCTTCCACGGCCTGCTTGGCCTCGCGCAAGCCCAGGCCCGTGATCTCGCGCACGGCCTTGATGACCTGAATGCGGTTGTCACCGGCCGCCGTGAGGACCACGTCGAATTCGGTCTTCTCCTCGGCGGCCTCGGCCTCGCCGGCGGCCGCGCCGGGCACAGCCGCCACGGCCACGGCCGCAGCCGCGCTCACACCCCAGTGGTCCTGGAGCCGCTTGGCCAGCTCGGCCGCCTCGACGAGCGTCAGTTGATCGAGCTGCTGGATGATGGCGTCCAAATCGGCCATGTCTCTATCCTCCTCTTCTCATGAAGTTTGTTCAGCCGTCTGTTCCGCACGGGCTTGCAGGGTCAACACCAAATCGCGGTGAGGTGCCTGCAAGAGGGAGACCAACTGTTGGGCCGGCCCCTGAATGGTGGCCACCAGGGTGGCCAGAATCTCCTCGCGGGAGGGCAGGGTGGCCAAGTGGTTGACGTCCTCCACGGAGAGCACTTGGTCGCCGAAGAGCCCTCCCTTGATTTGCAAGTTCTCGTTCTCGTCGGCGTACTTCTTGAGCACCTTGGCCGGCGCCACCGGGTCCTCGAAGGCGAAGAGCACCGCCGTGGGGCCGACCAAGATCTCCTCGGGGACGGGCTTCTCGGCCTGCTGAAGGGCCAGGCGGAGCAACGTGTTCTTGGCCACGGTCAAGCGGCTATCGGGAGCAGCCTCGCGCAGCCGGCGGCGCACTTCGTCCATGTCGGCCACGGTAAGCCCCCGGTAGTCGGCGAAGATGACCGCCTGGGACTCGCGGAAGGAGCGCGTGTATTCGGCCACCAACTGTTCCTTCTTCGAGCGTGGGATGGGCAATGTGTTCACCTCCTTTCCGGTTCCTCGGACAAACAAAAAGGCCTTTGGGCAGCACGCGCCGCCACAAAGGCCACGGGAAGATGCTCCCGTTCAACCTCTGCCTCGGCAGGCGCGTGCACACGCTTTCAGCCCCACAGGGACACCTGCTGTCTTCAGCATTCCCCTATTTGATTGGAGAGCCCCCACTAGGGGGCAAGGTCTACGACGTGCGCAACTGGAGAGCCTCGGGCACAGAGACGCGCACGCCCGGCCCCATCGTGCTCGCCAGGGCAATCCGGCGGAACATCTGCCCCTTGGCCCCGCTCGGGCGATTGGCCTGAATGGCCTCGATCATCGTCGCCATGTTCTCGAGCAACGCCTCGTCGCTGAAGCTCACCTTGCCGATGGGCACGTGGAGGTTGGCGCTCTTGTCCAAGCGGTACTCCACGCGCCCCTGGCGTGCCTCGCGGATCACGCGGGGCAAGTCCTCCGCCGGCACGACCGTGCCCGTCTTGGGGCTCGGCATGAGCCCCCGAGGGCCGAGGATGCGTCCCAGCCGGCCGACGATGGGCATCATGTCAGGCGTGGCAATGGCCACGTCGAAATCGGTCCACCCCTGTTGGATCCGCTTGACCAAGTCGTCGGCGCCGACGAAATCGGCCCCGGCCTCCTCGGCCAGGCGGGCCGCTTCGCCCGTGGCGAAGACCAGCACGCGGACTGGCTTGCCCGTGCCGTGGGGCAGCACGACGACGCCGCGCAGTTGCTGGTCGGCCTTGCGCGGGTCCAAGTTGGTGCGGATGTGCAACTCGACGGTCTCGTCGAAGTTGGCATACGAGGTATCCTTGACGAGCCGGATGGCCTCCAACGGCGAGTAGTCGCGCGAGCGGTCAATCTTCTTTCGGGCCTCGACGTACTTCTTTCCTCGTTTGGCCATGGGTCACTCCTTGTGGTCGAACGAGTCCAAGACTCTCCCACTGTGTTGATGTTAGTCCACCACTTCAATGCCCATGCTGCGGGCCGTGCCCTCGATCATGCGCATGGCGGCCTCGATGGATGTGGCGTTCAAGTCGGGCATCTTGAGCTCGGCAATCTCGCGAATTTGTTGGCGGGTCACCGTGCCCACCTTGTTGCGGTTGGGCTCGCCACTTCCTTTCTCAATGCCGGCCGCTTTCTTGAGGAGCGCGGCGGCCGGCGGGGTCTTGGTCACAAACGTGAAGGAGCCGTCCTGGTAGACGGTGATTTCGACGGGGATCACCTGCCCCATCTGTGCCTTGGTGCGCGCGTTGTACTCCTTGCAGAACTGCATGATGTTGACGCCGTGCTGGCCCAAGGCAGGGCCGACAGGCGGCGCCGGGTTGGCCTTGCCGGCCTCCAACTGGAGTTTGATAATCGCCTTCACTTTCTTGGCCATCGTCCTCCTCTCCGCACAAGAAAGCCCCTTGGTATCAGGGTTCAGGGGCTATACCAATGGTATTTGGCTCTGGCTCAGGTGCGCTCCACTTGGAGGAAGTCGAGCTCGATGGGCGTCTCGCGCCCGAAGAAGCTCACCAGCACCCGCACCTTGCCCTTCTCGCGGTCGATGTAGTCCACGGTGCCGGGGAAATCCTTGAAGGGGCCATCGATGATGCGCACCTTATCCCCTTCCCGGAAGTTGATCTTGAACGTGGTGGGCTTCGTCTCCATGCGCTTGAGGATGCGGTCCACTTCCTCCTGGGAGAGGGGCGTGGGCTGATTGCCCATGCCCACGAAGCCGGTCACGTCGGGGGTGTGACGCACCACGGACCAGGAATCATCGTCCAAGATCATCTGGACGAGCACGTAGCCGGGGAAGATACGCCGCTCGACCGTGCGCCGTTGTCCTCCCTTGAGCTCCACCACCTCCTCGGTGGGCACAATGACCTGGAAGATGCGGTCTTGCATCCCCATTGCCCTGATGCGCTGTTCGAGGTTTTTCTTGACCTTGTTCTCGTACCCCGAGTAGGTGTGAATCACGTACCAGCGCCGGCCGTCATCCTCGGCCGCCTCGGCCTCTTCTTGAGGCGGCGCAGGTTCTTTTTCCCCCGAGGGCTCGCCGTCGAGGTTTTCCTCTTCCACGGCCTCTGGGATGCGAGTTGTCTCTTGGCGCTCTTCCACCACGGTTCTCTACCTTCGCGAAGTGTTTCGGGAGAGACCTCGCGCCCTCCCGTCCGTTTCACAATTCACAAGGGGAACACAGCACGCCTCCGGGCCATACCGTGCCTAAAAGGTGACGATCAAGAACTCAACCAGCCGGGAAAAAATGAAGTCGAAGCTTCCCAGGAAGAGGCTGAGGGCCACGGTGACGGCCGTCACGACTATCGTCAGGTTCACCGCTTGCTCCCGAGTAGGCCACGTCACCTTTCTAAGCTCGGCGCGCACGTCGCGCACGTAACGTGTAATCGGATTGGAGTCCTTGGCCGCCGTCCTAGCTTTCGCCACGGGATTCCTCCCTCACTACTTCGTTTCCCGGTGTAACGTGTGCCGGCGGCAACGTCGGCAGTACTTGCGCAGCTCGAGCCGCTGCGGGTCGTTGCGCCGATTCTTCTGTGTGGTGTAGTTGTGTTCCTTGCACTCCGTACAGGCCAACGTTATGACCATGCGGATGGCTTTCTTGGCCATGCTTTCACCCTCGAAGAACAGAGGCTTTTGGGTTCACAAACTGCTCCGGCAAAACGGGAGGGGGCCCCTTGCCACGCCCCCTCCCGGAAGACCGTCGTTCCCCTGGTTCTGCCGGCTCACGTCTCGGCCGTAGAGCCCGGCTCCCGGCACGTCCGGGCGTGCCCGGGAGCAGGCCAAGCCGCGCTTACTCGATGATCTTGGTGATGACGCCGGCGCCGACGGTGCGGCCGCCCTCGCGGATGGCGAAGCGGGAGCCCTCCTCGAGGGCCACGGGCTCGA
>Ga0256839_1000965_pt1 | contig 36203 bp, 34 predicted proteins | sample 354166metaG_FD_185968 | JGI IMG/M metagenome (GOLD analysis project Ga0256839, IMG submission 185968) | Hydrothermal vent microbial communities from Mid Atlantic Ridge, Atlantic Ocean - 354-166 | ecosystem: Environmental > Aquatic > Marine > Hydrothermal vents | place: Atlantic Ocean: Mid...
GGTCAGCGGAGAAAACGCCGCAGCAGCCCATCGTACGAGTCGACTCGGCGGTCTCGCAAGAAGGGCCAGTGGGTCCGTGCCGTTTCGACCAGCGACGGGTCGATTTCCGCCACGACCAACTGGGGACCCTCGCGGTCGGCTCCTTGCGCCACCACGCGGCCGTACGGGTCGCAGCAGAACGAACTCCCCCAAAATTCGATCGATGCTTCGGCACCGATTCGATTGACGGCCGCCACGAACAATCCATTGGCGATGGCATGGGCGCGCATCGTCGTGATCCAGGCGTCGGTCTGGCTCGATCCCCAGGCTTCTTTCTCTTCGCGAAGCCAGCCGATGGCGGTCGGGTACAGCACGAGTTCGGCGCCACCGAGTGCCAGCAGTCGGGCGACTTCGGGGAACCATTGGTCCCAGCAAACGGCCACGCCGATTCGCCCGGCGCTCGTTTCGAAGACGGGATACCCGCCGTCTCCCGGCGAGAAGTAGAACTTCTCGTGATAGCAGGGATCGTCGGGGATGTGCATCTTGCGGTAGCACCCGAGCAACTCGCCGTCCCGCTCGAATACGACAGCCGTGTTGTGAAACAGTCCGGGGGCGCGCCGTTCGAACAGCGAACCGACCAGCACGACTTCGTGGCGTTGAGCCAGTTGCGCAAGCCGCTGCGAAGTCGGTCCCGGAATCGATTCCGCCTGCGTGAATTGCCGGTGATCCTCACGTTGGCACGGATACCGGCCCATGAACAGCTCGGGGAGGCACACCACATCGGCCTGCCGCGAGGCGGCTTGGGCGATCAGGTCGCTGGCCTGCTCCCAATTGATCCGGGGATCTTCGCTGCACTGCATCTGGGCCAGAGCAACGATAAGGCGTGAGGGGAGAAACCGGGACATGATGGGGCGAGTGAGGTGTTTTCAACGGCGCGTTTAGAGGGGGACGGGGGCTTGTCGCCGGGTTGCCGCGTGCGTCGGGGAGTCTTCGTCGTCGCGAGTGTCGCACTGCAACTGGAACGTGACACTCCATCGGCCTTCCGCGTCGGCTCGGACGGTCCAGTGAGGCATCACCACGACCGACTGGTGGACCAGTTCGAAACCGCCTTCGGAATGACTCACCGTCTCGATGGGAAATGTCCAAAAGCCGGTGGGTTTCGCCATCCGGAAGGAGAACCGCAAACCGAGCCAATCATCGGCGAGCCCCAGGCTGGACTGGTTCTCGAGTTGCAGGCGTGTTCCCAGTTGGCCGATCGGCTGGCGATGTTCATCGAAAAAGTACCGTCCCTCGGCATTAGAGGGCAGTCCCGAGAAATTCCACTCCACCGCGAATTCCCACTCGCGATCTCGCGGGAGTTCCTCGAGCAGATAAGCGATCTCCAACGTGGACGATCCGGCACGCGTGGCGATCCCTTTGGTGATGACAACTTCGTGTCCGTCAACGAGACCCCGCGACTGCAGTTGCACTTGGATATGATCGGGGTTGCGACGGTTCTTCACTTGATAGGGACGCTGAACGAAGTCGCCATATTCGTCGACCTCGACCGCCGCGAGCAAATCGGGTGTGGCTTCTCCCGGGAGGAAGAAGTGGTCGATCAGGCTGTTGCGCTGGTAGGGATCATAGTGCAGGCAGCGCTCCAGTCCCTCTTGTTTGAACACGACCAGATCATGGATGCTGGCGACGCCGTCGGTCTGCTGGCCGGCACCCTGCTCGACCTTGCGGTGGTAGGCTTCCGGTCTGCGAGCCAACGTGGCCAGCACATTGTGCCGGGCCTGTCGGATGTCGAGTTCATACAGAGCCCCGCCGGCGGCCGGGGCGACGTAGGCGCACAGCCGGTCGTTGGACAACTTGATTTCGTGAAACCCGTCGAAATTGAAATCGTCCACCGTGACGTCGACGTGAGGCGAAGGGGGTGGGGCGATCCGATCGAGTTGGTTTTCGGCTTCGATCAGTTGCTGGTAGACGGCATGGCGCAGATGGGGCAGATAAATGCCGCCGAACGCCCCGTGCCAGTAAGCGCAGTTGCACTGGCCCCGATAGAGTGCTTGCTTGGCGGCGAGGGCCGCGGGATGGTTGGGCTGGTCGAGCCTCTGGCAGCGCCGGCTGATTTCCATCATGCGGGCGTACATTTCGTTCGACTCGGGATATTTGACCTTGAAGTTCCGCCAGAAACCGCCCCGGATGAAGGATTGCAGTTGCTGCCAATTCGGTTGCCCCGAGAACTCCTGCTGCAGTTGCTCCAGCAGCGCTTGGCGCTGGGCGGGTAGTGCCCACTCCGTCATTTCCCGATAGCTGGCGTCCGGCAGGTAGATGCGACCGCGCGGCTCACTCCCCCGGCAGGCATCGCTCAAGGTGACCGTCTCGATCCAGTGCCGGTTTTCCTGCAGCATGCGGAAGAACCGTTCCAGCCAACCGTCTCGATAAACGTGGTTGTGCGTGTTGGGCCACGTGCCGAATTTCTCCCCGTCATCGGCGAACACGGCGACGGCTCCGTGACGGCGAGCGTGCATCAGGCCCAGATGGTCCCGCGTCTCTTCCGGTGACGCGAATGGGATCAGGTACCGCAGTCGCTCGCTGCCGGGGAAGACCCGCAACACCCGTCCCTGATCTTCGGTCAGGTAGTAGCCGTCGAGTTGCTCGGGCGCCAAGCCGGCGTTACCGAAGTGGAAGTCGTCCAGCACGGTGTAGGAGATGCCGGCGTCGACGATGTCGCTGGCCAGGGAGGCTTCCCAGACTCGCTCCGGCATCCACATGCCCTGCACTTCGGCGCCCAACCGGCGGTTCAGCCACTGCGAATAGGCGGTGATTTGCCCATGGCGGTCGGCGGCGGGAATCATGGTCAAGATGGGCTCGTAGAACGGACCGCCCAGAATTTCGATCCGGCCCGCGGCCACCAACTGTCCGATCCGGTCGAGGTACTCGGGGTGGTGTTGATCCAGCCACTCCATCAGCGGGCCGCTGGTGTGCAGCGAAATGCGCAGATCGGCAAACGGCTCGAAGACGTTCAGAAACGGTAGATAACTCTCCTGATACGCCTGTTCGAACACGAAGTCGAAATTGCCGACCGGCTGGTGGTTGTGCAGAACGAGGCAGAAGCGGAGCGGTGTAGTCATCTTGCCGGAGTTCTCCCTGTGTAGCGAATGGGCGGTATCCTGGAAGGGGCTCGCCGAGCGAGAGTTGTCTCATCAAGCGAGCGCGCGTGGCCTATTCATCGGAAAACTCTCCGCCAAGAGTGCAGTTTTTCCAGCCTGTTCAGCTTGACAGGCAAAGAGGCGTCCACGGCTCGGGCCGGGCATTCGTTCCACCTCCACCAATCCTCACCTTGGCCGATTTGCGCGATTTCGTCAAAGGGGGAGCCGCCACGATCAGCCGAGTCCGAAGACCTGTTCCATTTGGCGCCGCACCGTTTTGAGTTGTTCGACGCGGCCACCGGCCACTTCGGCGGTCGCCCATCCGCAAAAGCCGATTTCTCGGAGTGCCTTGCGGACGTCTTCCCACGGAAGATCGCCTTCGCCGATCGGCGTGAACTTCCCCAGTTTGCGGCTGAAGCCTTTGACATCGAGTTTCACGCAGCGGCGGCCGAAGGCGCGAATCCATTCGCCGGGTTGTCCGTATTTCCAGTGGTTGCCGATATCGTAGTACATCCCGACCCAGGGACTGTTGAAGCTATCGACAAAGTCGATGAAAGCCTGCGGCGATTGTTCGGGGGGCGCGTCGTGGTCGTAGAACATGCGGTTCCACACGTTTTCGATCAAGATCATCTGGCCCAGTGATGCGGCCAGCGGCAGTAGCCGGCGGATTTCGTTGCGGCAGCGGTCGGCCACTTCGTCGGGCTTTCCGTCCTTGCCGTGGCCGACGACGATCAGCACGCCGCTTCCACCCGCGGCGTGCGAGACTCGCAAACAGTGGGCGATATTGGCTCGCCCCTTGGCGCGCACCGACTCCTCCGGGCTGGTCAGTCGGTCTTTCCAATGAGCGTGATTGATGGCGTTGTGAACGAATACGCCCGTCTCCTGCACGGCGGCCCGCACCTGTTCCGGTCGATACGGCGCGGCCTGGTCGAAGTCGACACCGTCGAACCCGGCTTGCTTGGCCATCCGCAGCCGCTCGGCCAACGTGAGCGGGCGACCATCGGCATCCTTGTCGGCGATCATCCCCAGCTTGCACGACAGCAAGAGGGACTTGTTTTCCGGTGGGCGGACAACGGTGTCGGTACGATCGGCCGCCCGTGCTGAATGGCCGGCGCCGACCAGAGCCGCGCCGGCGGCGGCCGCACCCAGGAACTGTCGGCGGTGGGAGGTATTTCGAGCGGAGTGGGGGGGCTGGGACATGGGCGATTCTCCAAAGCTGCGGAAGGAACGGACAGGTCCTTTCTCAGCATACGCGAACGGCCATCGGCTTGCCACAATCGGTGCGGATTATGTGGGGATCCGCACGTCTCTCCCTTCTTCATCGCGCGCGTCGATGTCGAGGTGTTCGGGATAGAGTCCGTCGCTTCCCAGAATCTGGATCGTCATCTTGCCTTCTTCCTCGAGTTGCGAGAGCTCTTTTCGCTTGCGGTTGTTGAGGTAGGAGGCGACTTCGTCGCAGACGCGCACGGTGACTCGAGCGATCTTGGGTTGTTGGCCGGCCAGCATCAGCATGCGAATCACTTCGATCGCCATGCTTTCGGCCGTCTTCACCAATCCGCGCCCGTTGCAGCAGGGGCAATCGGTGTAGACGCTCCGCTTGAGACTGGGACGGATGCGTTGCCGCGTCATTTCGATGAGGCCGAAGGGGCTGGTCCGCAGGATCTTGGTGCGTGCCCGGTCCCGTCGCATGGCTTCGCGCAGCGCCCGCTCGACGCCTCGCCGGTGTTTTTCCCGGCGCATGTCGATGAAGTCGTTCACGATCACGCCCCCCAGGTCGCGCAGGCGGAGTTGCCGGGCGATTTCGCGGGCCGCGGCCAGGTTGAGCTGATAGGCGGTTTCCTCCGCCGAGTCGTCGGTGCGAAAGCTGCCGCTGTTCACGTCGATCGCCACCAGCGCCTCCGTGGGATCGATGACGATCGAGCCGCCTTCGTCCAGCGGAACTTCGCGACGGTGGATCTGCGCGATTTCGCTTTCCAGTTTGTAGCGGTGGAACAGAGGCTCCTTGCCCTCGTAGCGTTGCAAGCGGCCGACATGGCGCGGCATCACCAACTGCAGAAATTCCTTGGCCCGCTCGTAGGCTTCCTCTTGATCGATGTAGATGGCATCGACGTCGCTGGTGAAGATGTCGCGAATCGTGCGGATGATCATGTCGCTTTCTTCGTAGATATCGACGGGGGCTTCCTGTTTGCGGATGCGGCGCACGATCACTTTCCACAGCCGCAGCAGGTAGGCCAGGTCGCGCGAGAGTTCTTTGCGGGTCCTTCCCTGGCCGGCGGTACGCACGATGAACCCCAGCCCTTTGGGCGGGTTGAGTTCGAGCATCACTTCGCGGAGGCGGCGACGATCGTCCTCGTCTTCGATTTTCCGCGAGACTCCGACGCGGCCCAGAGCGGGCATCAGCACGAGGTAGCGGCCGGGAATCGAAATGTAGGTCGAGAGTGTGGGGCCTTTGGTTCCGATCCCCTCCTTGATGACCTGCACCACGACCTCGTCGCCTCGCCGGAAGACATCCTGAATGGGAGGCTTCATGCGGGGCCGACTTCCCTTGGGGCGACGGCGCCGCCCATTGTCGGCGCTGGCTTCCTGAGCCGCCAGTTCCTCCGGGTCGATTCCGGCCTGGCGAAAGTACTGCGGCTCGACGTCGCTGATATGGAGGAAGCCGTTTCGTCCTACGCCGAAGTCGACGAAGGCTGCTTGGATACTCGGTTCGAGGTTCACCACGCGCCCCTTGTAGATGTTGCCGACATAATTGTCCTGCGACGCGCGTTCGATGTAGAGTTCTTCGAGTTTCCCGTCTTCGACGATCGCGATCCGGCATTCTTCCGGTTGCGACACGTTGATGAGCATTTCTTTTTTCATGATGGTGGTTGATCCAGTGATTTGAGGACAAGCGGATCGAGGCCTTGGGAGGCACCGGAGCCGGACGCTGCGGGCTCGGCCTCGGATTCCGCGCAAGACGCGGCGCGATCGCTGTCGAACGTCACCGACGTCCGCCGCAGGATCGCGCCATCCGATTCCAAGTCGTCGGCCTGGAGAACCTGGAGGACCTCCCGGGGCCGAACGGCGCCGCGGCGTCCCGCGACGACAGTGAATTCGAGAATGCCATCGCGCAGTTCGATGCGCCGCAGCCCCTGCCGGACATCCACGGCTTCCGCTCGACCGGGACGCTGGATGAGGCATTGGCGAGCTTCCCATAGCCGAGTGACGGCTTGCCGAAGCTGTTCCCTCCGCGCACCGGGCACGGCGATGGTGTAGGTGGCGGTTTCCAATTGGGGCATCTTGCCCGACGACACACCGGCACGAGTGAAGTCGAGTCCGCTGGGAGCTTCCTGCCGCAGGGCCGCGAGCAGCCGATCGGGATCCCACGGCTCGCGGAGTTCCACTTCGACCCACTCGACGTCGCTGGCGATCCCCAGTGCCAGTGCCGAAGCGAAGCGGATCTTGGGTTTGGGATGAAACCCCTGACTCATTTTCAGTGGGAGTTCGAGGCGGCGAAAGATGCGCTCCACGGTGCGAGCCAGATCATGATGCCCGATCCACCGCAAGTCTCCCAGCTTGCGGAATTCGATGCGGTATCGGTAATAGGGCGCGGGAGTATTCATGGGATCGTTACGACTCGGAGTCATGGGAGAACAGATCGGGAATCGTTCGGCGGAGTGCTTCGTGCAGTAGCGCGTTGACTTCGCGAGCCGTGTCCATTTGCAGGGCGCGCTCGGCCAGCTTCCGGCAGTCTTCCACCCGCACGCGGCGGGTCACCGCCTTGATTTCCGGGATGGCGACCGGCGGCATGCTCAGCTTGCGGACTCCCAATCCCAGCAGCAGCAATGCCTCTCCCGGTTCGCTGCTCATCTGGCCGCAGACCGACACCGGTTTACCTGCCGCGTCCGCCGCGCGAACTACGCGGTCGATCATGGCCAGTACGGCTGGATCGGTTGCCTGGTAGAGCTCGGCCACTTCCCGGTTGGCCCGGTCGACGGCCAGAGTGTATTGGGCCAGGTCGTTGGTGCCGATACTGACGAAGTCGACTTCCTGGAGGAATCGCTCGATCAAGATCGCACTGGAGGGAACCTCGACCATCATCCCCACGGCAATCTGACGGTCGTAGTTCCGGCCCTGCTCGTCCAGGTCTTCCATGGCGTCGGCCAACACCATCTTGGCACGCCTTAGCTCACCGAGTGTAGCGATCATGGGGAACATCACTTGGACCGGCCCCAGAGCGCTGGCTCGGAGAACGGCTCGCAACTGAACCCGAAAGCTGTCGACATGCTTGAGGGACAGTCGGATGCTGCGCAGACCGAGAAACGGGTTGGTTTCTTCCTCGTTCTCCCCCGGTGCCAATCCCAGTTTGTCGGCGCCCAGATCGAGTGTGCGGATGACGACAGGGAGGCCGTCCATCGCCTGAACCACTTCCGCATAGGCGCGATAGTGGTCTTCTTCGGTCGGTTCCTGCTCGGCAGCCAAATAAAGAAACTCGGTCCGGTACAGCCCGATGCCGTTGGCCGCGCGGCGCCGGGCCGCCCGCACTTCCTGGGGGAACTCGATGTTGGCCGCCAATTCGACCCGAACACCGTCGGCCGTTTCCGCGGGAAACTCGCGGAGTTGCTCGAACTGTTGGAACAGGTCTTGATGCTGCTTCCGTTCCCGCTCGTAACGAGCCAGTGTTTCGGGATCGGGGTCGATTACGACTTGCCCGTGGTCGCCATCGACGATCACGATATCGCCGCCGGCGACCTGGTCGAGAAACCGGCCGGTGCCGACCACGGCCGGGATCTCCTTGGCTTTGGCCAAGATCGCCGTGTGGCCGCCCACGCCACCGACTTCGGTGACAAACGCGAGGGTGTGATCGGGATCGAGCTGAGCCGTTTCCCCGGGAGTGAGATCGTGAGCCAACACGACGACCGGCGCGTGGAGGTGGGTGAGTTCCTCTCGGCGGCGTCCCAGCAACTGCCGCAGAATTCGCCGCTCGATGTCGTAGATATCGTGAGCCCGTTCGGACAGCACATGTCCCGGAAGCTGTTCGAATGCCTGCGCGTATTCGCGGAGCGTGGTGCTCACCGCATATTCGGGTGAATAGCACTGCTGGCGGACCAGACTGCGCAGTTTTTCCACGAGCTGCGGATCCTGCAGCATCCGCAGGTGAGCCGAGAAGATGGCTCCGTACTGAGTTCCCAACTGTTGGTCGATTCGCTTGCGGTTTTCCTCGATCTCGGCGGCCGCCGCGTCCAAAGCGCGCTGCAACCGCCGAGTTTCATACTCCACGGCGTCCTGGGAAACGAACCGCCGGGGAATGCGAAACCCTTCATGGTCGACGACGAACGCTTCGCCGATCGCCACGCCGGGCGAAACCGCGATTCCCTGCAATGAAAGCATCTGTTATCTCGTTCTGGCTTCGAGGGATCGGCAGACCGTACGGCGCGATCGGACCTCGAGGCGGCAAGCCGGCGACCCGCATGGCCCGCTGACTCACCTTGTCGTTTGTGTTTTTCGAGCCTGTAACAAAACCCGCCGCGCCGTTTTCCGGCCTCGGGTGTGTTGCTTGCGGCAGGGGGTTTTGTGACAGCCTCTTAGTCACCGCCTGAATTCCGTTTCAATGAGAGGCATCGGGGGTCGAATCGGGGGATGGCTCCGACGAGGATCCGATTTCCTCGAATCCGCTTTCGATCAGCGCCACCATTTTGGCAACAGCGGCGTGAGCGTCCTTGCCGGAGGCACACACATCCAGACGGGTTCCCTCCACGGCCGCCAACGTCAGCCACGACAGGATGCTGGTCGCATCGATCCGCTCACCCTCACGCTCGATCCACACCGTCGCGTCGAACTGGCTGGCCGTTTTCGCCAGCAAGTCGGCCGGACGCGCGTGGATCCCCTGCGAATTGTTGACCACCACGCTTTGGCGAACAACGGAATCGGTCATCGGGTTCCCGTGATTGGAATAGGTCGTGGGCCTTGGTCGCGCGAAGTCGCCTAGGCCGACGTGCGCTCGTCCGCCTCATCCAACAGCGTCTGTACGTCTTCCACCGTCTTGGCTTGCTTGAGGAACCGGCAGAACGTATCCTCGCGAAGTTGCCGCGAGATGTTCTCCAGCGCTCGCAAATGATCGGTGGGGTTTTTCATCGGGGAGACGAGCAGAAACAACAGGTGGACTTTTTCGCCGTCCAGACTGTTGAAGTCGATTCCCGATTCGCTGATGCCGATCGTGCCGACCGGCTGGTCGACCCGATCGTGTTTGGCGTGGGGCACGGCGACCCCCCTGCCGATCCCCGTGCTTCCCAATTCCTCTCGCTTGAGGACACCCTGCACGATGTCCTCCTGGTCGCTTTCTGCGATCTCACCCGCTTCCACCAGCGCGCCGACCAACTCGCGAATGGCACCTTCCTTGTCCGTCGCCCGAAGCTGCGGGCGAATGGCCGCGGGTTTGACAAAATCCATGAATTTCATTGAGGTAAATCCTTGTGTGTGTGGGTCGAAGCAACTTGCACAAGCTCCGCCCGCATTCGTCGGTCAGGGCGCCCGGTCTTCCAAGGTGCCCCCCAGCCGCTTGATGCCAGTCGCCCGGTGACCGGTCACCTTCTCTTTGTGTTTGCGAAGCTGTTGCTCCACCTTGTGGAGGACACGGTCGAGCGCGGCCATCAGCTCTCCCGTTGACGTGGCCACAAAATCGGACGTATGTTCCGCCGAAATACAGACCTCGACATCGGGAGTCTCGCGATGTTCGAGATCCACGGTGACCTGAATGGCCGTCAGACGATCGAAATACCTGCGAAGCTTCTCGACTTTTTCACGAATGCGGGCTTGAGTTTCAGGATGGAGATGACCGTGCCGAGCAGAAACTGCGATTTGCACTGACAAGGCTCCTTTGGATAGGCGGCGAAGCGAATTCGCCGCGGATTCGTTCGTGGATGTGGGCGTCGGGATGGCATGCCGTCATCACGAGTCCGAGCCGCCGGAGCAGGATCATCGGACGACGGCCGCCGGAATCAGCCCAACGGTGGCGCACGGCCGGGATGTCCGGCCGCGGGAGTTGTTCCGCCCGTGGCCCAGGCGCGCCGCGCACCCGTGCCCGGTCGTGGTGGCGACCGAACGAGGATCCGGCCCCACGTCAGGAAAGGATACTATCGAACCGAGGGTCGCGACAGACCACACGCTCCAACCCTCGCGAATAAACCGATGGACTGTGTTCGCCTGTACATCAGTTTGGCATCGGTGAAGCGTCGGCTGCAGGGAGAAGAGGCGCGAGCCAATCGGGCGCCGATCGCCCTCGGTGCCGGATCTTGCCCTCGCCGGCCGATCGGCGCCACTTGTGGATCGACGATCGCTGCGTCTTGGGCGTCCGGTCGGGCCGGTACAGATAGGTGGCCCCGGCGATGCGTTGCAGCGTGTCGAACGCCACCACGCGTTGATCGAGAACCTCGCTTTCCAGCAGGCTGACCAGTTCGCGATCCGCGCCCTCTTCCAACTGGGCGTCGGTGTATCCCCACAGCAGTCGGTACAGCACGTTCCCCTCATCGCCTCGGCGCTGTTGCAGCACGTTTCGCAGTTCTTGGGCGTATTGCGGGTCTTCCTGGATCACGCGTCGGACGGCGTCGAGTTGGCGAGACCAGTAGGCTTTCAGCTTCCGATCAGCCAGGGCGTCGACCAATGGCCAGAATTCGCCGGCAGTCAACAGACTCTCGATCGCCAGCGAGCGGATTTCTACCCGCCGATGACTGGATAGTTCGTGCAACGAAAGGAGGACAGGGCGTCCCAGCGGCAGCAGCCGCTCCAGTTCCTCCGCCGCTCCGCGTTCCAACTGACTCGAGATGTCCCCCCGAATCCAATCCGGGACTTCCGCAACGTCTCTGACAACCGGCGCACCGCTTTGGAGATGCCAGTAGACCTGCCCGGCATCCACGGTGATCGGCTCGTCGCCGTCCACCGAGACCTCTAACGGACCATCCACGGCGATGATCTCGATGGCCTGCCACGACGATGCCGTTGCCGGATCCTCACCGACCGGTGTCGCTCGATGGGCGGCTACGGCGACGGTGGTGGCGGGCGCCTTCATCGTCAGGCGATAGACGCGGCCACCATATTCGACTTCCCAGGTGGGCAGTTCTTCCGCATGCCGCATCCACAATGTGCGTCCGGCGTTCAAGCGGAAGCGGAGCGGGTCAGCGGCGGCCTCCTGAGGCAACTCGAGACGAACCGGTCCCGGAAGCGTCAACTGAAGAGCGGCCTTGCCGAGCACCAGCAGTTGGGGTCGAGCCAGAGGCGGGACGATCAGCCGATCGCCGGCCTCGAGTGTGGCCAAGGCCGGCACTCGAAAATAGGTTTCCTCCTCGGCGTCATAGCGAGCCAGTACTTGTCGGGGCGAGGTGAGCTTGGCCACCGTCCGATCGGGCGGCAACGTCAGCTTTTTCGGGGGCGGTTCGGAACGGTCCACGGCCTTCTCCTCAGGCATCGAGGCGGCCAGTTGGGCCAACTTGTCCGGAGGATCCGTGGCAGCGGCCCGCTCTTCGCGTGCGCTCCCGCCTTCGGCTGCTGGGGCTGCCACTTCCCGGCCCACAGCATCGTCCGCCCGGTCTGTGGCAGCCCGATCAGACGGCGCGCCCGCGACTGCCGCCGGCCGCCCGTCATTTTCGCTGCGCTGGGGACGATCCGACGATGGATCGCTATTGTCCGAAGGTGTGACGCCCTGATCGGGACCGGTCGCATCGTCGACAGCGGCAAGCGGCCTCGCAGCGTTGTGCGCGACTTTCCCGGCCACCCCGTCCTCGGAGGGCGATGGCTTGGTCACTGCCGGTCGTTCGTCCGAGGATGTTTCTCGCTTGGCCTGTGTCCTCCCGCGAGTAAACGGATTGGCGATGAGCAGTCCCACGATCACAACGACGACCACCAGTGTGGCTACGATCGGCCAATGAATGCCCGACGAAGGTCGACCGAATTCGGTTCCTTCAAGCGATGACACATCGGTGTCGCTTTCGTCGAATTGAGCTGCCGGATCCGATTCCTCCATTGGAGGGTCCGTGAGGGTACTGGGGGGCGCACCGCCTTCCTCCCCCTGTCTCGATACTTCACGAAGACGCACAATGCGGTCCCTCAGGTCCGGGTCCACGTCGGCCACGCCCGCCAGTACGTTGGTGAGGATCTGGTGGCAGGCGGCTACCTCCGCCAAATGCACGTCCGATTCGAGGCACACCTGTTCGAAATCCTGCACGCGATCCGCGGCCAGCGTATAGTCGAGATATTCGGCGACCGTGTTGGGATCGAGCCCCATTCCCTTTCCACTGAGCTTGGGAGCCCCCAGCCGCAACCGGCGGGTCGCGCTGCGCATGCGGTGCACCAGGGCTCGAGCGAACTCGCTTTCCTCGATCTTCCGTCCCAGCTCTTCGGCTTCCGGGGCTTCGAGGCTGTCATCGAGATAGGCCAGCAAAGAACGAAGAGTTAAACGCATGACTCGTCTCCCAATCGGGGCAGGGTCTTCGTCGGACAGTCGAAGTTCAGACCGAGCAGTCGCCGCCCGGCAAGGGCCTTCCAAAAGCCGGGAACCCAATCCACCGTGTCGCGTGCCCGGCGTCGGGCGCGTTGCTCGAGGCACGGAGTTCTGCGTCAGTCTCTAAAGAGAGAGTGGGAGTTTTTTCGAGATTCCGTACACGAATTTCTCGAAAAATGAGTCAGAAGTCGAAAGTCGCCAGATCGGCGGCCAATTCGACGCGAGGAAAGAACTCGCGGATTTCCGCCAGATTCACAGGGGGGTCGGCGGTTGCCAGCGGGTCGACGTGGAAGACGACCAGCCTTCCGACTCGAGCCTTGGCAGCCACCTTGCCGACTTCATCGGTCCAACTATGGCCGGTTCGGCGAGCCCAATCGGCTTGGGCCCGGTTGAAATTGCATTCGTGAAGGAGGAGATCGACTCCCCCGATGCGCTCGACATAGTCGGCATCGGGCGAGGCGGTCGTGTCGGTGACGTAGGCCAACGAGTGGCCGGGCCAGTCGATGCGAAACCCGGTGGAACCACCGGGGTGATCCAGGGAGAACGCCTGAAGTCGGCCACCGGCGGCCACTTCCACCGGAGTTCCATCCGAAAGCGGATGCCATTGGAACGGCGGTTCGGCAGGAAAAAGGGCCGGTGAAAAAAGATGCTTCTGTACCGCCTCAATGGTTGCCGGCAGGGCGTGAACGCTGGTCCGCTCGATGCCGCAACGGGGAGCCAATCCCAGCAGAGCTGGCAGCCCGCAGATGTGGTCCAAGTGAGCGTGGCTGAGAAAGATCTGCAGATTGGGTGAAGCCGCATACTGTTGCAAACGGTAGATCCCCGACCCTGCGTCAAACAGTATTCCCAGACGAGGAAGCAGCACGCCCAAGGTGTGACGAGATGCCGTGTTGAAGTACCCGGCCGTTCCCAGGAAACGCAACTGAAACATGATTCACGGCGTCCGCAAAACAGAGGGGAATCGGGGCCTGCCGGTGCCTGAGCTGCTTCCCGGTGCGAAGGCGAACCGCCACGCGACCATGGCCTCTAAGGATTTCACAGCGAGGAACTCCGAGCAGCCGTAGTTCACGGCAATTGACGGACGACTCCCACCACGCGGCCGATGACACGAGCGTCCGGGACGTAGATGGGATCCATCATCGCGTTGGCTGGTTGGAGTCGGATCCGGTTCTTTTCGGGCTCGGGATACCAATACTTCAGTGTGGCTTCATCTTCGATCAATGTGACTACCATCTCTCCAGGCGATGCCGTGTCGGTCTTGCGGACCACCACGTAATCACCGTCAGTGATTTGCGCGTCGATCATCGAATCGCCGCGGACTTGTAGGACATACAGATCCGGATCGGCGAACATCTCCGTAAAGTCGATCCGTTCCTTTTGTTCGTCGGCCAGCGTGGCCGTTCCCGCTGCCACCGTTCCGGCTAACGGCAATCCCCTTCGAAGTCCGCCACTCCCCTCCTGCAGCAACTCGATCGCTCGCGACTTGTTGGGCTGGCGACTGATCAACCCTTTTCGCTCGAGCGCCCGCAGATGGCAGACGACACCGTTGGGAGAACGAATCGAAAACTGTTCCCCGATCTCCCGGACCGTCGGGCCGTAGCCCCGGTGCAGAATCTTCTCTCGAATGTACTCATACACCTGACGCTGCCGCTGAGTCAATTTCACGTCACTCATGTCGAAATCACCCTATCACACTTAACCAACTCGGACCAACACAATCCAGTGATTCACCAGGCTTGTCCACTCGTGCCGCGCGACTAGCGATGAGGCGAGTTTTCCCCAATGGAACCGCCGCCAGGTCGCCGCGCGAGTGTACACTCTATTATAATATACGTGTGTACATAGTCAACCGATAGTGGGCTTGGTGCACAAAAAAACCCCACCGGGCTCGTTGAAGCTCGGTGAGGGTTCGAGTTGGATCGCTATCGGTGCGGGAAGCTATTCGCCTTCGTTGCCTTCATCGGTAAGAGCCGGGGCCTTGGTTGCCTGCTCTTCCACATCCATCTCTTCCGGCGGCTGCATATCTTCCTGTTTGGGTTTTTCCACTTTGGTGCCGCCGTCGCAGCCGGTCATGCCGGACACCATGGGAACGGCCAACATGAAGGCCAACGTCAACATAAGCAGCTTCTTCATCGTTATGAACCTCCTATGAGTTGGGTTGTACTGGGAAGATCGGCGTGGTGACGCAGGCGCCGTCATTGACGGGAGCTTAGTCCATCACTTCGACCTTCCGAAACCTCTTCGAGCCTGTCACAAAACCCGCCGCGCCGCTTCCCGGTTTCGGGCGTGTTGCTTGCGGATTGGAGTTTTGTCACAGCCTCTTAGTTCGACAGTGTGGGGGACTTCACCACCGTTTGCTCCGACCAGGGGGTAGCTCTGGAAAAAGCCGGATGCTGCGGGGTTAGGTCCACCAGTTTGCCACCTGAGATCGGCAATCGGAATTTGCCGGACCCATGCCAGTTGTTTTCAATAATCGGAACCAGAAAAAGCGGCAGCCCACAGGGGGCCGCCGCCTACCATCTGTCATCCAACTACCAAGTTGCCCGGTAGGCGTACCGAGCCTCTTGGCCGGACTCGTGTCTAGAAGCCGAGCGCATCCCAATCGGGCTTGCGACTACCATAGGCATTGCCGTCTCGCATACCCGATCCGAGGCGGAAGGAGAGGGCATCGATCGACGCATTGACTTGCTTGACCGAGCCGTCGGCATAGGCGAACATCACCAGGTCCGGGTGATCGGAGCTGTACTGGTACCAGTTCTGGAACCGGTTATACACCCGGCTTCCCGCTCGGTACGACTGGCGGATATTCCAGGCGGTCGGCAACGAGCCGGCGGTGATCCAGGCCGGAGGTCCCCACTCGAGCTGCTTCCGAGGTCCGGTCCATTGCGGACGGTGGCCGATCGTTTCGCCGAAGGCCAGCGTGTTCGACTTCCCGTCCTTGATGTCCGAGATCCGCGTGCGTGTTCGGTTTGCGAAGATACCGGTAAAGCGAGACCAGTATCCGCCGTAACCGCGGCATGGTCCGAGCCCGCCGGCGCAACTAACGTAGTTGGTCCGGCCAAGGAGATCATGGTCGTGGTGGAACAGGAGGCCACCCATGCTGCGAAATTGGGGACCGCAAACCGGCGCCCAAAAGCTGATGAAGAAGTTCCGCCGCGGTTGCTGGTAGGCGTCCGCCGTCGGGCACACCAGCGAATCGATCTTGCTACCGGCGATGAACCAGGTCGTATCGGGTCGAGGATTGGCCAGCGCCTGCCAGAACGCACCGCAATACGGCTTCATCAACGTCCCACCCGCGTAATCCTCGGGGCCGTTCACGTACTTGCGCACGTTCATCTCGACCATGATCTTGTTCGACACTTCCTGCAGTTCCATGAACGGCAGAATGTAGGCGATCGTCCCGATGTACGTCCCGTGGTTGTACCATTGCGGGTCTTCCACCCAGAACCAGGTTTCCACCAGCGGAACATATTTGTTCGTCGACTGGAAAATCCCATGGTTGTACTCATGGACGTTGCCCGGAGGCAGTTCCTTGTGAGCATCCTCGTAGTTGAGCGCGGCGAGCATCACCTGCTTGAGATTGTTCGAGCAAGTCATGCGACGGGCGGCTTCGCGGGCCATCTGGACAGCGGGAAGCAACAGTGCGATGAGGATGCCGATGATGGCGATCACCACCAGCAGTTCGACGAGCGTGAAACCGCTGCGGCCATGCCGTCGAGATGAAAACGATTGTGCCGACATAATGCTTCAACTCCAAAAAGAGGACGAAAAGTAAAACCGCATCACCGGAGTCCCCAGAGTCGGGGGGACAGGCGAATGCCTTCTCAACCGCCATCGATTGTACCGGAGTCGGCTTGGTCATCAACCGCTTATCGGCGGGCGTGGCGAAAAACGGCCAAAACCCCCCCGGAAAGGTGGGGCTTCTGTGTGGGCGAGCTTACATTGGAAGGGTGAATGGGGAGGCGGCACCGGATTCCCGGGGGGCAGTTCTTTATGAGCGTCCTCATAGCCGTGCGTCGCCAACATGATCTTCCGGAGATTGTTCGTACAGATCGTGCAGCGGGCGGCTTCCCAAGCCATCTGCATCGCCGGGAGGAGCAGCGCGGTCACCGCGCCGATCGCGGCGATCATCACCAGCAGTTCAAGGAGCGAGAAACCTAAGCGGTATCGACGTCGAGTAGCCAAAGCGCGTTCTCGCATGGGTACGACTCCGAATAGGACCTAGAGAAGATGAACAGGACGCCCTCGGGTCTGCTCACGGTTCCGTTTTCTCCTCCTGGTTGTCGCCGATGACTGAAAACCGGTAGACGATCAGCTCGTCGTAGTTGCCTCGAGGCCCCAGTACGACCGATGGGAATTCCTTGTGGTTGGGAGAGTCCGGAAAGTGCTGGGCCTCCAGGCAAAGTCCGCCGTGTTTGGCAAAGCCGCCGTTGACCGGTTTTTCATCCAGGAAGTTCCCCGAGTAGAACTGCAACCCCGGTTGCGACGTGAGGATTTCCAGGACGCGTCCCGACTTCGGGTCGACCAGTCGGGCTGCCAGCGGCAGATCCTCCGCATTTTCCGGCGCATTGAGCACGAAACAGTGGTCGTATCCGCCGGGCTCGCCGGCGAGCTGGCTGATCCGCTCGCCGATCGCATGACTGGTGCGGAAGTCGAACGGCGTTCCCTCGACGGGGGCCAGCTTGCCGGTGGGGATCAGTGTGTCGTCGACGGGCAGGTAGCGATCGGCGTGGATGGTGAGTTGATGATTGAGGATGGTTCCGTTGCCGGCGCCCGCCAAGTTGAAATAGGCGTGATTGGTCATGTTGACGATAGTGGTTTTGTCGGTCTGAGCCACGAACTGCATGCTGAGTTCGTTGTTGGTATTGAGTGTGTAAATCACCATGGCCGATAATGTTCCCGGGTAGCCTTCCTCACCGTGTTCACTGGTATAAGTGAACGAGATCCCCGCGTGGTTCTCCTCGGCGGGTTCGAGCCGGCTGGCCCACAGCACATGGTCGAACCCCTTTTCTCCGCCATGCAGATGATGCGGTCCGTTGTTGGTGGCGAGTTGGTAGGTCTTGCCCTGCAATGTGAACTTGCCGTGAGCGATCCGGTTCGCATAGCGGCCGATGGTGGCACCGAAATAGGGATGTCGGGCCAGGTATCCTTCCAATGCGGGAAAACCGAGCATCACATTGGCCAGCTTGCCGTTCTTATCCGGGGCCTTGATCGATAGGATCGTCGCGCCGAATTCCATGATTTCCACTTCGATCGTTCCGTTGCTCAAGGTGAATTTCTTCACCTCGCGGCCGTCGGGCAGTTTACCGAACAGACTGGAAGTGATTTGGATCTTGGATTGCACGCTGGAGTCCTCATCGTCGGAAACGTGGTCGGGGCGCAACGGTTGATTGGCCGTAGAAGGTGGAATGGTGATCGCATCCTCGTCGGAGTCGCAGCCGGCGACCCAGGGGAGCAGCAGCCAAGCGACGAATGGGACGAGGCAGACGGCGCGGGAGAATCGCGAGCAACGCATGGGCAGCCTCCTGAAAGAGTGTGCGGTTGGTCGGGGATGCGCGACCAGACGCTATTATGAAGCTCGAAAGGACCGACGTCTACTCGGGAAAACCGGGCAAGATCCCGTTCTCTGCGGCTACTATCGTTCCCCATGCGCTCTCCAGCCTCGTCCGAGTCACCGGAGCGGTCTCCCGACTGGGCGGCCGCCTTATCGCAGCACGAAGCCTGGCTGCGGACGGTCGTCTATGCGCGTGTGGGAGACGCCGAGGACGTGGAGGACGTCATGCAGGAGGTGGCGATGGCGGCCGTGGCGCAGAAGTCTCCCTTGCGGGACCCCGAGAAAATGGCGCCGTGGCTCTACCAACTGGCAGTGCGCCAATCGCTTCTGCATCGCCGACGGTGCGGTCGGCGCCGCAAATTGCTCAGCCGCTACCGCTCGCTGGACAACGGTTCCACCCACGAGGGAGACCCGTTGGAATGGCTGTTGCGGCAAGAGCGAGTCGACATGGTCCGCCAGGCGCTGTTCCGGCTTTCCGACCGGGACCGGGAGATCTTGTTGCTGAAATACAGTGAAAAATGGTCGTATCGCGAACTGGCCGGCCACTTGGGGATCAGTGAAAGCGCGGTGGAGTCACGGTTGCACCGAGCGCGAGCCCGGTTGAGAATACAACTGAGGTAGCAGGTATGAATGACGAACGACGACAGCAGTTCGAGCCGACGGAGTCCGTGACGGACGAGTTGACGCGCCGGTTGGATCGATTGGTGGACGGTGAACTGAACCTCGCGCAGCAACGCAGTCTGCTGAAAGCCATCGATGCCACTCCGGGAGGGTGGAAGCGGTGCGCGCTGGCTTTTCTCGAATCGCGAGCTTGGGAGGAGGCATTGGGAGGGACAATGTCAGACCCGACATCGACGACACGGACGTTGGCGGATCGAATGGAGCGTCTGCGGCCGGCCGCGCGGCGCGGCTGGTGGGTTGCCGCTGCCTCCGTGGCCGCCATGCTGGTGGGGATGGTGATCGGGGGCCAGACCGCTCGATGGCGCACCGAGTCGGCATCACCGGTCGTCAGCGCGGGGGACGCGAGGCAGGGGGCCATGGAACCCCGGGACGACTCGGCCGCTTGGAGACTGGTCGTCGACACGGCCGACGGAAAAACCGTATTGCCCGTCTACTCGCCCGATGCCGCGCGCGCACCGAATGTCGGTGACACCGCGTCGGATCAATGGTGGAAGGAACTCTCCCGCGAGCTGAAACAGGTGGGGCAGCCACTGGATGAGCGGCGGCGCTGGTATTCGGTTTCTTTGGACGACGGCCGCCAGGTGCTCATTCCGGTGAACGAATTGAGGTTGCCGGCCGGCGCACCGGCGGCCCCGGCGCGGACGGTTTCCCACTCATTGGCCCAAGGGGACGACAACCGGGAACTTCGCCGGCTGGAGTCGTGGCTCCAGGGGACCACGGCCGGACGCCTGCGGGTCATCCGGATCGGGCCCGGCGTGTTGTTCGGCGACCCGTCTCGGCGACTCCGCGAGTTGGAGTGGGCTCGAGCCGAGGCGCGGCTCGAGCGGCTCGAGCGGCAGCTCGACGAGCTGCAGGCGCTGTTGCAGGAAGCGCTTGCCGAGCGGCATGGCTCCCCCTGACACCGTCAGCGCACCAGACGGAAGGTGTGCAGCAGCGGTGGAAGCGTAGTGGCCAAATAGAAGGCTCGAGGTGCCGTGGCCTCCCAGAAAAAGGCTCCCGGTTCCCGGTTGTGGTGCACGTCGTCGCAGTAGGCCTGCGCCTCGGCTCCGCCCAGCACATTCACCAAAGAGACCGGCTGTCGATATTCGATGACGCGGGAGTTCGATTCTTTCAGCCCGGCCATCTCGCGAGCCCGCGCGATGGCGTCTTCCAAATAGCCGATCCGATCGATCAACTGGTGTTCCAGTGCCTGTTCGGCGGTGAAGATCTGCCCGGTCGCCAGGTCCTCGCCGGTCTTGGGATCGACCAGCGAGTCGGGCTCGTCGCCCTTCAGTTGCGGCCGGCTCTCCAAGATGACTCGTTTGAAGCGGCGAAAGCCCGCGTCGACATATCCTTGAGCGATCTGCCGCTCTTGTTCGGTCAATTCGCGAGTCATGCTCAGCATGTCCTTGAGCGGATGCGATACGATCGACTGGTCCTCCACTCCGATTTTCTTCATCAGCTCGGTGGCGTTGTAGTAGGGGATGATCACACCGATCGAACCGGTGGTAGTCGTCGGTTCGGCGAAGATCAAGTCCTCTCCTTTGCCGGCCGCCATGGCGATGTAGTAGCCGCCGCTGGCCGCGATACTGCCCATGCTCACCACGACCGGCAGATTGCGTTCGGTTCGGAGTTGACTCAAGTGGTGGTAGAGATAGTGCGATCCGGAAATGGTGCCTCCCGGCGAGTCGATGCGCACGACCACGGCCTTGATCTGCTTGTCGCCACGGATGCGGTCGATTTGTTTCTTGACAAACCCCTGGCCGCTCAAGATCACGCCGGAGACCCGCACGATGGCGATCTTGTTGTCGCTCTGCTTTTGTCCGCTGAAGTACTTCTCCGTCGTGCCGCTGGTGGTGTCGTAGTAGGCTTCGCGCTGTCGGAGATTGGAGAACAGGATCGCCAGGCAGATGAAAAAGGCGATCCAGCCGAGACGTCCCCAAAATCGGGAGCGGCCGGGGACGACGACGATCTTGGTCTCTGACGATGGCGATGTTGCGTTCATGGTCCTCTCCAGGAGATCAGGACGACAAGGAGTTCCCGTGGTTCGCTGGGGGGCATCGCCCCGCAACCTCTGTTGTACTCGCGATCCTGGGCCGTGACAATTCCCAGCCGGGCGACGGGGCGGCCCGGGCATTGCCGGCTTGCAGCCTCCACCGGGAAACTTCGGCACGCCCTTCAGGCTGTCATGCCGAAATGTGGCGGAACGAGTGGCCGTGCGATAAAGTGGTGTTTGCCCCTGTGCGCGATTGGAGAGTCGACGATGAACGCGAGGAAGAGACCGGCCGGCCCCCGGCCATCGAAGTCGGAATCGAGCAGCCCTGCGGGGACGGATTCGCGGGACAGTGAACTGGTGTGCGACCGCGAAGAAGCCTTGAGGCTGCGGGCCGACGGGCCGTTTCCCTATCGGCGGAAGATGCGCAACAAGCGCTACGAAAAGACACTGTTCCGCTTGCAAGTCGAACTGTTGAAGGTCCAGCAGTGGACCAAGGAAACCGGGCAGCGGATCGTGATCGTGTTCGAAGGACGCGACGCGGCGGGAAAAGGTGGGACCATCAAGCGGTTCCGGGAACATCTCAATCCTCGAGGCGCACGGGTCGTGGCACTTCCCAAGCCGAGCGACATCGAGCGAGGCCAGTGGTACTTCCAGCGTTACATCGCTCAGTTTCCCACGGCCGGCGAAATCGTCTTCTTCGACCGCTCATGGTACAACCGCGCCGGTGTCGAACCGGTGATGGGGTTCTGTACCACGGACGAATATCGGCTGTTCATGGCGCAGGTTCCCGGATTGGAACGAGCGTGGGTGGAAAGCGGCATCCGGCTATTCAAGTTGTGGTTTGACGTGGGGAAGGAGGAGCAGCGGCGCCGCTTGGAAGCTCGGCGCAAGCACCCGCTCAAGCAATGGAAACTCAGCCCGATGGACGAGCTGGCAGTCAAGAAATGGCAAGAATACACGCGCGCCCGCGACGCCATGCTGCTGCTGACGCACAAGACCGAAGCTCCCTGGACGGTGATTCGCTCGGACGACAAGCGGCGCGCTCGCCTCGCTGCCATCCGCTGGGTGCTGCAGCGACTCGATTACCCCAAAAAAGACCACTCGGTGGTAGCGAATCCCGATCCGCTGATTGTCGGCCCGGCCGACGAAATGTTCCCGCAACGCTGGCAGTCGCTGTTCGGGACAGTGCCGTCTTATCCACTGGCCCCGGCATCGGGCGAGTGAATCCCATGAGACGCCCCGGACGCGGAAGGGGATTCCATTTTGGGATTGCCCCGAAACCGGTGTTGCAACTAAGGTTGTGGGGGACCGTTTCGCACAATGGGAGCGTGTCCCTCGCCGCTCGGGCCCGCGTGCCATGTGTTGCCGAGTGAGTTTCACCCGATCCGAGCGGCCGGTGAAGTCTTGGACGAAGGAGTGTGAAAGGTGATCGTCGCTGCATCGACAGGGTGTTTTTCCGAGCTGCCGTTGCCGGAGACCATGCGGCAGCTCGAGGATCTGGAATACACGAGCGTCACCATTGTGATCGACGAACAGGGGTGTCAACTGAGGCCCAGTGACGTGGTCCGGGACCTCGAGCGGGCCCGCCAGTTGTGCCGCGACACCCATCGACTCAACATCGCTTCTTTCTGGATCGAGATGGAACCGGCGGAAGAAGACTATTACGAAAAATTCGCGGCGATCTGCAAATTGGCCAAGGCGACCAAGGTGGTCACGCTGACCATGCCCTCGGGCGAGTTGGGGATTCCGTTCAACGAAGAGGTCGAGCGGCTACGGAAGCTGGTCGGAATTGCCAAGTTGGAAGGAGCCCGACTCAGTATCCGCACGCAAGCCGGACGTCTGGCCGAAGATCCCGATACCTTGACCGTGCTGTGTGACAATGTGGACGGTCTGGGAGTTACCCTCGATCCGAGCAACTTCATTTTCGGCCACGAGCGCCCGCGCGACTACGAGAAGATTCTCAAATATGTCTATCACGTCTTGTTGCGTGATACGCGCTCCGACCAGTTTCAAGTACGAGTAGGGCAGGGGAAAGTCGAATTCGGTCGGCTGGTCAATCAACTGCGACGCCACCAATACCAGCAGGCGCTGTGCGTGGACGTGCATCCGATGCCGGACGTGGACCACCGGGCCGAAATGAGGAAACTGCGGTTGCTGCTGGAAAGCTTGCTCTAGTCGTCGCCGGACCGTGGCGGCCGACCGCGGGGGAAGTCTCCGGGGCGTCCCTTGAGTTCTCCTCGCGGGCCCCGTCCCGGTCTCGGGCCGAATCCGCCTCGACGACGGTACCGATCCCACATGTAGCGGCGGCGCAGTTCGTCCATCATTTGATTTCTCGTGGGTAGCGATTCGAGGCGATCGCGTTCCTGCGGGGGAAGCCGCTTGAGGAACTCGAGCAACTCACGGGTGGGCACCGGACGGTGCATCCGAGTGGTCACCGCCGTTCGCACCCACTTCCACAAGATCTCTTTGCGAGTTTCCGAGGAGGACTCGGATTGGAGAAACTCCTGGGCTTTCGGGCAGAGCTGCCTGCTGAGCTCTTCCCACTCTTGCTCGGTGGGATGGTAGATCTCAGCCAGCTCCGATTGTGCGGCGTGGCTGCGCATCATGCCGATGACGAAAATGCGATACCGGCGAGAAGGTTCGATCCGTTTCAGTTGTGGGTATTTTTCCAATAGCCGGGCTTCGCGACTGGCAATGACTTTTTTCAACCAGGAATGGATGATTTCGTGGTCTTTGGGGGTCAACTGCTGATTGACCAGCTCGAAGAACCGCTGCTGCTCCTCCTTTCTCAAACGTTGTTCGATCTGCTGCAGCCGCTCCTTGGGCGGCAGCGACAGCAACTCCGCCCGTTCGCCGGCCGGCAGTTGCGAAAGCCAGCGGTGGTAGTTTCGGAGCACGGCCAGCAAGGCGTCGCGGTTTTCTTGCCGGGAGATCTCGGCGTACAACTTGCGCAACCGCTGCCGTTCGCTCTCGGGTAGCGCTTCGAATCGCCGGCGCTGATCGAGCAATCTCCTCTTCTGCTCGAGTGACAGCGAGGCGACATACTCGGCTCGCGATCGCAGATCGGAACGGTGCTCGGCCCCCAGGGCCAGCAAGCCGGTCACCGCCAGGCAGCCCAACAGGGCCGCGCGGGAATGCGAGCGCAGGGAGCGGCCCCGGTCGCTGCGGTTTGCTGTTGCGGGCGCGTTGCCGGCGCGACGGCGTGGTGGTTCAGCCTGTTCGAATCGTTCACCCGGCCGCGGACTAGAGGTCGCCATCATGGATCTCCTCGTTTTCCGTGAACAGGCCGCGTTCTTCCAGCGACTGGAGAAAATCGACACTATCGGCGACACGGTACATGTCGAGCTCTTCGATGATCGGCAGGTCGCGGAGGAACCGCCGTTCGCCCCGCTGTTGCCACGACCAGATCAAGCCGAACCCTGCCAGGCAGGAGACAACCGCCACCATGGCCAGAACCAGCCGAACCGATTGCTGTTTTCGCACGACGGCCACTTGCTGAGTGCGCAGATCCTTCTCCGCCTGCACGGCCACCAGTTCGACGGTCGTTTCCGTGAAGTGCTCCGAGACGGAGCTTTGCGGGAGGTGATCGAGCATCTCCCAGGTGCGGGCCAGTTCGCGCAGCCGAGTCCGGTAGGCGGGATCGGTGGCCAGCCGCTCCTCGACTCGAGTCGCGCGTTCCGACTCGAGTTCGCCATCGAGGTAGGCAACGAGTTCTTCCAACTCGGCGTCTTCCGCGTAGTGGTCGTGGGGGTCCAGCTCGGTCATGGCGATCGTCTCGCGTTTGTTGCCGTTCGAGTCCTACTTCATATGCTCTGCGCGCCGTGCGCGCATCGTGCACTGGCTTTCGGTTGTCACTACCACTCCTACGGTCTCCGGCCTCCCGCCTCCGGTCTTGCGGGCGAAGCCCGCGTTAGGCGGCTCCGGGATCGTCGGGCGACGAGCCTTCCTCCATGTAGGGCCGCAGCAAATCCTTCAGGTTGCGCCGCGCTCGGGAAAGCAAACTCTTGACCGCTTGAGGAGACAACTGCATCACCTGCGCGATCTCTTCATAACTCAGTCCTTCAAACTTGGCCAACAACAGAGCCATCCGCTGGCGATCATTGAGTGCTTCCACCGCCAACTGTACGATTTCGGCTCGTTCGAGTTTGTCGAGTTGCCGAGCGGGCATCAGGCCGCTGGCGGCTGCCAACATTTCATCCAACGGATTGCCTTCCCGCTGCGGTCCCATCACGGTCGATACGTCGACCTCCTTGCGGCGAGCCCGGTTGCGCAGGGCGTTGCTGGCCACGTTGTTGGCGATGGTGAACAACCAGGTCGAGAACTTGGCTCCCGGCTTGTAGTTCTTGCGAGCTCGAAACACCCGCAGGAACACTTCCTGAGCCAGATCTTCGGCCATGTCCTTTCCTCGTACCAAGTGTTCCAACACGCCGATCAACCGCTGCTGGTACCGCCGCACCAATTCCTCGAACGCCTGCGCGTCGTCGTCGCGCACGCGTAGCATCAGCCGCACGTCGGGATCGAGTGCGGTGTAGCGGTTCGCCGTCGAATCGGTGATAGCCAAGTCAAGTCCCCGCTGGGGTGGTGTCTGGTCGGATCGGTTCGGGAAGCGGGAGCGGTACCCGATCCAGCCGCTCTCGTGTGCCCAGCGGCTGTCCGACCCGCTTCATTCAACCCCGCCGCCCGAGGAAAGTGTCTCCGCCTCGGCTCGGCGAAGTTGTCCGCAGGCGGCTTCGATGGCCGCCCCTCTTCGTTTGCGAATCTGGGTGTCGATTCCCGCCTCCTCCAGGATATCCCGAAATCGGCGCACGTCCGCCGGCCGAGGCGTCGGGTAGGGCAGGCCGGGGACGGGGTTGTAAGGAATCAAGTTGATCAGCGCCGTGCGGCCCTCTAGCAGCGTCGCCAGGCGGCAGGCATCGGAAGCCCGATCGTTGATTCCGCCCAGCAGCGTGTACTCGAATGTAAGCCGCCGGCCACTGGCGCGAAAATAGTCGTCGGCCGCCTCCACCACTGCGGCGATTCCGATCGAGCGGTTGACCGGAATGAGTCGCGAGCGCAGAGTGTCATCGGCCGCGTGGAGCGAAATGGCCAGCCGGTAGGGCCGGGCGTGGCGGGCCAGGCGGCGGATCGCCGCCGGCAACCCCACCGTCGACAGCGTGATGCGGCGGGCACTGATCCCCAGTCCATCGGGAGAGGCCAGGAAATCGAGCGCCGGCAGAAGCTCATCCAGATTGGCCAGCGGTTCCCCCATCCCCATCACGACCACATGCGACAGACGCTCATCGTCGCCCAAGCATGCTTGCAACCGCAGGACCTGCTCCAGAATTTCTTCTCGACGCAGATTGCGCTCCAGCCCGCTCAGGCCGCTGGCGCAAAAGACGCATCCCATCGCACAGCCGACTTGGGTGCTGATACAAACGGTGCGCCGCTGGGCATCGCGCAACAACACGCCTTCGATCCGCTGCCCGTCGGACCACTCCAGCAGCAACTTTTCGGTCCCGTCCGGATCGTGCTGGTGGCGAACTACATGCGATTGGCGCAGCACGAACGCGCCCCGCAACGCCTCACGCAACGACTTGGGCAGATCGGACATCGCCTCGAATTCGTCGGCTCCGCTGGCAATCCACCGCTCGATCTGACGCCGGCGAAAAGCCGGCTGGCCGTGGGCAGCCAGCCAGCTTCCGAGTTGTCCGTCGAGCACCGTGCGGAGGATCGAGTTCATGGCGAAGGCGAGGGTGATCGTAGAGCGAGGTACATCAAGGGGGCGGGCGATCGTTGTCGTCGGAGCGAGCACCCTGGGGAAAATCGGCACCCGACCCTATCATGGTAGGCAGGGCAACCGGAGAAGGGAACAGCTACGGGGCCAGTCGGTAGCAGATCCGATGATGGGATCGGGGCGTGATCAAGGGGGTCGGTATTGGAAGGACGAAGCGAACGCAAGCGGGCCCAGTCGCTAGTGATGCGGTTGATGGCCATCCCGGGGGCTAGTCGGCAAGAAGGGCGAGTGGCCCGGTGGATCGTGCGACGGCTGCTCCGCGCCGGTCTGCCCGAGTCGCGCATCGTGTTCGACGGGGCCGAAAAACGGACGCCTCAGCCGGGCGAAGTGGGCAATCTCATCGTGAAACTCCCCGGCACACGGCGAGCTCCTCGGCGGTTGTTCAGCGCCCACATGGATACGGTGCCGATTTGCGTCGGCTGCCAACCCCAAGTCGATGGACGCATTGTCACATCCGCGCGACCGGACACCGGCCTGGGAGCCGACAATCGAGCCGGCTGCGCCGTGATCCTGCACACGCTGTTGGAAATCCTCCGCCGCGATCGCCCTCGACCGCCGCTGACGTTCTGCTGGTTCGTGCAGGAGGAAATCGGATTGCAGGGAGCTCGCTGCGTGCGCCGCACCGCACTGGGCAAACCGAAGCTCGGTTTCAATTGGGATGGTGGATCGCCGGCCAAGCTCACCATCGGAGCGACCGGTGGGTACCGCATGAAGGTCACCATCGATGGCATTGCCGCTCATGCCGGTGGCGCCCCCGAGCGCGGAGCCAGTGCCATCGAAATGGCCTCCTTGGCCGTGGCCCGCCTGCGCAAGCAGGGATGGTTGGGACGTGTGCGGAAACGCGAGGGAACCGGCACATCCAACGTCGGCGTGATTTCGGGCGGGCGGGCAACCAATGTGGTAGCCGATCGCGTGGAACTGCTGGCCGAGGCACGCAGTCACGATCCCGAGTTCCGTCGCCGAATCGTACGGGCGTACCATGAGGCTTTCGAGTGGGCGGTCGAGCAGGTTGCCAATGAGGCGGGCCAAAGTGGGCGAGTGACCATCGATGGGCGGCTCGACTATGAGGCTTTTCGACTCGAACGGCAGCAGCCCTGCGTGCAAATGGCCAGCCGAGCCGTAGAGGCTCATGGACTGACGCCCCAACCGGCGATCGCCGACGGCGGACTCGACGCCAATTGGCTCAACGCCCACGGCATCCCCACGGTCTCGCTCGGATGCGGCCAGATCAACCAGCACATGACGACCGAGGCGCTCGATTTGGACGGTTTCGACAACGCCTGCCGGATCGCTCAGAGTCTCGCCACTTCTTTTGACTGAGCTGCCCCGCCATGGAACCGGACGACGAACTGTGCCTCTGCTTTCACGTGACCTGTCGCAAGGTGATCAACTTCCTGCGAGTCGAAAAGCCACGGCGCGTAGGGCAACTGTCGGAGTGTTTCGGGGCCGGGACCGGCTGCGGCTGGTGCCGTCCGTTTCTGAAAAAGCTGTTTGAACAGGCTCGAGCCTCGGGAGAGATCACGGCCGAAGTGCCCGACCGGGAAACGTACCGGCAACTGCGAAGCAAGTACTTGAAGGAGCGCCGCGAAGACCGGGAATAGACAGGCCGGTTGTTGTCTGGGCTCCCCTTCTGGTTGGCTCGAGCGTCCTGCGGTACAATTCGAGCTTGAGCCACGGCGGAGCTTCTGGGGCGGGCCCTCCACTTCGAGCCGGCGTGGCCTGCCGGTGGTCGACTCCCATCTTGGAACTGGAAAAACGGTATCGCGATGACGGCAAAAAAGGCGACGAAGAAAAAGGCAGCCGCTTCGACGGCAACGACGAAGACAGCCAAGAAAAAGGCGGCCAAGAAGAAGACGGCTACCAAACGCGCCACCAAGAAAGCCGCGGAAAACGTGCGGATGAAGGCCTTTTGGGGTGTGTTCAATCATTCGCTCAAACAGGTGGCCAAATACGACTACAGCCAGAAGAAGCAGGCCGAAGCCAAGGCCAAGGAACTGTCGGCCGGGTCGAAGACTCCTTTCTTCGTGCAAAAGGTGAAGGAGCCGCTGGCCGAGGGTTAGGCTGCGGATCCGCAATCCGATGAAACGACCGATCGCTTGGATCCTGGTGTTGGAACTGGCCGTCGCGGCGGTCATCTCTTGTGGCAAACCGGACGAAGCCGGGCGGAATTCGTCCCAGCGCGCTGCAGTGAAGAAGGTCGACGCCGCCGGTCTTCCTCCCTCTGCCGCCTACCTTCCCTTGCTGGACGACCGCCGTATTCGGGTGGCCGCTCCGAAGAAATGGTTCGTCTCGCCTCGCTCCAAGCAGTATGTGTGCCAGTTCACGTACAGCCGATCGCCTCAAGTCCCGCTACCGCGGATCCGGCTGAAAGTCGAACGGCTCGAAGGCGACGACTGGGCCGCCGTCGATTCGGACGATCCCGCCCACGCCCGCGCGTTGGCCGCCAAAGTGGCCGAACGTCTCAAGGGAAAATCCTTGGTCGAGCCGGTTTTGCCGATGGTGATCGGCCCCTACGCCTGTGCTCGCTATGTGGATGCGGCGGTTTTCCCGATGAGGCTGTCCGGCGGGGCCGTCAAGAAGGTCAAGGCGCACCGGCAGGTGGTCTGTCTGGTTCATGACGGCCGGCTGTACCGGGTCGAGCTTCACGTCTCGCCGGGGAGGATTCTCGATTTCCGCGACGTGGCGTATGCCGTGGTGGCCCGGCTGCAGTTCGTCGAGCCGGAGGAAGAGCCGGAGTCCGCGGCACCTTCGGACGGCGACGCCGGCCAGGCGGAAGGAGGCGGGGCGGATTAGTTCAAGTAGCGGGCCAGGGCAGCGCGCGTCTGCGGGGAGTCCAGTTCGGCCTTGCCGAATCCTCTAACGGCACCCGCGGCTACCGCCTCTTGCTGAGCCGCTTCCAGGTTGCTCACGAGCATGAGCACGCTATCGCGCCCCGCCGGATCGGCTCGAAGCTTCCGAATCAACTCGATTCCCGATTCGCCGCTGAATTCGAAAACACGGTTGATCAGCACCAGATCGTACGAGCCGTCGCGCACGGCGCCGACGGCATCGGCTATCCGATCGGCGGAGGCGACTTCGACGGCGCCGCACGAATCCAGCAGTCGGCACAGCGCCTCATGATCCAGGTCGCAGTGACCGACGGTCAACACGCGTTTGGGCATCCTCGCGCTACTTCTGTTTCTTTTCCGAGGGATCGACGATGGCGAACAGGTGCGTCCGGTTCGTAATGAACAGGACGCCGTTGGCGACAATCGGCGTGCTGTAGACGGAGTTGCCCATGTTGATCTCTTCGATGGGATCGTGAGGCTCTTTGGTCAACTCGAAGACGCAGACATCGCCGTCTTCGTCGCCGATATAGACATGACCGCCGACGATCAGCGGCGACCCCCAGGCGGCCGCCAGCATGTCGTAGGTCCAGTGGGGCTTGCCGGTCTTGGCATCGAGGCAGTGGAACAGTCCGCTGAAGTCGGCGACGAACAACAGGTCGTCCTTGATCGCGACGGTGCCGCAACTACGGTGCATCTCTTCCTCGAACTCGATTTCGCCGTCTCCGTTGCTGTCGAACTGATGGTAGTGCCACACCACCGCCGAATTGGGATTGTCGATGGCCACTTCACCCTGTTCGGGAATCACGGCTTGCAGCCGTCGATGCGGGATGGGAGTCTTGCGATCACTCACCTTGACGGCCAACTGCGGGCTGACGTCGCCTCGCCGTGTCGGATCGATGCACCACAAATGGCCGACGCCTTCCCCGTGCTCGGGATCCTGACCGACGGCCAGGTAGACCAGACCGTCGTAGACCACCGGCGTGCCGATCAAGTTGTTCCGTGTTCCCGTGCCGCCCAATTCCCAGCGCGATTCTTTGGGATTGCAGTCGAATTTCCACAGGAGCTGCGGTTTTCCGTCCTTCCCCTTGTCCGCTTTGAAACTGTAGAGCCAGCCATCGCCGCCGGCGAACAATACTTGGACGACACCGCCCAATTCGGCGACGGTGGGCGACGACCACTGGCCGTGCAGGATGTTGAGTCCGGGTGAGTTGTCGGTCCAGTAGACCTCACCGGTGTTCTTGTCGAGGCAGACGAAGCTGGGGGCTTTGGGAGCGGGGATGTTGATGTGGGACTCGTCGACGCCGTTGGAAGTGTTGACGAACAGCAGGTCGCCCCAGGCGGTGACGGAGCAGGCGGCCATATTGTGTTGCGAGACTCCCAACTCTTTCATCATATCGAGAACCCACACCACATCCGCTTCGTGGAGGTCATCGGGCGTGATGATCTTGAAGAAGCTGAGCAGGGGACCTCGCTGCTGCGCGTACAACTCGCGCTGCTTGCCGGCGACCGTCGCCTCGATGTTCCAGCGTCCTTCACTCGATGTTACCTTGGGGGTTCCTTCGATTTTCATACCGGCCGCGGCCAACCGAGTTGCAATCGCGTCGGTCAGCTTGCCCTGTTTCAGTGCGGCGATGGCTGCGGCGAACTCGGCGTCGTCTCCGCTGCTGCGCCAGTCGAACAGACGCCCGGCTTCGCGAGTCACCGGGCCGTCATCTTCGCCGTCGTAGAACCCCTGCGTATCCAGACATCGCAATTCGCCTCGGCTGGTGACGAACCACAACCGATCACCTTCCACCAGCGGCGCGCAACAGATGCCCTGATAAGGCCAATCGTGGACACGGCCCGTGGGGAGTTTTTCGCTGGAGTGCTGCCAGAGGAAGCGGCCGTCCGATTCGCGGAACGCCAACAGGCAGCCCAAATCGACCTTGGCGGGATAACGAGCCAAGTAGCCGTGACTGTTGTTGGTGCCGACGTAGACCTGGCCACCCGCGACCACGGCATTGCCGTACGATTGGCTTCCCAGCGAGGCCACCCATTTGATGTTCTTGGCCGACTCGCTCTTCCATTCTCCGGTGGTGCGATCGAACTTGCCGGCATCCCACGAGGTGGCGATCTTGGCGCTGGTGACCGGGACATTGTTGCGGTAGGAACTGCCGCCCCATTGAGCCCAATCCCCCTCACTCAGTTTCGGGTTGGCACTTTTGTCGATGGCCGGATGTTTGGCCCCGGTGGGAGCCTGAGCGTAGAGCGGCACATGAAACAAGCAGCACACGGCCAGCAGACCGCAGGTGAGAACTCGAACGAACATGGATGAACCTCCACGGTGGAGTCGACAGGTGGTGGATGATGAATTATGAATTGGGAGTGACTTGGATATTGTCCAGATAGATTTCCGCATCCTTGGCGTTCCCGTACAATCCGGGACTTCCCTGCCGATTGGCTGCACGGTCAGTCGCCTCGACGGTCCAGGCTTCCGGCTCGGGCTCGCCTTTGGGCCACACCTTGCCCTGCAGCACGGCGTTGCCGTCGGCATCGATGGCAGCTCGCAGTTTCATGTGGTACCAGGTGTTCGGCTTCCAGGCGAAATCGACGGTTTTCGCCATCCGCAGTTGGGGCACCCAAGTGCGGATTTGCAGCTTTTGGTTGGCGCCTTGCAGATCAAGGGTGTATCCTTGGGCGATGAGTCCGATGTCGGGCATCTTGCCACCCTGCTCGGCACCCCGCACGTCCGCTTCGATCGTGTAATTGTTCAGCTCGGGATGGCCGAACCAGCAGCGGCTGCGCGTCCCCTTGGGAATGGTGGTGACCTTCACCAGCACCTTGTTGCCGTCGATTTCCCGCACGACGTGCCGGTAGCGAGCGCCGACCCAGGTGATGGGAGCATCGTCCAGATCGTCGAAGGTGAACTTCCACGGCAACGGGGGAACGATGCGGATGCGAGCCGTGCCGCGGATGCCTTCGAAGGTCGCCTTCACGATGGTGGCCGCGTGAGCGGCATCTTGGGGCGAGGTATAGACACCTTGTTCATCGATAGAACCGGGGCCGTCGATCGAGTACTTGGCCAGGGCGAATCTCAGGAACTGGCCTCGAGCGTTGAACAGTTTGGCTCGAAAAGCGATCTCGTCGCCGGGGCGGATGAGGGCTTCGGCGGGAGTCAGCACCAATGACGCAGGTGTGTCATCCTGCTCGACGGGCGGTTCTTTGGCCGTTTTGGGAGGAGTTCCCATCCCCGCTTCCTTTTCGGGATCGGCCAGGCAGTAGATTCCGCCGCTGGTGGCCAAATAGATTCGGCCGTGGGAGACGATGGGGGAAGCCGCGCACGATTCGCGGGAGGGGAGTCTTCCCTTGGCCAGAACGTCGACACCTTTGTCCGCGTCCGGCTTGAGGATATACCACCGGCCGCCTTCGGTGACGCAGTAGATCTTGCCGTCCGCATAGAGCGGGCTGCCTCGCATCACGGTGCCCAGTGCCTTGCGGCGAACAACCTCTTCGCCCGTCTTCTTATCCAATACATGCAATTTGGCGCGATCGTCGATCACATACAGTCGGTCGCCGATCACCAGCGGAGCCGATCGCCCGGCCATCAGTTCGAACACTCTCCACTTGGCGCCGGTTTTGCTGATGTCGCCGCTTAGGCTGCCGTCGAGGGCGACCAGGCCGCCCATGGTGGTTCCGATGTTGTTTTCCTCGCTGTGCGATGCGTAGACCATTTGATCGTCCACGACGGGCGGCGTGTTGATGCCTCGGCGGGAAAACTCATAGTGCCAGTTGGCCAGTCCGGTGCGAGGCTGCAGCGACCAGATCTGGCCGTCCCCCGAACCGAGCACCAGCGACTGGCGGCCGCCCAGCACGGCCAGCGCGGGGGCGCTGTAAGTGGTGTCGTAGGGGAGCAGCCGCGTTCCCTTGAACCAGACGACTTCCCCCGTTCGCTTGTCGAACGCCAGGAAGCGGTGAGCCGGTTTGGCCATATCTCCCCAGCCGATGACGACGGCGCTGACGATCACCAAGTCCTCGAAAATCACCGGAAAATTGGTACGGCCGCCATACGTGCTGAGCAGACCGAATTGCTCGTGGAGAGGAACGGACCAAATCGTCTCTCCCGTTTCCCCGTTGATGCACTGAAAGTAGCCGCAGACTCCTTGCGCGTAGACGTTGCCGGTTTCCGGGTCACCCACCACGCTCGACCAGCCGACTCGCGTGTCCGGGACATCCGAGAGCCAGACGTTGAAACGGTTGGTCCAAATCGTCTTGCCGGTTTCGGCGTCGAGACAGACGACTTGCTCGCCTTCTCGCGCCGTTTTCGGTTCGGCTCGGGCCAACACATAGAGCTTTCCGTTCATCACGATGGGCGTGCTGCGCGTGCCCAAATCATCCCGCTTCCAGGCCAGGTTGCTACCTTCGCCCCCTCGCGGATTCCAGTCGTCGATCAAGCCGGTCTCGTAGGACGTGTTGTTGTAGTGGGGGCCTCTCCAATAGGGCCAATCCCGGGGATCGGCTGTTTTGCGTGTGGAGCGACCGGTAGGGATCGTCTCCAGACCGCCCGGATCCGGCACGTCGGCGATTTCGACCGAGGCGAAGACCGGATGATGTCGCTTGGCCTGGTGGCTTCCTTCCTTAGGAGGGTCCGGCAGAACCACGCGGGGAGCCTTGGAGTCTTGGGAACAACCGATCAGGGCTCCCGCCGACACGGCGAGCAGCGCCCAAGCGGCGAGCGTGGTGGCGAGTTTGATCCGGTTCATGGGAGCACTCCTTGTGCGGTCTGATCGTTGGCCGATCCGCCATCGGACGCAGGCTCGTCATCGAACCACTCGTCGGCTGGATCGAATTTGGGATGAACGACGATCGCCACCTTCATCCGCCCCACGGCCCGGTGACGCGTTCCCGGACGCACCACGATGGCCATCCCCGGGCGCACATCGACGCGTTGGTGGTCCAACTGCATCTGGGCACCCGGTTCGCATTGCAGGAAATAGTAGATCTCCGTCAATCGGCGGTGATAGTGGAGCCGAGCGTCGGTGTCGATTTCGGTAACGTGAAACGTGAGCGGCAAATCGGGGGCGTCGGTGAGAGCTCGGCGAGCCGTACCGCAAGGGCAGTCGGTCGCCGGCAAAGCGTCGAAATCAATGATCTCAAATGGTGGCACCGCGGAAGGTGGGTTCATGGTCACCGAAAAAAACAAGCTCATATCGATGGCGGCCCGGCGGAGCGCCTCGGCCAAAGGGGGGCGGCATCCATGGTAACTCACGGCACGCCGCTCCGCCAGTTGCCCGGCCGCACAACCGGCAAAGTTTTGCCAGACTTCGTGGCGGGAAAGGTTTGCGCAACAGTCGCTGTAAACCAGTTGCAGAAAAAAACTTCTGAACATTCAAGGTCGTTTGAACGAGGCGCCGATACCGTTGTTGGAATCCGACTTCGCGACAGCGGCAACAGCGGCGACGAGGCGGATCCAACCGGAGCGGACTTTCGAGTCAAGGATTGGCTCGACCGGTTCTGGCGCATCACCAATTACCGCGGGTTTTCCCGCAAGGCCCGCAGTAGACCTGTCGATCGGATTCGCTCACGAAACAGGTTGCCTGACGACGCACGATCCGGGCGAAGCGCCAGTGGAAAGTTCCAGCATTAAGGAGACATGGCTCAATGAAGTGGCAAATGATGGTAACCTCGCTGGTGCTGGGCTTGGGCATCAGCACTCAGAGCTTCGGGTTCGAGTTGCTCGACCAGATGCTCGGAATCGGTGGAAACGGATGTGACAGCAAGTGTTGCGACGACCACGCCGGATGCAAGGTCGATCCCGGTTGCGGTGTGAAGCACAACGGTTGCTGCGACAAAGGTCGTCATCGTTGCGGTAAGCGACATGGCAACGGATGTTGCGAACCGAAGTGCAAGGTCGATCCGGGCTGCTGCGTGAAGGATCCCGGTTGCTGCGGCAAGCGTCGCGGCCATGGCTGCGGTGTGAAGCACAATGGTTGCTGCGACAAGCACAACGGCTGCTGCGACAAGCCGAAGTCGTGCTGCAAGAAGCGGCGCTGCCTGCTCGACGCGCTTTTCTCCTGCAAGCGCGGTTGCTGCGACAAGGGCTGCGATCACAAGCACGGCTGCGAAGCCAAGTGCAAGGTCGATCCGGGCTGCTGCGTGAAGGATCCCGGCTGCCACGTCGATCCCGGCTGCTGCGGCGGACATCCGGTTCCCGCCGAGACCAAGGACGCTGGCCCCAAGGCTCCCATGCCGCCGGCTCCCATCGTCGATCCCTCGGCATACGTGCCCAGTCAGCGTCGCGTCGTTCAGGTCAGCTCCACGATCATTCGCTAAGCTGATACTTGAGACTGTGACGATAAGCGACTCATCCATTGCGGATGGGTCGTTTTTTTATTTATGGTCCCGTTCTTTCCGACGCGGCTGCACCGGTTCCATCATCCCGCCGCAGCGCCAGCAGCGTGCCGAATGTGAGCAGGTCGCCGTGGTCGCGAGCATATTCCAGAAGCCACTCGGTGGCCCCTGCGCCGGTCGCCACCTCGAGCAAGGTGGCGACCAGGTCACCCGGAAGTCGTTCGGGATAGAGCCGCACCGCCTCGCGAACGGCCCGCTCTCCCTGCCCCAACCGAATCAGCAGATCGATGTAGACCTCGCGCGCCATCGAAGGATCGGGAGCGTCCGGCTCCAACACTCGCTCCGCTTCTCTCTGGAAAAACGCCGTCGCCTGTTCGACTTCCCGCACGTCGCGTTCCAGTAGGGCCTCGAAGAAGTGAGAATGAGCCGGATAGAACGACTCGAAGGGGGAAATCTCGGGTAGTTGGTACAGCGGTGCCA
>Ga0256839_1000966_pt1 | contig 36194 bp, 31 predicted proteins | sample 354166metaG_FD_185968 | JGI IMG/M metagenome (GOLD analysis project Ga0256839, IMG submission 185968) | Hydrothermal vent microbial communities from Mid Atlantic Ridge, Atlantic Ocean - 354-166 | ecosystem: Environmental > Aquatic > Marine > Hydrothermal vents | place: Atlantic Ocean: Mid...
GGCTTGATCTGGCACTCATTGCCGGTTCCGGGCCCAATGGTCGCGTGGTCCAAAGTGACATTGTAAACGCACTTGCCAGCGGCACAGGAAAAGCCGCAACGATCAGCGCGTCCAAGCTTGCGGACAATTCAACCGTAATATTGTCCACGGGCATGGAAGATGATGCTGTACTTAAGCTTTATAATCCAGAACATTATGAGCTTAAAAAGCACGATTCCATGCGCAAGATTATTGCGGAGCGTTTGACTGAAAGTACCCAATCGATTCCATCCTATTTTCTGACGGTGGATTGTGAACTGGATGCTTTGCTGGCGCTTCGCTCGCAAATGAACGGAGCCGCTCCGATTGGCGAAAACGACAAGCCGGATTATAAAATTTCGGTCAATGATTTTATCGTCAAAGCTATGGCGCTTGCCCTGCAACGCGTACCATTGGCCAATGCCTCATGGATCAGTAGCGCCCGGATATTGCACAAACATTCAGATGTGGGTGTTGCGGTTGCCATTCCTGATGGATTGCTCACCCCGATTGTTCGCCAGGCCGAATTGAAATCGCTTTCAACAATTTCGGCTGAAGTAAAAGACATGGCAGGCCGTGCACGCAACAAAAAACTAATGCCGGATGAATATCAGGGTGGCTCGACCGCCGTATCCAATCTTGGCATGTTCGGGGTGAAGGAATTTACCTCCATCATTAATCCGCCGCATGCTTCAATTGTTTCTATCGGCGCGGGTGAAAAACGTCCGGTGGTGAAAAATGGAGAGTTGGCAGTGGCAACCGTAATGAGTGCCACATTTGCCTTTGATCACAGGGTCATTGATGGTGCGCTTGGCGCGCAACTGGCTGGCGAATTTAAAAAATATATCGAACAACCGGCGGGAATGTTGGCCTAATTGTCTTTGTTTTGCTCACTTTGCTCGGCGGCGCGTTTTTCTTTTACTGCCTTGAGCATGGCTTTATTGACATCGGAAAAATAGTTAATGGAAAAAACAAACGCTGCCGCAAATACCGCAATAAATATGGCGCGAGGCACCTGTTTGCTCAAAATGCCGCGAAAGCTACGATAAATGACGACCATTAGAACCAGAAATACCAGCACAATGTTTACGGACGAATATCCAAGCTGTTGCAGGGAATCAAAAAATTGCATGGTTGTAAATCCTAAACTTTATGGAGCGACTTTAGTTCCCTACATGCCCATTATGAAAATTCATAGTCTTTAAAGGCGTGAGAAATTGGCACACTCCTTAGCGACCAAATACAGAAGGCAAAAACATGTCAGATAAATATGACGTAATCATTATTGGTGGTGGCCCGGGTGGCTATGTTGCTGCAATTCGCTCGGCCCAACTGGGCTTGAAAACAGCCGTGGTTGAGCGCGAACATCTTGGTGGTATTTGCTTGAACTGGGGCTGTATTCCGACCAAGGCACTGCTGCGTTCTGCCGAGATTTATGGACATATGGAACATGCGGAAAGTTTTGGCCTGAGCGCTGAAAAATTTGATTTTGATATTGGAAAGGTTGTCACCCGCTCGCGCAATGTTTCAGGTCAACTTGCAACGGGTGTTGGATTTCTGCTGAAGAAAAACAAGGTTGATGTGATTTGGGGGGAAGCCAAAATTTCCAAGCCCGGTGAGGTGGTGGTTACACAATCACAAAAACCGATTGAGCAGCCGCAAAACAAACCACCAAAAACCACACTGGGCGAGGGCACCTATCATGCCTCCAATATTATTGTGGCAACCGGTGCCCGGCCTAGAGTGCTGCCGGGTATTGAGTCGGATGGGAAACTGATCTGGACCTATTTTGATGCGATGAAACCAAAGACCATGCCAAATTCTTTGGTGGTAATGGGATCTGGTGCTATTGGCATTGAGTTTGCCTCATTCTATCGCTCAATGGGGGCAGAGGTAACAGTGGTTGAATTGATGCCGCAGGTTATGCCGGTTGAAGACAAAGAGATTTCCAAACTCGCTCAAAAACAGCTTGAGAAGGCCGGGATCAAGTTTCTGCTGGAGGCCAAGGTTACCAAAGTAGAAAAAAGCGCCACGGGCGTATCTACCCAAATAGAATTGAAAGATGGGAGCGTTGAAACCATAAAATCAGATCGATTAATTTCGGCTGTTGGGGTGGTTGGCAATAGCGAAAATCTGGGGCTTGAGGCACTCGGCGTTGAGATGGATCGCGGTATTGTCAAGATTGATGATTATGGTCGCACCAATATTGACGGCATATGTGCCATTGGCGATGTGGCCGGTGCGCCGATGCTAGCCCATAAGGCGGAGCATGAAGGCGTTATTTGTGTCGAGAAAATTGCCGGGCAATCGCCGCACCCGATGGACAAACAAATGATACCCGGCTGCACCTATTGCAACCCACAGGTTGCCAGTGTGGGCTTGACCGAAGACGCTGCTAAAGCTGCAGGCCACAATGTCAAAATCGGGCGGTTTTCTTTTATCGGCAACGGCAAGGCAATCGCACTTGGTGAGCCTGATGGCATGGTAAAAACTGTGTTTGATGAGAAAACCGGGCAGCTGTTAGGCGCGCATATGGTGGGCGCAGAAGTAACCGAGCTTATTCAGGGCTATGTTGTGGCGATGAACCTTGAAACCACCGAAGAAGAACTCATTCATACGGTCTTTGCTCATCCGACCTTATCTGAAATGATGCATGAAAGTGTGCTGGACGCCTATGGGCGCGTCATTCACAAGTGATAAAATATACATAGGCTTGATATTCTGGCGCTATTTATGTTGTGATATTTTGAATGGAGGAATTGTCATGAGATTTGGAATCAGCAATTTTCTGAAGGCCGGAATGGCTGCACTTGTTTTGAGCGCTGGATCGGTCACGTTTTCCACATCTGCAAATGCTGATTCCTGCTGGAACCATAATGGCTCTGTCATGCGGCTTGTGGCCCGTGGCAATCAGCGCTGGTTTTATTATGAAGAACCTAAGCAGGTATTGCGCCGTGCGGGCGTTCGCCGCGGCACCCTTTTGTTTAATGGTCGCAAGAATGGCAATTTCTATTCTGGCACTGCGCGGCGTTATTCTAAATATTGCCCCGGTGATCCGCTGGAATATTATGTGGAAGGGCCGGTTCGCCGTGATCAGTTGAAGGTTACGGTTGAGGGTAGACGCGAGGTGCAAAGCCAATGCCGGGGAACAGGCCGAAGGGCTTGGGATCGTTTGGTGTTTACCTATATGTATAAGTGTTAGAATGCGCTATAAGGCATTAAATTCCTGCTGATTTTTGGGCTAATCATGACCACTGTAGTTGATACAATTAATATCGAGAATACTGTTCGACCGCGCCACCCTGAAAAGGCAAACCGGCCGGATAATCCTATCCAGCGCAAGCCGGACTGGATCCGCGTTCGCGCGCCGGGTTCACCCGTTTTTAAGGAAACCCAAAAAATCGTGCGCGAGAATGGACTGGTAACGGTATGCGAGGAGGCCGGTTGCCCGAATATCGGAGAATGCTGGTCGAAAAAACACGCAACCATGATGATTCTCGGCGATACCTGCACCAGAGCCTGCGCTTTTTGCAATGTGCGTACCGGCAGGCCCGAGCCTGTTGTTGAAGCGGAGGCTGAAAATGTTGCCATTGCGGTGGAAAAGCTCGGACTTAATCATGTGGTGATTACTTCCGTGGACCGCGATGATCTGGCCGATGGCGGTGCCCGGCATTTTGCCAATGTAATCGCGGCCATTCGTGCTGCATCGCCTGAAACTACGATTGAAGTTTTAACGCCAGACTTTTTGCGCAAAGAGGGCGCTTTGGAAATTGTGGTCGAGGCCAAGCCTGATGTATTCAACCATAATCTGGAAACTGTGCCATCTAATTATCTGACCGTGCGTCCGGGTGCGCGGTATTTCCATTCCATCCGCATTCTACAACGGGTGAAAGAACTGGATCCGACAATGTTCACCAAATCCGGTATTATGGTGGGCTTGGGTGAGGAGCGGAGCGAGGTTTTGCAATTGATGGATGATTTGCGGGTCGCGGATGTGGATTTTTTGACCATCGGCCAATATTTGCAACCCACCAGTAAGCACCACAAGATTGAGAGATTTGTGCCGCCAGAAGAGTTTAAGTCCTTTGAAACAAGCGCCTATTCCAAAGGCTTTCTGCTTGTCTCATCCAGCCCGTTGACGCGTTCTTCGCATCATGCGGGCGAGGATTTTGCCAAATTACAGGCTGCACGAAAAAGGACTGCCTGAATATCATGCCAGCATTTCAGACCTTGCATCCTGTGCATCACAAGCCGCACGACATGTTTGATATTGTCGCGGACATTCGAGCCTATCCGGAATTCGTTCCCATGTGTACGGCACTGCTTGTGCGTTCGGAACAGGAACGGCATGGAAAGACTGTCATTATTGCCGATATGAGCATTGGTTATAAGCAGATCAGCGAAACCTTTACCAGCCAGGTTGTTCTGGATGAAAATGCGCTGGAAATTAATACCAAATATATTGATGGGCCGTTTAAATATTTGCACAATCGTTGGCGGTTTTTAAAGTCTGACATCACCCAGAATGAAGAATATTGTGATGTGGATTTTTCCATCGATTATGAGTTCAAGAACAAGGCGCTCGGTATGTTGATGGGTGTTATGTTTGAGCGGGCCTTTTCGAGATTTACCACGGCATTCGAAGCCCGCGCCGATGAGAAATACCGGACTTGATCTAGTTTGCCGCCGATAGCAGCATTTCAAGTGCTATTTGTACCGTTTTTGAACGTATTTCAGCCCGGCCGATATTGCCAAATTTACATTCGCTAATAGTAATGTCATGGCCGGTCTTTTTGACCGCAATATAAACCAGTCCAATCGGCTTTTCTGCCGTTCCGCCGCCGGGGCCTGCAATACCTGTGACCGATACTGCGATCTTTGCGCCGGATTTTTGCAATACACCTTCGGCCATTTTTTCAGCAACTAAAGGTGAAACCGCACCGGGCGGCCCGTTGGTGATTTCCAAAGGAACGCCCAGCATTTCGAACTTGGCTTGATTTGAGTAAGTGACATAGCCACGATCGAAAACATCGGAAGAACCGGCAATTTCGGTCAATGCACCAGCGATCAATCCACCGGTGCAGGATTCCGCAGTTGCGATGGTCAGCTTTGCTTCTCGGCAGGCCTGGAGCACATTAGTTGCCAATTGTTCAATTTTGGCATTCACCATCATCTTAGCCCCCGAACACCACGGTCGCGGTGGCGATTGCTGCAATGCCTTCCTCTCGTCCGACAAAGCCAAGACGCTCATTGGTAGTGGCTTTTACAGATATGCGGTCAATTGAAATATTGGCCATTCGGGCAATTTCGCCTCGCATTTTGTCCCGGTGAGGGCCAATCTTTGGCATTTCGCAAATTAGCGTCGTATCAAGATGGGTAATGGTGCCACCGCGTCTTTTGACCAACTCTATTGCGTGACGAAAAAACACCTCTGAATCGGCACCTTTCCATTTTGGATCAGAAGGTGGAAAGTGCGAACCAATATCACCATCGGCCATTGTGCCCAAAAGTGCATCGGTCAGTGCGTGTAGGCCGACATCCGCATCAGAGTGGCCCATCAGTTTTGCGCTGTGGGGAATATCCACCCCGCAAAGGCGCACATGGTCGCCCGGCTCAAAAGCGTGAACATCGTAGCCATTGCCAGTGCGCACATCTGGAATGGTGTGAACAGGTGACTTCTCAGCCATTGCGAAATCCTCCGGTACGGTGAGTTTGATATTATTGGCATCACCTTCTACCAGATGAACCGGAATATTGGCCCATTCAGCAATCGAGGCATCGTCGGTAAATTCAAAATTTTGTACCCGAGCAGCTTTTTTGTGTGCATCAAGAATTGCCGAATGGAAAAATCCCTGCGGTGTTTGAGCAGCAAAGAGATCATGCCGTGAGACGGTTTCGAGCACCATATCATTACTGCCGCGTTTGATGGTGTCGGTTATCGGTAACACTGGCAAAGCACCATGATTGGGGACGGTTTTATCAAGCACGCGAGAAATTAAGTCGGCTGGAACAAAGGGGCGTGCTGCATCATGGATCAAAACCTTGTTAATCGCTTTGCCGTCCAGAACTTTTAGCCCGCACAATACAGATGCCTGTCTGCTTGCCCCGCCAATGCAGGGTTTTGCGAGTTTCTTATGATCGTCTACCTGATTTGCGTAAAGTTCCATATCGTCTGCATGAATGACCACTTGCACGAGATCTATATCTTTGTGCGCGGTAAATGCTGAAATTGCTTGTTGCAAAACTGACTTCCCATTGATTTGTCGATATTGTTTTGGTCCATTGCTTTGGCCCGCGCGTTCACCACGCCCGGCGGCAACAATAATAACGGCATTTATATCTGCTGGTTCGGTATTCAACGCATTGCTCGATTTAATGGTGACAAAGTGCTGTAAACCACGTCGGCAGTTTAGGTTCAACAGACTTGTGTATCGTCGCAAGCCTGTCTAAATAACGTGCACTATGCAAATTTGCGCATCATTTAGGCAATCTGTTGAGATTATGACCCCATCCAGCCCGTTCAATATTGGTAATATCGAAATCAGGAACGCGGTTTTCCTGGCGCCCATGTCAGGTATTACCGATGTTCCATTTCGAAATCTCGCGTGGAAGTTTGGCGCAGGCATGGTGATTTCAGAAATGGTGGCAAGCGAAGCGCTTGTGGGTGGTCATCTGGAAATGGAACGTAAATCTCAATCTAGTGATTGCCCCACCCATGTGGTGCAACTTTCCGGCCGTCAGGAATATTGGATGGGTGAGGGGGTTCGGGCCGCAGAGGAAGCGGGCGCAAATATTATTGACATTAATATGGGTTGCCCTTCCAAGCGGGTTACCACCGGTTATTCTGGCTCGGCCTTGATGCGAGATCTTGGTCTGGCGCTCCGATTGATTGAGGCAACCATCAAAGCAGCCAAGGTGCCGGTGACACTGAAAATGCGGCTTGGCTGGGACCATGACAGCATTAATGCACCTGAACTTGCCAAAATGGCGCAAGATGCCGGCGTGCAGATGATTACGGTGCATGGGCGCACCCGTTGCCAGTTTTATAAGGGAAATGCCGACTGGGATCTGGTGAAGCGGGTACGTGACGCAACGGATCTGCCGCTGGTGGTCAATGGTGATATTCATAATGTTGAAGATGGTAAATCCGCGCTTAGAAAATCAGGTGCCGATGCGATTATGGTGGGACGCGCTTCATACGGGGCCCCTTGGTTGCCGGGAATGATTGCCGCCCAACTTGCCGGATCGTCATCATTCATTGAACCCGATGGTGCCGGGCTCTTGGCCGTCGTGCTTGAGCATTATCACGCAATTTTAGATTTTTACGGTGAGGAAACCGGTATTCGACAGGCCCGCAAACACCTTGGCTGGTATTTTGAGCGACTTGATTGGTCTGAACTTGATGTGAACTTGCGAAAACAAGCTTTGATTTCAAATGATCCTATGGAGGTCCTGCAGATTATCCAGACCACATTCGGCCACCCGCCCGCAAGGAAAGTGGCATGAGCAATTCCGCAAATAGTTCCCCAAATAATTCTATGGGCGCACGATTGGATAAAGAGGCACTTCCAGCATCGGTAATGGTGCTCGATGCCTTGCCACATCCGGTGATTATGGTTAGTGAGGCGAATAATCAAATCCTCTATAATAATGTTGCGGCAGAAGCGTTCTTTCGGGCAGGTTCTGCCTCTTTGCAACAAAAGACCATTCAGTATTATTTACCCTTTAGCAGCCCTCTATTGGCGTTGATTGAGCAGGTGAGGCGAACTGGATCGCCGGTCAATGAATATCGGGTGGATGTATCTTCACCGCGCCTTGGGCAGGAGCAGATTGTCGATTTGCACGTGGCGCCAGTGGTCGAATTGCCCTCTGCCGTGGTCATATTATTTCAAAAACGCACCATTGCTGACAAGATGGACCGTCAACTGACACACCGAAGTGCGGCCCGCACAGTTAGCGGGCTTGCGGCCATGCTGGCGCATGAAATCAAGAACCCGCTGGCCGGTATTCGAGGTGCTGCGCAATTGCTGGAAATGTCGGTGAGTGATGATGATCGGGAATTTACCAATCTGATCAAGGATGAAACCGACCGGATTGTGAAGCTGGTTGATCGGATGGAGGTGTTTTCTGATGAGCGGCCAATTGAGCGTGATCCGGTAAATATCCATTCGGTATTTGAACGCGTGATTACCAGTGCAAGAAGCGGCTTTGCCCGCGATGTGGAAATCATCGAAAAATATGATCCGTCATTGCCGCCGGTTTTTGCCAATCGCGATCAATTGATCCAGATTTTCCTCAATCTGGCGAAAAATTCATGCGAGGCGATGGTGGATGTGGAAAACCCTAAACTAACTTTTACGACCGCGTTTAAATCCGGTGTGCATCTCTCCATACCGGGCACAAATCAACGGGTTTCATTGCCACTGGAGTTTTGTGTAAAAGACAATGGTGGCGGTGTGTCCAATGATATGATGGAACATATTTTCGACCCCTTCATGACTACCAAAACCAATGGTTCCGGCCTTGGCTTGGCGTTGGTGGCCAAGATTGTTGGTGATCATGGCGGCGTTGTTGAATGCGAAAGCAAAAAGGGTAGCACCACGTTTCGGGTGTTGTTGCCGGCCTATTATGACAAATCCAATGTAGAATTAAGCGAGAATTGATATGAGCGATGATAATCAGCAATATCAGATTTTGGTAGCCGACGACGATTCCGCCATTCGCACGGTATTAAGTCAGGCGCTATCGCGTGCCGGCTATGAGGTTCGGGTGACATCGAATGCGGCAACGCTTTGGCGATGGATTTCTGCCGGCGATGGTGACTTGGTCATCACCGATGTGATTATGCCGGATGAAAATGCATTTGATATGTTGCCACGGGTCAAGCGCATTCGGCCGGATCTTCCGGTGCTGGTAATCAGCGCCCAAAACACATTCATGACGGCGATCAAGGCTTCAGAATGTGGGGCCTATGATTATCTGCCCAAGCCGTTTGATCTGTCTGAATTGCTGGCAACAGTTAAACGGGCCTTGTCTGAGATAAATTCACCCAGTCATACTGTATCGAATGATGAAAACATGGATGGCATGCCGCTGGTTGGTCGGTCTCCCGCCATGCAGGATATTTACCGGCTGCTTGCCCGTATGATGCAGACCGACCTTACGGTGTTGGTAAACGGTGAATCGGGCACCGGCAAAGAGCTGGTTGCGCGCGCATTGCATGATTATGGAAAGCGCTCCAAGGGGCCGTTTGTGGCGATCAACATGGCGGCCATTCCACGTGAGTTAATCGAGTCTGAGTTATTTGGTCATGAGAAGGGTGCCTTTACCGGGGCGCAGGCCCGTTCTGCCGGACGTTTTGAGCAGGCCAATCGCGGTACGCTGTTTCTCGATGAAATTGGTGACATGCCAATGGAAGCGCAAACAAGGTTGTTGCGAGTGTTGCAGCAGGGCGAATATATGACAGTCGGAGGCAGAACGCCCATACGCACGGATGTCCGCATTGTGGCTGCAACCAATAAAGATTTAAAAGAACTGATAGAAAAAGGATTGTTTCGCGAAGACCTTTTTTACCGTTTGAATGTGGTGCCGTTGAGATTACCGCCCTTGCGTGAACGGCCTGAAGATATTCCGGACCTTGTTCGACATTTTTTTGCAGTTGGCGCAACTGAGGGGTTACCCGCCAAAACTATGGATAATGCAGCACTTGCGCTGATGGCTCGGTATAACTGGCCCGGCAATGTGCGCGAGTTGGAAAATATGGTGCGCCGGTTTTCGGCTCTTTATTCACAGGAGGTCATCAACGACGAATTGGTCCGGCAGGAATTGGCTGATCAGGGTTCCACCGGCGGTTCCATACGGTCTGGGATACTGCAAAACGTAGATTTGAAACTGGCTGTTGAGACCTATTTACGTGAGCATTTTGCCAAGTTTGGTGATGATTTACCGCCACCAGGACTTTATCAGCGAATACTCCCTCAGTTGGAAGAACCTTTGGTGTTAGCGGCTCTTGCCGCAACGCGTGGAAATCAGATTAAAGCGGCTGAATTACTTGGTTTAAATCGCAATACCCTACGTAAAAAAATTCGTGAACTTGATATTGAAGTGACAAAATCCGCCAGTTCTGCCGGGTAGCTTATAATTCTGTTGCATTTATGCCACAATTGTGTTGCAACTGAGCAACAAAGCAATAACAGAATCATTTGGTTTACCGGGACCGGCCTATAAATGACAATTCCATCGCCAAAGTATGACGCTTTGTCTTCCGATCCGGAAACCGAAGGCTCCAACCGGAAAATATTGTTGCAAAGAACCGGTTTTTGGTTGGTGTTTGTAGCGCTGACCTTCGTTTGCATATCATTTGTTATTTTGATGGGATTTACGCCCATTATTCCGACAAATACTGTTGTGATTCAGGTGATGGCAATCAATGGAATATTGGTTGCTTCGCTACTGGGCTTTCTCATCAAAGAAATCAGGTATCTCTACAATGCCCGACGCAAGGGGAAAGCCGCCGCGCGGTTGCATATTCGTATCGTTGGCTTGTTTGCAATCGTTGCGACATTGCCAGCGATATTTGTGGCCATTGCCGCCGGTATTACGCTCGACCTTGGTTTGGACAGGTGGTTTGAAGAACGTACCCGGTCTATCGTGGACTCATCAATTAGTGTGGCGCAGGCCTATGTGACGGAAAGCGGGCGCGGGCTACAGAATACCACGCTTACCATGGCTGCTCTTCTCGATCGCGGGCGTAGCCTTTACAGTTTGGATAGAACTGGTTTTAGAAACCTGATGACCCGCCAGGCGCAGGGGCGAGGCCTTACTCTTGCGCAATTATTGCGGCGCGATGGTTCGTTGATATTACAAGCACGCGTTTCAATTGATCAACCATTGCCTGATATTCCTGATGATATATTGGCTGCAGCTGAAGATGGAACTCCGGTCTATATTCCTCCAGGCAAAACCAATCTGGTTGGCAGTGTGGTGCGGTTAAAGGAAATTCCTGCAGCCTACCTCTACACTATCCGAATTATTGACCCGACGGTGATGGGATCGATTAAAAAAATGCAGGAGTTGACGGCTGACTACAAGAAACTTGAGAATAATCGCTTTTCACTACAGTTGACTTTTGGACTGTTGTATATTGGCCTGTCTTTGATTGTATTATTGTCGGCAATCTGGATGGGAATTAGTGTGGCGGACCGACTGGTTTCTCCGATCAGGCGGCTGATTTCGGCAGCTGATGAGGTTAGGGCTGGTAATCTTGAGGTCCAGGTTGAAACCTATCAATCTGAAGGTGATTTGCGGTCGCTTGGTAATACATTCAATAATATGACCGCTGAACTTCGTAGCCAGCGTGATGAATTGCTTGAAACCCATGAGCAAATTGACCAGCGGAGGCGCTTTATTGAGGCTGTACTTTCGGGTGTGTCTTCCGGTGTTATCGGGGTGGATTCAGACGGGATAATTACTGTTGCCAACCGATCTGCATCGTTCATCATTGGTGAAGATGAAAATGTAGTTGGTAAACCGCTTGGTGATATATTGCCCGAGATTTGTGAAATTTTTCAAACGGCTAAAAAATCAGATAAGCGTGAATACCGCGAACAGATTTCATTGATCAGTGATGGACGTGAACGTACTTTGAATGTTCAGGTGACCTTGGAAGAATCAGAAGTACGTGAGCATTCATTCGTAATTTCAATTGATGATATCACCAATTTAGTGCTGGCCCAACGTAGTTCCGCATGGGCAGACGTTGCTCGGCGAATTGCCCATGAAATTAAAAACCCGCTTACTCCAATTCAACTTTCTGCCGAGCGTTTGAAGCGCAAATTTGGCAAAGTAATTGAGAATGATCGGGAAATTTTTGATCAATGTACTGATACGATTGTGCGCCAGGTTTCCGATATCGGGCGAATGGTAGACGAGTTTTCTTCATTCGCCAGAATGCCAAAACCAACCATGCAATTGGGTGATCTAAAAGAGAATATCAAGGAAGCCGTGTTTTTGCAGGAAGTTGCAAACCAGGATATTAATTTTGAGATGGATTTGGGTGAAAAACCGCTTTCCGGATTGTTTGATAAGCGCTTGATGTCTCAAGCCTTTACCAACATTGTCAAGAATGCTGCAGAGGCCGTAGAAGCTTTGGATGGCGAACAGGACAAGGGAATTGTGCGGGTCGTTGGTAAAATAATACAGGGGCAAATAATTATTGATGTCATTGATAATGGCAAAGGCTTGCCAATTGAACAGAGGCAACGTCTGCTCGAACCCTACATGACAACTAGGGAAAAAGGCACGGGACTGGGATTGGCGATTGTATCAAAAATTCTCGAAGACCATGATGGGCGTATCGAACTGCTCGATGCACCCGATGTGGCAACAGGAGGGCAGGGCGCAATGATTCGATTGATATTGCCGGCGGCGAACTCCTCCATTGAAGATGATGCCGGGCAGGGCAAAGGTTCAAAACCGAGTAAAAACCAGATGAATAAACCGGTTGAAAAGGCTTAAAACTGTATGGCGTCAGAAATACTGATTATTGATGATGAGGCGGATATTCGTGAATTGGTAGCGGGCATTCTTGAGGATGAGGGATATGCCACCCGCACCGCTGGAAATAGTGATGAAGCGCTGGAGGCAATTGCATTCAGGCGGCCATCAATGATATTTCTGGATATCTGGATGCAGGGCAGTCGGTTGGATGGATTGGGTCTGCTTGATGTGATCAAGGAAACGCACGAGGATTTGCCGGTGGTTGTAATTTCCGGCCACGGTAATATTGAAACTGCCGTTTCGGCTATCAAACGCGGTGCGTATGAGTATATTGAAAAGCCGTTTAAATCGGATCGTCTGATATTGGTTGCTGAGCGAGCATTAGAAGCTTCATCGCTTCGCCGCCAAATTGAAGATTTAAAAAAACGCAGCTCCGATATGCCCGATTTAATTGGCAGTTCTTTCCCGATGAGCCAGTTACGGCAAAATATAGAGCGGGTCGCCCCCACCAATAGCCGTATTTTAATCAGCGGCCCTTCCGGTTCGGGCAAGGAAATGGTGGCGCGTGCCATTCATAGCAATTCGCTTCGATCCTCTGGTCCGTTTGTAGTGATTAATGCGGCGACCATTACGCCTGAAAGTATGGAGACCGAGTTATTTGGGGTTGAAAAACTCGATGGCCAAAAAGGCAAAGTTGGCGCATTTGAAGAGGCCCACAGCGGTACCCTTTTCTTGGATGAAGTGGCCGATATGCCACGCGATACGCAGGGCAAGATATTGCGAGTATTGGTCGATCAGTCATTCGTGCGGGTTGGAGGCTCAAACAAGGTTAGCGTGGATGTTCGAATATTGTCGTCGACTGCTAATGATCTTGAAGCGTTGATTGAACAGGGCGAGTTTCGCGAAGATTTGTTTCACCGGCTCGCGGTTGTGCCGATACGGGTTCCAAGCCTTGCGGAACGCCGTGAGGATATTGTTGAACTGGTTGAAGCCTTTATGCAACAAATTGGTAACCAGGCAGGTATCAAGCCCGGTAAGCTGGGGGAAGATTCTCTCGCCATATTGCAGGCTCACGATTGGCCGGGCAATATCAGACAATTGCGCAATAATATTGAACGGTTGATGATTTTGGCGCGTGATAATGAGAGTGACGTAATTACGGCTGATATGTTGCCCGGCGAAATTGGTGAAATGCTGCCCAAGACACCGGGTGAAGGCGATCAAAACATGCTGTCTCTACCTTTAAGGGAAGCGCGTGAGGTATTTGAAAAAGGTTATTTGATCGCTCAAATTAATCGTTTTGGTGGAAATATCTCGCGTACGGCTGAATTCGTTGGTATGGAACGCTCCGCATTGCACCGGAAACTGAAATCCCTTGGTGTTTAAGGGTTTATTTCGCTAAAGTGGTGTAAACAATGTTCATTGCGCATCCACCACAGGGAAGTTTTTCATGAAAGTTATAATCTGCGGTGCGGGACAGGTTGGATACGGTATTGCTGAACGGCTGTCTGCCGAGGACAATGATGTAACCGTAATTGATAAATCACCAGAGCTTATTCAGGCAATCCGAGACACGCTGGATGTGCGCGGATATGTCGGCCACGGAGCTGACCCTGAAGTGCTGGCAGCAGCAGATGCTGATCAGGCTGATATGATTATTGCAGTAACCTTGTATGACGAGGTCAATATGGTGGCCTGCCAGGTTGCACACTCGCTTTTTAATGTACCGACAAAAGTTGCGCGTATCAGATTGCAGAATTACCTGCTGCCCCATTGGCAGGATCTGTTTTCACGCGAACATATGCCAATTGACGTGATTATTTCGCCAGAAGTTGAAGTGGGTGAGATGGTTCTAAGGCGTATCGCGCTTCCAGGGGCCACGGAAGTTGTGCGTTTTGCCGATGATAATGTGGCGATGATTGCGATCGAGTGTGATGAGAATTGCCCGATTGTTGACACACCGCTTTCGCAGTTAACCGAGCTGTTTCCTGACCTTAAGGCCGTGGTAACCGGAATTTGGCGTGCTGGAAACTTGTTTGTACCACGGTCGTCGGATTCATTATTGGCCGGAGATCTAGCCTATGTGGTGGCCAGCCGTGATCAGGTGAAGCGTACTCTTGGGATCTTTGGCCATGAGGAGCCTGATGCCAGCCGTATCGTCATAATTGGCGGTGGCAATATCGGGTTTTATGTTGCTTCTAATATTGAAAAGCGCCAACCTAATGCCCGTGTGAAAATTATCGAACAATCCCGAGAACGGGCGGTCGCTATTGCTGACAAGCTGGACAAAACGCTTGTGTTGCATGGCGGTGGGTTGGATCAAAACATCATGCTGGAGGCTGGCATTGCAAACGCAGATTTAACCGTCGCGCTTACAAATGATGACCAAATCAATATTCTTTCAAGTGTCATGGCCAAGAAGCTTGGATGTAAATCCAATATGGCGCTGTTGAATAATACCAGTTATTACGATTTCACCCGAGCTATGGGGATTGATACCCATATTAATCCGCGATCTGTTACCATATCCAAGGTATTGCAGCATGTGCGACGCGGTCGGATTAGAAGCGTTCATTCGGTGCAGAATGGTGCAGCAGAAATGATTGAGGCCGAAGCCCTGCAAACATCTCCACTGGTTGGCATGCCGCTTCGTGATCTTGATTTGCCGGATGGCGTTCGTATTGGGGCGATATTTCGCAAGGGCGTGGTTATCCAGCCCGACGGAGATACAGTCATTAAATCAAATGACAGGGTGGTTATTTTCTCAGTCGCTGAGATGGTGAAACAGGTTGAAACCATGTTCCGCGTCAGCCTGGAATTTTTCTAGCAGGGGCGGAACCGTTATGTTGAACGGCGTTTATTATCTGGCAGCCCTTGGCCTGTTTCTGGCCCTGTCGCTGATTGCCCCGATGCTGGTCGGTTTGTTTGCCGGTGAATTTGACGTGGTCGTTCGGCTTGGTCAATATTTAGTGCTGGGTTCATTCTTTTGTATCGCAGTTTTGTTTTCTTTGACCGGGCGAAAGCGCGGCGCAGGTAAAATTGGCTCTTATGTTCTGGCCGTTCTAATTTGGGTTGTCACGCCATTTTATGTTGCTTTTCCGATGGCCGATATCAGTGGGCTTGGTTATCTGGATGCTGTATTTGAGACGGTTTCTAGCTTGACCACAACAGGTGCCACGGTCGTGAGGGATATTGACGCTCTTCCCAGGGCGGTGGTTTTTTGGCGCTCCCAGGTGCAATGGATTGGCGGGCTGCTTACCTTGTTGACGATATTGCTGTTTCTTGCTCCATCCGGTGTCGGTGGTCTGCCGACAATTCACTCTTCCAGTATTTCAAGAGCGGCGGCGTGGAACGATCGTGGTAAAACATTTGTATCTGTTATCACTATCACACGGGTTTATCTGGCAACAACATCTGCATGTTTTATCGCGCTGGTTCTTGCCGGCGAAGAACCCTTAAATGCGATGGCACTTGCGATGATGGCGCTTTCTACAGGTGGAATGTTGCCGCAATCTGGTTCAATTCAAACTATTGTTGGCCAACCGGCCATTTTGATTTTGTCTCTTTTCCTGATCGTTGGTGCCACCAGTGTTTTTTGGCAGGGCATGGTTCTAAACTGGCATATAAAGGATCTAAGAAAACACCGGGAAAGCTACAGCATCATTTTGTTGGTAGTCGCTTTATCATTGGTAATTGCCGCGTTGTTGTATAATGCCGCTGGTTCTTCTGATGTGCTTTCAGCGAAAGAAGCGTTGATTGAAGGGTTTTTCAATGCCGCTTCTCTGGTCTCTACGAATGGAATTGAAACGCGCGAGGGCGTGTTTGCACTTTTGCCGATCACATTGGTTGTTTTTATTGTAATTATCGGCGGCGGAACCTTTTCCACCGCTGGCGGGTTAAAACATTATAGAATTGGCGGGATGCTGGTTTTGTCCCTGCGTGAAATCCGGCGTTTGATTTATCCCAGTGCAATTGGATCAGAAAAATTTGGCAGCCAAGCATATGATAGCAATTTATTGCAGGCAATCTGGTCCTATTTCACAGTCGCAATTCTCGCGCTGTGTCTGTTCACTTTTGTTTTGAATATGAATGGAATTAGTTTCAATGCGGCTTTAATTGCGGCTCTTTCTGCATTTTCCAACATTGGCCCATTGTATAATTCCGCCTGGTCATCGCAAGCTGGCGGGGAATGGCCTGCATTTGCTGATTTTTCAAATTTGTCGAAAATTACCATAATGGTGTTGATGGTTTTGGGTCGGATTGAGATTTTGGCGGTGTTGGCTGTTTTGAATATTAAGTTCTGGTTGCGCCGGTAATTAATCCGGTTTTTGGTGCAAATATTCAATTCTTCTACGAATCTTGCTTGCCATAAGGTGCAGAACATTCCTATGCTTTATTTATGGGCAATCTTTTCGACATAGTTGAAGGGCGTATTTTGATATTTATTTCGATTGGTGATTGCAAAAAATAATAATAAGCGCGCGGAAGAACGAGGGCAAAAATAATGGTTGAGCGAACACAAAATTTACAAGATGCGTTTTTAAATCACGTTAGAAAAAATAAAATTTCACTGACTATCTTTTTGGTAAATGGGGTAAAACTTACCGGAGTCGTTACCTGGTTTGACAATTTTTGCGTATTGTTGCGCCGTGATGGCCATTCGCAACTGGTTTATAAACACGCAATTTCTACTATAATGCCAAATGAGCCAATGAATATGTTTGAAGGCGGAGAAACGCCAGCTAAGGAAGACTGATTGGGCGACTTAACCTCCAGGAAATCCAACGAAAAAGGCCCCGCAAAATTTCAGTTGATTGAAGAAGAACTCAAGCGACGTGAAAAAGCTGTCGTAATTGTTCCTGTAATTGCATCGAATGTAAAAAAAACTGCCCAATCTCCCAATTCTGCGGCTTCAAGAACCAATGAAGCCCGTCTTGAGGAGGCTATTGGTCTTGCAGAGGCGATTAATCTTGAAATTGTTCATGCTGATCTGGTGTTTCTTAAAAAGCCAAAGCCATCGACATTGATGGGCTCAGGCAAAGTTGAAGAACTTGCCGGGATAATTGCCTCAAGAGAGGCCGGACTGGTTATTATAGATCATCCATTGACACCCGTTCAGCAACAGAAGCTTGAAGAGGCATTTCAAACCAAGGTGCTTGATCGCACTGGTCTTATACTGGAAATCTTTGGTGCGCGAGCGCAAACCAAGGAAGGCCGATTGCAGGTTGAGCTGGCGCATTTGAACTATCAAAAAGGCCGGTTGGTAAGAACATGGACCCACCTTGAACGGCAACGCGGTGGCTTGAGCTTTATCGGTGGCCCGGGTGAAACACAGATCGAATCGGATAGGCGCCAGTTGCAGGAGCGAATTGGGCGGCTTGAAAATGAGTTGGCAAAGGTGCGAAAAACCAGGCAGCTGCACCGGAGCCGGCGGCAAAAAGTACCGCATCCGGTTGTTGCTCTCGTCGGCTATACCAATGCCGGTAAATCCACTCTGTTTAACAAGATAACCAAGGCCAACGTGATGGCCGAAGATCAGTTATTTGCGACACTTGACCCCACTTTACGAAAGATAAATTTACCTGAGGGAACGCGCGCCATATTTTCAGATACGGTTGGATTCATATCGGACCTGCCCACTCATTTGATCGCCGCATTCAGGGCAACGCTCGAAGAGGTGGTTGAGGCTGATCTGATTTTGCATGTGAGAGATATTGCGCAGGCAGACAGTGCTGCGCAAGCGAAAGATGTTGACGACATTCTTACCCAATTAGGTATTGAAACTGGTGGTAGCGACAAGATTATTGAGGTCTGGAATAAGATTGATCTGATTAAGCATGAGCCGGATGATGCGGCAGGCGATGATCAGGTGAAACCTTCAGATTTGCTTCCTGATCCCAACAGCCCAATGCCGATAAAGGTGTCGGCGCTGACAGGTGAGGGGCTTTCATTGTTATTAAGCGAAATTGAATTGCGCCTGTCCAGCGGCAGTCAGGTTGTTGATTTAAAAATTGATGCTGCAAAAATGAATGTCCTTCCGTGGATATATCAAAACACCCATGTGATTGACCGCATCGACAATGATGCCGGTCTGGTCGAGTTAAAGGTGAGAGTTAATTCTCGTTTAAAAGATGAGTTAATTAGAATATCTTATTGATTTTAAATAATTTAACACCTTACTTCGCAAACAAGGCTTACTTTTTTCAGGTTGAGTTCTTGATGTGGAGTTCTTGATCTTGCATTGGTATAACGCGGCAATAACTATCGTATTATTATTCAGGGGATTAAATTGGAGCAGCAGCCAGATGAGTCGACAGCCCCAGATCAAGAGCCATTTTACGAAAATGATGGCGCGATTAAAGCGGCGTTTCTGACTGAAATTCTTGCGGCAATTGAAGCAAGAAATGCTGAATTTATAGCGACAGAGATTGCGCATCTGCACGAGTCTGAACTTGGCGACTTGCTGGAAGCGCTTGATGCTGAACAACGTCAGGCGCTGGTTGAACTATCAGGCAAGAGCTTTGATTTAACCTCCTTGACAGAGGTCGACGAGGCCATTCGGCTCGAAATTGTGGATGCAATGCCGAATGAGCAGATTGCGGAAGCTTTTCGAGATCTGGATTCTGACGATGCCGTCTTCATTCTGGAGGATATGGATGCCTCAGATCAGAAGGAAATTCTATCGAAAATTCCGATACAGGAACGCGTCGGACTGCAACGGGCGTTGGATTATCCAGAAGATACCGCCGGTCGGCGTATGCAGACAGAATTTATCGCTGTGCCGCCTTTCTGGTCCGTTGGCCAGACCATCGATCATATGCGTGAAGCAGATGATTTACCTGATCGTTTCAGTGAAATTTTTGCTATTGAGCCGACATTCAAACTGGCGGGCACCGTTGAACTCGACAAGCTGTTGCGTTCTAAACGCGATACCCGAATACAAGAGATATTGAGCGAAAACCTTCATCCTATCCCAGCGACCCTGGATCAGGAAGAAGCTGCTATGGTGTTTGAACGTTATGACCTTTTATCGGCACCAGTGATTGATGAGAATGAGCGTCTGGTCGGTGTATTGACCATTGATGATGTTGTTGATGTCATCCACGAAGAGGCCGAGGAAGATATTAAATTGCTTGCCGGTGTGGGGCATGAGGAACTTTCTGATAGTGTTTTTGAAACCGCAAAGTCTCGATTTGTCTGGCTGTTTGCAAATTTGATTACGGCAATAGTTGCTTCGCTCGTTATTGGATTGTTCGATGCGACGATTGAGCAAATGGTGGCACTTGCCGTGTTGATGCCGATCGTTGCCTCGATGGGAGGCAATGCGGGTACGCAAACCATGACGGTGGCTGTGAGGGCGCTATCGACCCGAGATATTGATACCTATAATGCCAAGCGGATTATTCGACGTGAGGTATTTGTCGGTGGGATAAATGGTGTTGTGTTTGCCCTGTTGGTTGGGATAATTGCAACCATTTGGTTCTCCAATATTCAGTTGGGCGTTATTATTGCAATCGCAATGATCATAAATATGATATTTGCCGCGTTGGCCGGTATCCTAATTCCGCTTAGCCTGCACAGGTTGGAAATTGATCCGGCAATTGCATCCAGTGTATTCGTGACAACTATTACTGATGTTGTCGGCTTCTTTGCCTTTTTGGGTCTGGCGTCATTTTGGCTGCTGTCTTAATATTCGAGCGTTCCAGCGCATACTTAATCCAAATATGCGATTCAAAAGTGTTTTGATTGACTTTTACGTAAAATGAATTCAATAGGGGCGCAGAATTGCATTTTTAGATTGCAAGGGAGCCAGTTTAATATCCAACGGGATTACTGATGAGTGAATTTTATACTATTACCGAACTCACCAAGGAATTTGGTATTTCAACCCGGACCATTCGTTTTTATGAGGACGAGGGCCTGATAAATCCAATACGTCGCGGGCGGACGCGCCTGTTTCGACCGGTTGATCGTGGGCTGCTTAAACTGATTTTACGCGGCAAGCGCTTGGGTTTTTCCATTGCTGAAATTCGCGAAATCATTGAGATGTACAAAACACCGCCCGGCGAGGCAGGACAAATGCGGTTGTTGATTAAAAAGGTCAATGAACGCCGCGAAGAGCTTTATCAAAAACGCCTTGATATTGAAGAAACTCTTGCTGAGTTGGATAATGCAGAAGAAGCCTGCCTTGCTCGTATGGCTGAGCTTGGCGTTTCACAATAGCTGAAGGATCAAGTCGCACACTAGAGCGTGTCCTTCTTTGGCGGAATCACTCTATTTTCTTTCGCTCACGGCCACTTGAGCTTGAGCTCGGCCTTTGCGGGAGCGATGCATTCGCACCGGGCCACTCTTAGTGGCTTGACTGCTTCTATGTAAACATGAAAGCGTCTAAACCCAGCGACGAACCTTCCTTGTATATTCATTCCATTCTTGTCCGAATTTAGCCTTCAGATGTATTTCCTCACGTTTGATAGCCAATTCTTCGATGGCAAAAATAGCTATCGCGGCGGTGATAAGCTGCCAGGGATTGGCTGTGGCTAATCCAATTCCGCTTATAATTACAATATCAGCAACATAGATGGGGTTTCTGGACCAGCGAAAGGGACCTTTTGTTGCAAGATGGCTGGCGGCTTTATTCGGCATGATTGTTGTATCAATGCTCTTGAATGTTATAAATGCCCAGACAGCGACGGCCAATGCCAGTATCACCATCAAGACGCCCAACGGCCAAAATGTGGCACTGATACTTGAAATCCAGTCAAGTGGCTCAATTTTTTGTGCAATCCAGCCGATGGCGATCGCTGCAAGTGTTATGATTGGAGGCCAGGGAATAGTGTTTGGTTTTTTGCTGTAATCTGCCAATTTCAATCTGCTTTTTGCTGGTATTTTCAATATCTACAGATACATTGCCTGCAATAAGTATTTGATGTCAAATAACGATTGGATGAGCAGATGGGTATTGAAATTCGACCGCTGGAACCAAATGACAAAGACCAATGGTTGGCGCTATGGAGTGGCTATCTTGCTTATTATAAAACTAAAATTTCGGATGAAGTGAGCGAAGTTACCTGGCAACGGATTTTGGACAAAGAATTTAATATCAATGGGTATTGTGCGGTTGATAAAACTGGGAATTTATTGGGCTTTGTCCATTTTCTCTATCATCCGGTTACATGGTCTAAAGCCTCACGTTGTTATCTTGAAGATCTGTTCACTTCCACTGATGCACGCGGAAAAGGTGTTGGCAGAGCGCTGATCAATGCCGTTTACGATGCGGCTGATAAACATGGTGCGGATCAGGTGTACTGGCTCACCGAGGACTTTAATACCACAGCTCACTTGCTTTATGACAAGGTTGCAAAAAGAACACCTTTCATTAAATATGCGCGCTAAATTACACCAAATTCCAGTCACACCCAACCCGGACCATTCTCATGATTCCCAATGATCTGCCGCAATTGAATTTCAATCTTGGCGAAGACGCCGATATGCTGCGAGATAGTGTTCGATCATTCTCTCAGGACCGTATCGCGCCACTGGCGGAAAAGATTGACAAGGAAGACTGGTTTCCAATTGAGCTTTGGCCGGAAATGGGAGCATTGGGTCTGCATGGCATAACAGTCGATGAAAAATGGGGTGGTGCGGGAATGGGTTATCTCGAACATTGCATTGCAATGGAGGAGGTTTCTCGCGCCTCTGCTTCCGTCGGTCTGTCATATGGCGCACATTCAAACCTTTGCATCAATCAGCTAAGTCGCTGGGGCAATGATGATCAAAAATCGCGTTATCTTGAACAACTGATTACCGGCGAACACCTTGGCGCTTTGGCGATGAGTGAACCTGATGCCGGTTCTGACGTGGTCTCGATGAAGCTGCGCGCCGACAAAAAAGGCGATCATTATGTACTTAATGGTTCAAAATTCTGGATCACCAATGCACCTCAGGCCAATACGCTGATCGTTTACGCAAAAACTGATATGGATGCCGGATCGCGAGGGATTACCGCATTTCTGGTTGAAAAAGAATTTGCAGGTTTTTCGATTGCACAAAAACTCGATAAATTGGGCATGCGCGGCTCTGAAACCGGTGAACTGGTTTTTGAAAATTGCGAAGTGCCAGAGGAAAATATTCTTGGAACTTTGAATGAGGGTGTCAAAGTGCTGATGTCTGGCCTCGATTATGAGCGCACAGTGCTTGCCGCCGGTCCACTTGGTATTATGCAGGCCTGTATGGATATTGTGCTGCCCTATATTCATGACCGCAAACAATTCGGAAAACCCATTGGTACATTTCAACTCGTGCAGGGCAAGGTTGCTGATATGTATGTGACGATGAATGCCTGTAAGGCCTATGTATATTCTGTTGCCTCTGCCTGCGACCGCGGCGAGACCACACGTCAGGATTCTGCCGGTGCAATACTTTACGCCGCAGAAAAGGCCACCCAAACCGCGTTGGATGCTATTCAACTGCTTGGTGGCAATGGATATATCAATGATTATCCAACCGGCCGATTGCTGCGTGATGCCAAACTTTACGAGATCGGAGCTGGTACAAGCGAAATCAGGCGCATGTTGATAGGCCGAGAGCTGTTTGAAAAAAGCAGTTAAGTTGATTTGATCGCTCCAGATTAACCGCTAAACTGATTATCATGGTTGGAGCTCGTCATGTGCAATACTGCAAGTGATGTCTTTGCATTCGTACCCGGTTTAAAGTCATTCTACAGATCGCCCGACAAGCGGTTTGGTCTGGCGGTCAGTACAGATTTAATGATGGAAAGGATAAATTCAGATGTTCATATACTCAGGCAATTTGTTTAAAACAGCTTTTTTCGCAGTGATAATTGCAGTCGGTATTGCTGGGCTTTCAAGTCAGGCTGCCAATGCGGATGGTTATCCAATCAATCAGAATACATATGTTGTTGGCGTAGCATCCTGGGATGTGTTGAATATTCGTAAATGGCCAGCCCCGCGTTCCAGAATAGTTGGGTCCGTCGATCCTGGAGCTCGGGTATGGGTAGAACGCTGTATAGTAAAACCTCGAGCCACCGACTGGTGCAAAATATCATGGCGGGGCCAATATGGATGGGTAAATTCCAAGTTTTTGGACATGTATTAAGTCGTGTAATTTACCAAACTGGCCGGCTGTCTTATATTTCAACGGTTTTTTAACCGCAATTTGGATTTTCTCTCTAAAGGTCCAAATTTAGATATGCGACAAGCCGAATATTAATCTGAATTTTGCAATTTAGTGTTTTGATCAACCTTCAAACCGAAGGGGACCGGTCAAAAATACTATGATATTCAGCTCGTTAGATTTCATTATATATTTTCTGCCAGTGGTTTTTACGACCTTTTGGCTTGCGAACCTGTATTCGAAGAAATTATCGATACTGGTGCTCTGCGTTTCTTCAATGGCATTTTATGCCTATTGGAAATGGGAATATACGCTGCTTTTTGCCGGTTCGATCCTGATCAACTATTTATGCTATCGCCTGATTGAAGCCTCCGGCAAGGTTGCCGTTCTAAAAACTGGCATCATCGCAAACTTGTTGCTGATCGCTGTTTATAAATACGCAAATTTTTTCGTATCCGATGTTGCGCAATATGAGCCCTGGCAACAGTATGTTGAAAACATTATACTGCCGTTGGGCATTAGCTTTTTCACATTCCAGCAGGTTTCATTTCTTGTTGATAGCTACCGCGAAAAGCAGGAGCGGGTGAGCCTGCTCAACTATTTTGCCTATGTTTCGTTTTTCCCACAGCTTATTGCCGGGCCGATTGTTCGCCACGATGAGTTTCTTTATCAGCTCAACGAGAAACTTAACCTCAAGGCTAATTTCGTTCGTGGGTTGTTGTTTTTCTCGATTGGTTTGGCGAAGAAGGTGATGATTGCCGATACGCTTTCAGCCTATGTTAAACTTGGATATGCAGATCCGACTTTGCTTAGCACACCAGATGCATGGATGCTGTCGCTGCTCTATACATTCCAGCTTTATTTTGATTTCTCAGGCTATAGCGATATGGCGATTGGTCTGGCGCTGATGTTTGGCCTGCAATTGCCGCAAAACTTTCATTCGCCTTACAAGTCCGCCAGCATTCAGGAATTCTGGCAACGCTGGCACATGACCCTGTCTCGCTGGCTGCGCGATTATTTGTATATTCCACTGGGTGGTTCGCGAAATGGCGAATTGCGCACCTATATGGCCCTGCTGGCGACAATGTTCCTTGGCGGGCTTTGGCATGGGGCAGGGTGGACATTTGTTGTGTGGGGCGCGGCACACGGTGTGGCTCTTGCAATCAACCGTATGTGGTCGAAAGCTGGTTTTAAATTGCCGATGATCATTGGCTGGATGTTGACATTCTTGTTTGTAGTCAACCTTTGGGTCGTGTTCAGGGCTGAAAATTTTGGCCTTGCTGCTCAAGTTTATACACAGATGTGGGATGTGGCGACATTGCTTAATCCGCAGAGCTGGGTGCATCAGATATTCCAACCCAACCTTTGGCTCGCCCTTGGTGCTTTGGTCATCATCGTGACCGCTATGCCAAATTCGTGGCAGATGGATGCCTGGTATCAAGAAAATCGCAGCGTTGCCCGTCAGGCTATCGGGTATTTTTCGTTCGGATTGTTTTTCATGTTTTCGGTCAAACGAATGATGGAAGCATCCGCCCCCAGTGAATTTATTTATTTTCAGTTTTAGGGAGAGGATATCATGCGGCTTTTTGCTTTTATTACCGGTGTTTTCGCAGCCCTAATGCTGTTTGTTGCCAGCCCATATTTGTTGAAAGATAATGCTGCCAAGGCATCCTATTGGATACCCAAGGTATTCACTTATCAGGATCAATTGCTGGCCAAGCGCGACAATCGTCCCAAACTGGTGATTATTTCCGGTTCCAATGGCATTTACGGATTTGATGGCAACTATCTGGAAAAATACACTAATTTTGATGTGGTCAATATGGCTGTTCATATCGGGTTTGACTTGAGCCTGTATAAAAACCGGTTGGCCGGAAAATTGAAGCGTGGTGATGTGGTCATTGCACCTCTTGAACATGGTCTTTACCGTCGCGAGGAAACAACTGATTTCCATCAGAAGCAAAATCTTTTGTGGATGCAGCGTTTCTTTGATTATGATACGTGGATTGAGAAGCTTACCTATAATCTCGAAACACCATCTGAGATTTATTTTGACCTCGCATTGCAGAAAGTTATGGGTAAGAAGCGTGATCTTGCCGGTCTTGCTGCACTTGGTAACGATAGAATTACGGCACCGCGTATAATGCCAAAACGTAAACCCTTGCACGTGAGCCTTGCAGACAAGGACGGGTTTTTCAACATTCCACTTGCACCAAGTAAGTCTGTCTTAAAAATTTTTGCCAGGCAAAAGCGCCCCTATACAGCGCTGCCGGTGAGTGCTGCATCTGGAACCAGTGCAATCGCCAAATTACAGGAATTGAAAGCATCTGTTGAAGCGCAAGGTGCAAAGTTTTATTTAACCTGGCCGACAATGGCAGAGCTTAAATCTCACTCCCGCTATGACAAGAAACTGGTGAAAAGTTACAAGCGTTTCCAGGCCGCACTAAAAAGCTCCAATCTGGATATGATCTGCAATCCGGCAAAGCAGTTTATTCCAGCAAAATATTTCAGTGATACGGTTTATCACGTAAATGCCTGGGGTGCGATTGAGCGATCAATCAATCTTGCACAATGTCTAAAACGTATTGAAGGCAGTGTCTTTCAGATAGCCAATTCGGTAGATCAGCATTCAGTGGAAAATCAATTGTCTATTCGCAGCAGTCGTACAAAAATGCTGGCCCCATTTGAGGTGGCATTGCGCGACTTAAATGTTGTGAAAGGCGGGCTTGAGGCCTATTACCGCGATCATGGGGCCTATCCAAAGTCGAGTGACGATGGCAAGGGGTGGGATGGACCTCGTTCCAAATGGGGAGAGCGCACCAAGGTCTGGATAAAGGATCTCGTACCTGATTATATTGATGCATTACCCGTCGATTGGCGCAACTCCAATAGTGTTGATTACCAATATTTATACAAATCGAACGGTAAAGTGTTCAAAATGATGAATCGCAGGCCACCTGACTGCCAATTGGCAAAGACCATAGTTCCCAAGTTTTCTGACGTATCACGGAATTGCTGGGCTTATGGAATTTATCAGGGCTACGCCAAGACCTGGTGACGGAGTCGACCACCAGATTGGCGGGTCAAATGGTAACAGTTACAATCTCACAATTGAGCAATATTAATTGGGCCTGAATGTAAAGGATGCGGTATCATGAGAACTTTATCCGAAAAAATTTCGATGCTTGAGATTGGCGGGCGTAAAATTCCTCGCGATGAGGCAGGTTTTTTGATGGAACCAGTCGACTGGGATAGGGACGTTGCTAAATTTATTGCAGCTGAAGAAAATATCGAATTGAACAGTGAGCATTGGGATATTATCAAATTTGTTCGCGACAGTTTTGAACGTGATGCGATTACACCGGATGCCAGACTTGCCTATCGGTTTGTCGCTGATACATCGGGGTTAGGTCGAAATGAATCCCGTAAACACTTTTATGATTTGTTTCCCTATGGCTATGTCACACAAACCTGCAGAATAGCTGGAATGCGACAACCGAGAACATGGAGCACTGGGTAGTCATTGGCTGATTTGGTGTGGCGAAGATTGCCATGAAAATATCGCGATTGCGACGCCGATATTTTGGCACCATACCTGCGGTCAAACTGGTGCTAATATTAAGCCTGAACTAGGTATGTATGGATTCATGTGTAAATCTGAATTAGCATGATTTACACTTAAATTCTATCTCTAAGTTCAGGATGGTTTTCCCATGAAAATGACCACAGAAGAAGCCTTTGTAAAAGTACTACAAATGCATGGTATCGAACATGCATTTGGTATTATTGGTTCGGCGTTCATGCCGATTTCCGACCTTTTTAACAAGGCTGGGATTACGTTTTGGGATGTGGCTCATGAAACCAATGGTGGTTTGATCTGTGATGGCTATACCCGCTCAACCGGTAAAATGGCGATGGCGATTGCGCAAAACGGGCCGGGGATTACCGGATTTGTGACGCCGATTAAAACGGCCTACTGGAACCATACGCCGATGTTGCTGGTAACGCCGCAGGCGGCCAATAAGACCATCGGGCAGGGTGGGTTCCAGGAAGTTGAGCAAATGGCGCTTTTCCGCGATATGGTTTGTTATCAGGAAGAGGTGCGCGACCCTTCCCGTATGGGCGAGGTGCTCAACCGGGTTATTGAGAAAGCCATTCGTGGTTCTGCGCCAGCGCAAATCAATGTGCCGCGCGATATGTGGACGCAAGTGATTGATATTGAATTGCCGCAGATTGTGCGGCTGGAGCGTCCTGCCGGTGGAGCGGAGGCCGTTACTGAAGCCGCGCGGCTGCTTTCTGAGGCTAAATCTCCCGTCATATTGTCGGGTGCTGGCGTTGTTATTGGTGATGCAATTGATGAATGTGTGGCACTGGCTGAACGGCTGGATGCGCCGGTTTGCAGTGGTTATCAGCATAATGATTCGTTCCCCGGTTCCCATCCACTTGCGGCCGGGCCATTGGGATATAACGGTTCAAAAGCTGCGATGGAATTGATTGCGCAGGCCGATGTGGTTCTGGCTCTTGGTACAAGGCTCAATCCGTTTTCGACCTTGCCGGGTTATGGCATTGATTACTGGCCGAAGGACGCAAAAATTATTCAGGTTGATATGAATTCAGACCGCATTGGACTGACCAAAAAAGTAACTGTAGGCATTTGTGGCGACGCGAAACTGGTAGCCAAAAGCATTTTGGCGCAACTGGCACCTAACGCGGGTGATGCGGGGCGTGAAGATCGCAAGGCGCTCATTCATCAGACAAAATCCGCATGGCTGCAAACCCTTGCCAGCATGGACCACGAGGATGATGATCCTGGTACGCATTGGAACGAAAGTTCTCGCGAGCGCGATCCTGATCGCATGTCTCCGCGTATGGCTTGGCGTGCTATTCAGGATGGATTGCCGAAGGATGCGATCATTTCCAGCGACATCGGCAATAATTGCGCGATTGGTAATGCCTATCCACGTTTTGATGAGGGCCGCAAATATCTGGCTCCGGGTCTGTTTGGCCCGTGCGGATATGGATTTCCGGCAATCATTGGCGCAAAAATTGGCTGCCCTGATATGCCGGTTGTCGGCTTTGCCGGAGATGGTGCATTTGGGATCTCAATGAATGAGATGACCTCGATTGGCCGCGAGGATTGGCCCGCCGTTACAATGGTTATTTTCCGTAATTACCAATGGGGCGCTGAAAAACGAAATACCACCCTTTGGTATGATAATAATTTCATTGGCACCGAACTTGATCCTCACTTGAGTTATGCCAAAGTCGCAGAGGGTTGTGGGTTGAAAGGTGTCACCGTCAATACGCAAGCTGAATTGACGAGCACATTGGTGCAGGCCTGTGAAGATCAGGCCAAGGGGGTGACAACTTTTATTGAGGTCATTCTCAATCAGGAGTTGGGCGAACCTTTCCGCCGTGATGCAATGACTGCACCTGTGGAAGTTGCCGGTATTGATCCTGCCGATATGCGGCCGCAGAAAGTTTAGTTGTTCCAGTTCGCAAACAATTGCATCTTAAAATTTGAAATTGCCAACCCCGCTCAAACTTTATTTGGGCGGGGCTGTTTGCATTGGCAATAATTTTGGTATTTGCGATTCTGTATTTTTCAATATACGGCTAAAAAATCCCGAAAACGCGATAATATTATACGGGCAGGGCTGCTTTCTGGCTTTATTTCCCGCATCGCCGGTGTTGATGGCAAGGTGGTTTTAATTTGTATATTCAACCTTGTCCGGGCTGTGATTGTGCGCCGTGCAAGCCTGGTGATGTATCTGTTCCTGTCTTTGATAACATCGCTGTTCTATTACCTTTTCTTCGATCTGATGAGCGAACCGATAGACTGGTGTGTTGTAAATTCAGGCGTGCCAGCAACTATTAAGTGCTCTTGTTGGGGGTTCAATTTTCTTCATATATCATGAGAAAATCGGTCCAATATGTTTTCTCGTTCTGTTGATATTTCTCGCAGCAACTGGACTTTTCTGCGTTAACCTGTAAACATGCGAATAAATGAATAGGATAATGTATGAGCGCGGAACCAATTCTCAATCTTGATGAACCTGTCGGGGACGAGGTACGTCAGACCACCTGTTACATGTGTGCCTGTCGCTGTGGAATTAATGTTCACATGCGTGATGGCAAGGTTCGATATATTGAGGGCAACCGCGATCACCCCATTAATAAGGGTATTTTGTGCGCCAAAGGTTCTGCTGGAATCATGCAGCATTATTCTCCAGCCCGGCTAAAAGCACCGATGCTGCGTACCGGGCCACGTGGTTCTGGTGAATATAAGGAAATCACCTGGGAAGAGGCGATGGAGAAGGCCGTCAGTTGGCTGAAACCTCTGCGTGAAAAACCTAAAAAACTTGCATTCTTTACCGGGCGCGATCAATCACAATCTTTCACCAGCCTTTGGGCTAAACAATTTGGCACGCCAAATTATGCTGCTCATGGTGGCTTTTGCTCGGTCAATATGGCGGCTGCCGGCATTTACACCATTGGTGGTGCATTCTGGGAATTTGGTTCACCGGACTGGGACCGAACAAAATTGTTTGTTATGTTTGGTGTGGCTGAAGACCATGACAGCAATCCGATTAAAGCAGGGCTTGGCAAGATCAAGAAAAATGGCGCGCGGTTTGTATCGGTAAACCCGATCCGCACCGGCTATTCTGCCATAGCGGATGACTGGTTGGGTATTCGTCCTGGCACGGATGGTTTGTTGATCATGTCGCTGATTCACGAACTGTTTAAAAACCGCAAGATTGATCTCGATTATCTGATCCGTTATTCAAACGCGCCCTGGCTAGTAATTAATGCTCCGGATACCGAGAATCACGGATTGTTCGCCCGCGATAAGGACGGTAATGAACTGGTTATTGATTCTAAAACCGGCAAAACCGTTTCGCGGCACAAAAAAGGTGTCACAGCAGCTCTAACCGGCAAGATTAAGCTCAAGGATGGTGCATCGGCACGTCCGGCGCTTGAGTTGATGGCCGAGGAATATCTGAAGGAAGAACACTCGCCAGATGCGGTTGCTGAAACCACTGGAATTGATGCTAAAACCATCAAAGGTCTTGCTGCCGAAATTGCTCGCGTTGCCTTTGAGGAAGAAATTGTTATCGAGCAGCCGTGGACGGATATGAAAGGCGAAAAACATGATCGCTTTATTGGTCGCCCGGTTTCTTTCCATGCCATGCGTGGTATTTCTGCCCATTCGAACGGTTTTCAAACCTGCCGTGCCTTGCATGTTTTACAGGTGCTGATCGGTTCTGTTGACGTGCCGGGTGGATTTAGAAACAAACCACCATATCCAAAACCAGTTTCAGCCCATCCGCGCCCCCATACCTTGATGCATCCTTTCTTGCCCGGTCAACCTTTGGCCGGTCCGCATCTGGGTTATCCAACAGGGCCTGAAGATTTGCTGCAGGACGTTGATGGAGTTGCCTGCCGTATCGACAAAGCCTTTACTTGGGAAGCGCCGATGGCGGTGCACGGTCAAATGCATATGGTGATTGCCAACGCTCATGCGGGCGATCCCTATAAGATTGATACTTTGTTTCTTTATATGGCCAATATGGCCTGGAATTCCTCGATGAATACCCGTGGCACAATCGAAATGCTCGAGGACAAGGACCCGGAAACAGGCGAATATAAAATTCCCCACATCATTTACTCTGATGCTTATTCGAGTGAAATGGTGGCCTATGCTGATTTGATTTTGCCGGATACGACCTACCTTGAACGGTATGATTGTATCTCTTTGCTTGATCGTCCAATTTCCGAACCTGATGCGGTTTGTGATTCCATTCGCTGGCCCGTGGTTGAGCCTGAGCGCGAAGGCCATGAGGGCGTTCGTGGTTTTCAGTCTGTACTTCTGGATCTTGGCGTTCGGCTTAAACTGGAAGAGTTTGTTGATCTTGATGGCAAGGCAATTTACAAAGACTATGCCGATTATATGATCAACCATTTGCGCCGCCCGGGCGTTGGGCCTTTGGCCGGCTTCCGTGGCAAGGACGGTAAAAGTGAGGGGCGGGGAGACCCTAACCCGGATCAAATTGAAGCCTATAAAAAGAACGGCTCATTTTGGAAAAAGAAAATTCCAATGGAAGCGCAATTCTTCAAGCATGCAAACAAGGCCTATCAGGATTTTGCTGTTGAAATGGGCTTTTTTGATGAGCCATCTCCGGTGGTGTTTCAGCTCTATTCTGAAGAAATGCAGAAATTTCGGCTTGCCGGTATGGGGTTGCGTGAACCGCAGCCACCGGAACATTTGCGCCAACAGGTGACCGATTGCTTTACACCGCTGCCTAGCTGGTATGAGCCATTTGAAGAAGCCGGGGTTGATAATTCAGAATACCCGCTTCATGCGCTGACACAGCGACCAATGGCTATGTACCATTCATGGGGTTCGCAAAATGCTTGGTTGCGTCAGATTCACACCAAAAATCCGCTCTATGTGCCGGGTGCGGTATGTGATGAGCATGACTTGAAAGATGGCGATTGGGCCTGGGTTTCTTCATGGCACGGGAAAATCAAAGTCGAGATTGCCCGTATGGATGCGGTTAATAACAAAACACTTTGGACATGGAATGCGATCGGAAAACGTGGCGGCGCATGGGCGCTGGATGCTAAAGCACCGGAGGCAACCAAGGGCTTTTTGCTCAATCATTTGATCAGCGAGTTGTTGCCGCCAAAGGGCGACGGTCGCAGGTGGTCTAATTCAGATCCGATTACCGGTCAGGCATCCTGGTTTGATCTTCGCATCAAAATCGAAAAGGCAGAAGAGGGCGGCACGGTCAGCGAACCCCATTTTAAGCCGCAAAAACGCCCCGGTGATAATGAGAAAACGCCAATAGTATTGAGATTTGGTCAGGAGTGGACGAAATGACAACACTCCCGCAAAGCACAGACAAAAAACTAGGCCTTGTCATTGATCTCGACACCTGTGTTGGCTGTCATGCCTGTGTCATTGCCTGCAAGGAATGGAATACCGGCGGATATGGCAGCGCCTTGTCAGACCAGCAACCCTATGGTGCTGAGCCTGAGGGATCGTTCTTAAACCGTATTCACACATTTGAAATTGTACCCGAAGGCGGCGAGGTGATCGACCAGTCGGCGGATTCTCGCGTGGTTCATTTTCCCAAATCCTGCCTGCATTGTGAGGACGCACCCTGCGTTACGGTTTGCCCAACGGGTGCCTCTTACAAGCGCGCGGAAGATGGTATTGTTCTGGTCGATGAAGACAAATGCATGGGCTGCGGGCTGTGCGCTTGGTCTTGTGCTTACGGCGCGCGCGAAATGGATATTTCTGCCGGCATAATGAAAAAATGTACGCTCTGCGTCGACCGTATTTACAATGAGACGATCCCGGAAGTAGACCGTATTCCATCCTGTGTGCGAACCTGTCCGGCCGGTGCCAGACATTTTGGCGATCTTGGCGACCCGCAATCTGATGTATCAATACTTGTGGCGGAACGCGGCGGGTTTGATCTGATGCCGGAGCAGGGCAACAAGCCAACCAATAAATATTTGCCACCAAGGGAGCGCAAGCCTTTATCTGATGCGGTAAACACCGGGTTTGAAGCTGCAAATTCCGATAATGTCGGCGATGCGACTGGATTTTTTGGCTGGATTGATAAGACCCTTTCGAAGGGTTCCAACAATTCCAAAGTGGGAGAAGAGTAATGCATCCCGCCTATTCAGTGATCTTTTTTACAACATTAACCGGCGCCGGATATGGATTGGCTGCCTTGCTCGGATTTGGCCTTGCGGACCCGACAATGTTATCGGCTAAACTCGGCTACTTTCTGGCACTTGGTCTGATTACCGTCGGATTGTTATCTTCGACCTTGCATCTGGGTAATCCTAAAAATGCAATTCGGGCATTTTCTCAATGGCGTTCAAGCTGGTTGTCGAGGGAAGGGGTGTTGGCAATTGTTACCTTCGTTCCTGTAACAATTTTGGCATACACCAATATTTTCATGGATATGCATATTGGCTGGCTGGGTTGGGTATCCGCTGTATTGAGCATGATGACCGTCTACAGCACGTCGATGATTTATGCATCTATTAGAACTGTAAACCTGTGGAACACCTGGTTGACCTCGGCCAGCTATCTGCTGTTTTCCAATGCTGGAGGCGCTGTTATTTTGACCGCTTTGCTGGCGCTGTTTGAAGGCGGTTCCGGTGATATGCCCAAAATTGCCATTGTTGCTTTGGTTGTCGCATGGATTGCCAAATGGTTTTGGAACAAACGTCAAAGTGAAGGCTATGGCGGTTCAACTATGGCAACGGCTACCGGGCTTGGCCATCTTGGAAAAGTTAGATTATTGGAGCGCCCGCATGCAATGGAAAACTATCTGACCCGTGAAATGGGTTTTCGCGTGGCGCGTAAACATGCGGCAAAATTGTGGAATATTGCGGTGCTTATGGGGCTGTTGGTGCCAGCCGTCATGCTCGCAATTGCCTTTGGATTGCAAGGGTCGACCACAGCAATTTTGCTTTCTGTTATTGCCGTAATTACACATATGATTGGTATGCTGGTCGAACGCTGGTTGTTCTTTGCTACGGCAAAACACGCAGTATCTCTGTACTATGGCGATACGGCTTTAGACGTTAAATAATTGATACCACCTATTGAGTTCAGAATGTCTGCGTTATTTCGTGAATTATCCCACTTCGTTGGTTAAGCTATCCATTCATTTTGATGAATGGAGATGGTTAGATGTTGCGATGGGGAATTTTATCGACGGCTAATATTGGAATTGAGCAGGTTATTCCTGCTATTCTGAATTCTGACAATGGTATTATTTCTGCTATCGCCAGCCGCGACCAGGCTAAGGCCGAAAAACTAGCACAACGCTTTAACATTCAGCATTGGTTTGGCAGTTATGAGGCCATGCTAGCAAGCGATCTCATTGATGCAGTTTATATACCGCTGCCAACTTCAATGCATGTCGATTGGACGATCAAAGCAGCGAATGCCGGCAAGCATGTATTGTGTGAAAAGCCTATATCGCTCCATGCTGATCAAATAGACGCGATCATGGAGGCGAGGGACCGTAACAAAGTTCTGATCTCTGAAGCCTTTATGGTGACGTATCATCCGCAATGGCACAAAGTGCGTTCACTAATTGCCGAAGGGGCTATCGGCACTTTGAAACGCGTTCAGGCGGCGTTTACCTACCATAATACAGATGCTGAAAATATGCGTAACATATTGGAATTGGGCGGTGGTGCTTTGCCGGATATTGGCGTTTATCCAACCGTTGTGACGCGCTTTGTCACCGGAAAAGAGCCAGTGCAAGTATCCGCAAAGGTAGAACACGATGCCACGTTTAAAACAGACAATTATGCATCATGCCGGGCTGATTTTGGCGCGTTTGAAATGACTATGTATGTATCGACCCAGATGGCGTTGCGACAGGAAATTTCATTTCATGGTGACGAAGGCTGGATCGAAGTGGCCGCACCATTCAATGCCGGCCTTTATGATGCTGATTTCATCACTTTATACAATGAAGACCATAGCCAGGCACAATTGTTCAAATTTCCCGGCGTTAATCAGTACACGCTGCAAGCTGAAGCATTTGTACGTGCCGTAGCAAGTTCTGACCTTATGGGCGCAGAAGAAATCTTTACGCTTGAAAGTTCGAAGAACAATCAAAAATTGATAGACGCAATCTATCGGGCCGGAGATAGCGGTCAGTGGGAGGCGGTTTAATGTTTTCTGTTATAAGAAGAAAATGGTGCCGCTTAGGTGATTTGAACACCTGACCTCCGCATTACGAATGCGATGCTCTACCAACTGAGCTAAAGCGGCAACTCTTATAATGGGTAGCGCTGGCTGCTATGATTCGTCAATATTTATCCCGATTGTATATAGCGCGCTCTATGTTGACTTAGCCTGGCTTTTCAAAAGTTGCACAGAGATAATTTTCCAATCTCCATTATCCTGCTTTTGCAATGAATATAGTGCTACCCATTCTTTGCCTTTTGGGCCGGCAATCAGCACTTCGTGGTGAATTTTTTCACCGTCCGAACGGCTACGGCCAAACGCCCAGTTTTTTGCGCTGTAGATTGGATTGTAGCCGCGTTTGACCATGCGGATGAAGTTATCAACATCGCGGAAGAACACCTGCATGGATGGTGATGCATAGGAGAACGCTTTCTTGTGCGCACCTTGATGGAATGCCTTGATCTGACTTTCGACAACCAGTTGGCTGTCATCCAACTTGTCGGTTTCGCTTTGGGCTAATATTGGGTTGATGTTGGCTATGAGGCCAATTACCAAACCAAATGCAATTATTGCGAAGTTTTGATTATCCATAATTTATCCAATCGCGGTCAAACTAATTGAATTCAAGCCTAACAGCAATTTTGACAATCTGGGTAACCATTCAGCATTGGACATCAAATTATTGAGATTGAGATGGCTGGCAGCGTCGTTTAATCTACAGTGCAGCTTGAATTGATAAAATTGTATCTATCTCATAGATGCTGGGTAAACCACGGTATTGCGGGCTTTCTTGTGTATTTTAGTTCCATAA
>Ga0256839_1000967_pt1 | contig 36171 bp, 20 predicted proteins | sample 354166metaG_FD_185968 | JGI IMG/M metagenome (GOLD analysis project Ga0256839, IMG submission 185968) | Hydrothermal vent microbial communities from Mid Atlantic Ridge, Atlantic Ocean - 354-166 | ecosystem: Environmental > Aquatic > Marine > Hydrothermal vents | place: Atlantic Ocean: Mid...
GGTGCAGTCGGGGCGAGAGGATTTGAACCTCCGACCTCTTCGTCCCGAACGAAGCGCGCTGCCGGGCTGCGCTACGCCCCGATGCAACGTCCCCATTATAGCAGAGAGCCCCAGGCGAACCAAATCGACCCAGCCAGGGTGCGCGGCGAGGGAACGAGCTGCCCCACAGGGCCGAAACCCGGCCTCCCCAGGCCGGAAATTGGTGGATCCCCGCCCCTCCCGTACAATGGAGCCCAGACCGTGGAGCCGAGGATCCGGCGTCGGCCGCGCCGGCACAGCATCGGAGCAGATCTGGACCCATGACGAACCCAGCCCCGATTCCCCTAGTGGACCTCCAGGCCCAGTACGCGGCCATCGGTGACGAGGTGCACGCGGCCATGGAGGAGGTTCTGCGCAGCGCCCGCTTCATCCTGGGCCCCGAGGTGCAGGCCTTCGAGGAGGCCTTCGCCGCGTTCTGTGGAGCCCGCTTCTGCGTGGGGGTGGCCAGCGGCACGGCAGCCCTGGAGCTGACCCTGCGGGCCCTGGACATCGGCCCCGGAGACCAGGTGATCACCGTGGCCCATACCTTCATCGCCACCGCGGAGGCCATCTCCGCGACCGGAGCCCAACCCGTCTTCGTGGACGTGGACCCCCGGACCTACACCATGGACCCGGACCAGGTGGAGGCCGCCATCACTCCCCAGACCCGAGCCATCCTGCCCGTGCACATCTACGGCCACCCCGCGGACATGGCCCGGCTTCGGGCCATCGCCCAGCAGCACGGCCTGGCCCTGGTAGAGGACGCGGCCCAGGCCCACGCCGCGGAGTGGCAGGGGCGCCGGGTAGGCAGCCTGGGCACCGCGGCCTGTTTCAGCTTCTTCCCCGGCAAGAACCTGGGCGCCTACGGCGATGCCGGCGCCGTCACCACCGACGACCCGGCCCTGGCCGAACGGATCGGGCTCCTGCGCAACCACGGCCGCCACGAGAAGTACATCCACCAGATCCCGGGCTTCGGCCAACGGCTGGACGCGCTCCAGGCCGCGGTGCTGCGGACCAAGCTGGCCCACCTGGACAGGTGGACCTCCCACCGCCGTCGTCTGGCCGCTCGCTACACGGCCCTCCTGGCAGACCTGGAGCTCGTCCTCCCCCATGTGGCCCCGGAAGCCAGCCCTGCCTGGCACCTCTACGTGGTCCGCACCCCTCGACGGGACGAACTCCTGGCCCACCTCCAGGGGCAGGGCATCGCCGCGGGGATCCACTACCCCATCCCGCTCCATCTCCAGCCCGCGTACCGGGAGCTGGGCTACCGGGCCGGCGACCTGCCGGTCACCGAGGCCGTTGCCGAGACCTGCCTGAGCCTCCCCCTCTACCCGGAGATGACCCAGGCCCAGCAGGACCGGGTGGTGGAGGCCGTCCGAGGGTTCCTGGAGGGCTGATCCCGTGGACGTGTCCCCACCTGCCCCTCCGGTCCCATCCTCGAAGCCGACCGAGGCCCGGCCGCCGGAGCGCCCACAGCGCCCCCGGCTCTCGGTGGTGATCCCCGCGCGCAACGAAGAGGCCACCATCGCCCAGGTGGTGGAACGGTCCTTCGCGGCCTTCCAGGAGCTGGGATGCCCGGGCGAGGTCCTGGTGGTGGACGATGGCTCCACCGACGGCACCGGTCGGGTGTTGGCCCAGCTCCAGGAACGCTACCCGGCCCTCCGGGTCCTCACCCACCGCCAGAGCCTGGGCATGACCGCGGCCCTGCAGCGGATGTTCCGAGCCAGCCAGGGGGAGATCGTGGTCCTCATCCCCGGGGACATGGAGTCCGATCCCCAGATGGACATCCCCGCCCTGGTCCGCCACATGGAGGCCCACAACCTGGACGTGGTGGCGGGCTGGCGCCAGGGCCGCCGGGACGGGAAGGCCCTGGCCAGCGCGATCTACAACTTCGTCATGCGCCATCTGGCCGGGGTGGACGTCCACGATGCCAACTGGATCAAGGCCATGCGCCGGGAGGTGGTGGAGAGCTTTCCGCCCCTCCGCTCCGACTGGCACCGCTTCCTCCTGATGATCGCGGTGCACAACGGCTTCCGGGTGGGCGAGGTGCGGACCTTCTACCAGCCTCGGCCGGCCGGGAGCAGCAAGTTCGGCTTCCGCCGGATCCCCATCAGCTTCCTGGACGTGCTGGTGGTCAAGTTCCTGCTGACCTTCAGTCGGGCGCCCATGCGCTTCTTCGGCGGCCTGGGGCTGATAGGGATCACGGTCAGCCTGGCCATCCTCGCCTACCTGACAGGCCTCTACCTGTTGGTGGGCAAACAGCAACGGCCCATCTTCTGGGCGGCCAGCACCCTGGCCGTCATCAGCGTCCTTCTCTTTCTGGTGGGCTTCCTGGCCGAGCTCATCGTCAGCCAGGGCGAGCGCATCGCGGCCCTGGAGGAGAAACTGCGGGACGGGGAGGGCCGGGGATAACCCCTCCAGCTCTCCATCCCGCCCCTCCAAGGAGGATGGAACGCCTCGCCCAGGAGCTGCGCCTCAGCCCAGTCATTTGCCCTGTACCCAGGGAAGATAGCCCCGGTAAGCCGGAGCAGGAGTGGGTGGAGTGGTAGGCCATGGCGTAGGGGAGGGAGTGGCCAGGGCCTCGGGAGTGGGCGTGGGGGTCGCCATAGGGGTGGGGGTAGGCGGCACCGGCCGGCAGGCCCACACCGCCACATCGTCCACGTAGCGCCACAGATGGCTGCTCCGGCCGTCGTTGTACACGTTCAGATAGAGGACCACTGTCCGCCCTCGGTAGGCCGTGAGATCGTACTCCAACACACGCCACCGCTCCGTCCCACGGGCCGGATCCCGCCCCAGGGTGGCCAGGTACCCGTACCCTGCGTCCAGCAACAGGACCTCCCGGTAGTCCACCCCATCGCCCAAGCCGCCATCCCACACGGCCAGGGCCAGGCGAACGGTCTCCACGTCCTCGGGGAGGGCCACTGGCTGGAAGGCCGAGGAGTGGGCCAGACGGTTGTCCCCGGCCACGGGGATCCCCAGGCGCAGGGCTCGAGTGCCCGTGTGGACCACAGGGCCGGCCACGATGGCCGCGGGGTAGGGCGTGTTGCCGAAACGCCAGACCGGCTCCGCCAGCTCCTCGAACCCGCCGTTCACCACCCGGTTCTCGCACCCCGGCAGCGAGCCCGGCGTGGGGGTAGGGGACGGCGGGGCGGGCGTCGCAGGGGGCGTGGGGGTCGGGCTGTCCGAGGACGGCTGGAGCCCGGCCAGGTCGGCCAGGGCGGCCAGGGCCATCTGCGCGATACGGGCGGTGTAGTCCAGGTCCAGCGGGTCCACCCGATCCCCGCGGGTGTGGTAGTAGGGGTTGCGATCCCGGGGCCGTGCGTCCGTGAAGAAGTTCTCGATGACCAACACCGCGGGGTAGTTGTAGTCCCAGAAGGCGGAGTGGTCCGAGAAACGGCTGGCGGTGGTGTCCTTCCGCTCGAACACCAGGCCCAGGCCATAGCGCTCCGCGGCGGCCATCAGCGCGGAGCCCAGCTCGTTGGAAAGAGGGCCGGTGCCCGTGTGGAGCTCCACCACCCGGTCCCGGTCGCCGTCGAAGCCGATCATGTCCAGGTCGATGTACCCCTGCACCTGTTCCCCGGCCAGGCTCAGCTCTCGGGCATAGCGTCTGGAACCCCACTGCCCCTGCTCTTCCCCGGAGAAGAAGACAAAGCGAACGGTCTCGGCCAGGCGCTGTCCCTTCAGAAGCTGGAGGAGCACCAGGGTGGCGGCCACCCCGGTCCCGTTGTCGTCGGCACCGGGCGCGGCGGTGTAGGGGACCTCCGAGTTGGTGTCGAAGTGGCCGCCCACCAGCCATATCCGCTCCGGGTACTGGGTACCGGGCAGGTCCACCACCAGGTTGCGGCCGCTGAAGTCGCCGTACACCCAGGGCACGTAGACCGGCTCCAGGCCCATCTTCTGGATGGCCGTGTAGAGGTAACGCTCTGCGTCCCGGATGCGGGGCGAGAGGGTGTAGCGGGTGGTCAGGGTCACCGAGCCGCCGGGGAGGGACGCGGGCTCCTGACCGCTCAGTACCTGGAGCCAGGGGCGCAGCGTCTCCGGGCTGATCCGGCCCAGGAGACCCGCCACCTGGGGATCGGGCTCGGCTCGAAGCTGGGGGCGAGGTGGATATCCGGCTCCCTCCGGTGCCGGGGCCAGGGTCCAGAGGGGCAGGGGCAGAGGATCCACCAGGGAGATGGCCGCGCCCTGCCGGAGCATCTCGGCCACGAAGCCGGACTCCCCGGCCCGGTCCACGGCCACCAGGGCCCACGTCCCGATGGTGTGGAGGGAAGCCCAGGTGGGGCCCACGGCCGGGGAAGACGTCAGACAGGCCTGGGAACAGGTGGCCCGGTCCACCAGGTAGAAGACCTTCCCCTGGGTCTCCCGGGCCAACACCTGGATCTGGATCCCAGGAGCTGCCAGGCCGGGAAGGTCCTGGGGCCTGGCACTGGCCAACGCCCGATCCCCGGGCAACCGAGCATGGACCCGCAGGGAGGTCTGCACGGGCGCGGGCAGCCGGGACAGGCCCTGGATCCACAGGAGCCAGGGGGCATATTCCGCCGGGTCCGAGGCCTGGGCCAAGGCCCCGGGGGGTGAGGAGACCGGAGCCAGGGCCGAGCCGACCCACCAGGCCAGGCCCCATATCAGCAGGCCGAGAACGGCCCATGCCCGGCCTGGCCGGGCTCCTCTGCCACTGCCAGGGTGCTCCATGGTCCTTTTCCGGGGGCCCTCAGAGCTGGGCCACGGTAGCCGGGTCCGTGCCCGGGGTGGGGGGCAGGTCTCCGTCCGGGGCCCGGAGGGGCTCTTCGGCCAGGCGGCGTCGGATCCGGGCCAGGATCTGGTGTACCCGGTCGGTCCAACCAGGGGGCACCTCCGCCCGCCAGTTGCTCGCCGCGGCCAGGACGAAGTGGTAGAAGAGATCCGCGCTGTGTTGGTCTGTCTTGGCCAGCTCCTCCGGATGCCACTGCACTCCCAGGACAAAGGGCAGCTCGGGCACCTCCACCGCCTCCGGCAGGCCGTCCTCCGCGACGGCCACCACCCGGAGCAGGTGCCCCAGTTCCTTGATGCCCTGGTGGTGCATGGAGTTGATCTCGTGGATCTGGCCCAGGATCCGGGCCAGTCGGCTGTCCGGCTCGATCTGGACCGCGTGGCTGATGCGGAAGCGCTCGTACTTGGGTGGGTAGAAGTCGTGCTTGTGGAGATCCGGACGTTGGCTGGTCAGATCCTGGTAGAGGGTGCCCCCCGCGGCCACGTTGAGGAGCTGAACCCCTCGGCAGATCCCCAGGATGGGCATGCCCGCGGCCAGAGCCCAACGGGTGAGCAGCAGCTCCGTGCGGTCCCGCTCCCGGTCCACCGGCCCCAGGAGCTCGTGGCGGGTCTCGCCGTAGTGGCTGGGATCGATGTCCTCGCCGCCGGGCAGGAAGAGACCGTCGAGCTGGTCGAAGATGCCCCACAGGGTGGCCTCGCTCATGTGGAGGGGGATCATCACCGGCAGGGCTCCTCGACGTTCCAGCTCCCGGACGTAGGTCTGGTTCATGATGTAGAGAGGAAGGCCGAAGAAGCGCTGGGACCGCTCCCGCCCCATGGTCACCCCGATCAGAGGACGTCTGGGCAGCTCCTGGCCCAGAGGGGTCAACAGGGTCCTGCGACTGCGTAGCCTTTCGTCCATGGTCCGCCTCTCCGCCGAGCCAGAGACCGGGCCGGGAAGCGGCCTGGGGGGCCTCTCCCCGGTCTCCACGCGGAGTTCTCCCGGTGTGTCCATTATACCGGCAGTCGCAGAATGGTCCCAAGGCAGACCCCCGCCCTCTCCTTCGGCCCACCTCGGCCTCCCTGGGGCCTTACCGCCGCACCGCAGGGAGGAAGAGCCGATGGGGGGCCCCGTCCCCGGGGAGGTCCAGCCCGAACTGGGGAGGGCCCGGGGGCAGCCCATAGCCCGGGGCCGGGACCCGATCCACCGGGATGAAGGGCTCCAGCCGGAGAGGTTTGGTGGTGTCCAGGTTGCTGTGGCCCCCAGGGCCGAGGCGAGGCCCTCCAGGGCGCACCTCCACCACCCACTGGTAGACCGTGTCGTCGAAGCCCACCATCTCCACCTGGTACTCCCCGTCCAGGGGGGCCACCACCCCCAGCTCGTCCACATCCTCCCGCAGGTTGGTGACCCAGGCTCCCCGAACCGCGTGGTCCGGCGGCCAGATGTAGATGTCCGGATCGCCCTGCTGGGGGATCACGAACGCGGAGAGGTGATCTCCCTGGCGCAGCCGGTAGCGAAAGAGGCGCACCTCGTCCCGGGCCAACGCGTCGCGGCCCGGCGGCGCGTAGTTGATCCCGGCCAGGGCCGATCCCCTGGAGATGTTGCCCTGGGCGTCCACTGCCCAGGCCCGCAGATAGCGGCGCCCCGGCGTGGGCAGCAACGTCCATGGGTAGGCCATGCCCGGAGTGTAGGTCAACCACTCGGACCACTGGACCGGCACCCAGCGATCGCTGGCCCGGACGTACTCGTACTCCACAAAGGTCACCGCCTGGACCTGGGAGCCCACGTCCGCGGCCGCCACGGTCAGGGAGACGGGGCGCCGGGTGGTGGTCTCCTGGCCGCCGTCGATCCGCAGGGCCAGCACCTGGGGCGCCTGGAAGTCCGGTTGGGTCGGCAGCACCGTCACGGTGCGGAAGATCTGGTTGTTCTGCTCGTCGCTCTCTGGGATCCGGCCATCGGGATCGATCCGGGCGAAGAGGGTGTAGACACCGGGCGCGGGAGGAGTCCACACTACCGGCACCGTGGCATCCGCGCCGCCGGGCTCCAGCCGAGGGACCACCGTCCGGCCGATGAAGGTGTCCAGGCCCGGCTCGCCGTAGTAGAAGGCCACCGGCACGTCCAGGAGCAGCCGGTCGCCCCCCGGACGATGGACCCGAAGCCCGATCTGGGCCGTCTGACCGACCCGCAGCACCCCGGGTTCGGTCCACAGCTCGTAGGGCCGGGCCAACAGGTCGTCGTCCCCGGGGCCGTAGGCCGTGTAGCCCTCGGCCAGGGTGGCCTGGCTGCCGTCGGGGTTGCGCACGGTCACCGGCCGGGCCCCGGGCTCCAGGAAGCCACCCGGCAGGCGGGCCTGGAGATGGCCGGGGCCGATGTAAACGGTCTCCACCGGGCGTTCGTCCACCCACACCTGGCTCTCGGGCTCGAAGTTCACGCCGTACACGTTCAAGGTCACCGGCAGATGGGCCTGGCCAAAGCCCGGCCGCACCTGGGTCACGGCCAGGCCCTGGGTGGTCACCCGATAGGCCCCGGTGCGGACGGCCACCACGCCATCGGGGTTGCGCACCACCAGGTCGTAGCGCTGGGGCGGGAGGAAGGCCGGCACCGTCACCTGGATGGTGGATGGATCCACCACCTGGGCATCTGGCAGGGGATAGGGCCCCAGGGCCACGGTGGCCCCGGGCTGAAACCCCTGGCCCTCCAGGGTGATACGCCGGGAACGGCCGTTGTCCCCCTGGTCCGGCCGCACCCGGTGGATCTGGGGATCCGCGGGCCCGACCCGGTCCACCATCTCCACAGTGACCCGGGCCACGGCCATCCCTCCCTGGCCGTCGGAGACCGTGTAGCTGAAGACGTCCGTGCCCAGGAAGCCCGGCGGCATCATGTAGCGCAGGGTGTTGTCCGAATTGATGCTCACCGCGCCGTACTGGCCCTGGGAGACGGCCACCACCCGGAGGGGATCCCGGTCCACGTCGTAGTCGTTGGCGGCCACGGGCAGGTTCGCCATGCCCAGGGCCACGATGCGGTAGCGGTCGTCTCGGGCCGTGGGAGGGTCGTTCACCGGGGTCACCGTGACCTGGAAGGTCTGGGTGGCGGTCCACTGGCCGTCGCTCACCTCCACCGTGATGGCCGCGGTGCCGTTCCGGTTCGGCGCGGACTTCAGGTGCAGGGTCCGCTGGAAGCCCTCTCCGGTGAACCAGAGGTTCTCGTCCGGGACCACGCCGATCTCCCCCGAGGTGGCCCGTAGACGGAGGCGGTCTCCGGGCGTGTCGATGTCCGTGATCTCCAAGGGCACCTGGAGGACCAGGTCCTCCGGGACCGTCTGGTCGGGGATGGGGGCGAGCACGGGCCCATCGTTCACCGGCCCCACGTGGAGGGTGAAGGTCTCCTGGGTGGTCAGGCGGCCATCGCTGGCCACCACCGTCACCTGGACCGAGCCGATCCGGTCCGGCTGGGGGGTCAGCTCCAGGGTCCGCTCCCGGCCGCTTCCCTGCAGGCGAATGCCCGAGAGGGGCAGCAGCGCTGGGTCGGAGGAGCGGGCCGAGAGGACCAGGTCCTCCGCCGGGTCGTCCACGTCCTCCACGGTGAAGGGGACGGTCAGACGGCCGTCCTCGGCCACCTGCTGGTCGGGAATGGGATGGATGACCGGGGCATCGTTCACCGGCAACACGGTGAGGGTGAAGTGGGTGCTGGCGTTGAGGAGGCCGTCGCTCACGGTCACCGTGATGGTGGTGGTGCCGTACATGTCCGGGGCCGGGGCGACGATCAGCTCTCGATTGGCTCCCTGGCCGCCGAAACGGATCTGGGTCAGGGGCACCAGGGCCGTGTCCGCGGCCGTGGCGTACAGGCTCAACTGGTCCAGCTCGGTGTCGATGTCGTCCACCAGGATGGGAATGGGCCCGATGGGGGTATCCTCCTGGGTGGTCTGGGGTTCCAGGGTCTCGATGGAAGGCCCGTCGTTCACCGGGGTCACCTGGACGGGCACCTCTCGGGAGCCGGAGATCCGGCCGTCGAAGACCGTCAGGGTGATGGTGAAGGTGCCGTAGCGGTCCGGCAGGGGGCGCAGCACCAGGGTGCGCTCCAGCCCTTGTCCCTCCAGCCGGATCTCCGTGTCCGGGAGGATGTCCGGGTTCCCGCTGCGGGCTTGGAGGACCAGCCGCTGTTCCTCTGTGTCGGGATCGCCGATGGTGACCGCGAAGCGCTCCTCGGAGTCCTCGGGCAGGGAGAGGAGCCCGGGGTCCTCCACGTAGGGGCGGCCGTTGATGGTCAGGGTGAACTCCTCGTAGCCCGTGGCATCGCCGTCGCTGGCGGTCAGGCGGATGGTGACCACGCCGAACTGGCCGGGCGCGGGGGTGATGGTCACCGTGCGTCGATCGCCCTGGCCCGTCACCTGGATGTTCTCGTCGGGCACGATGGACGGATCCGACGAGGTGCCCCACAGGGAGATCACGCTCAGGTCGCTGTCCTCATCGGTCACGGTCACCTCCATGGTGAGGGAGGTGTCCTGGTCCATCAGCCGATCCCGGATGGCCCCGATGTCCGGGGGATCGTTCTCGGCCACCACGGTCACCCGGAAGGTGACCCCGGCGCGCAGGAGGCCGTCGTCCACCCAGAGGGTGACCGTGCTGACGCCCGAGGCCGCGGGCGCGGGAGTGATGGTCAGGGTGCGGTTCTGGCCGTTGCCGCCCACCCGGAGGCCGGTGAGGGGGATCACCCCGGGATCGGTGGACTCGAACTCAAAGCGCAGCCCGCTCAGGGGCGTATCGGGGTCGTCCACCGTGAAGTCCACCGTGTGGACCGCGTCCTCCACCAGGGTCTGGTCCGGAATGGGGGAGAGGATGGGATAGGCGTTGGTGGTGATCTCGAAGGCGGTGGTGGCCGTGTCCACGCCGTCGTCCGCGGTCAGGGTGATGGTGGTGGTGCCGTAGGCCCCGGCTGTGGGCTCCACCACCAGGGACCACTGGTTGCCCTCCCGCAGCAGGGCCAGGTTCTCGTTGGGCACCAGGTCTGGGTTGGAGGAGCTCGCGCTCACCTGGATGTCCTGGGGAGCCGAGTCCACGTCGTCCACGGTGAAGGGCACGGTGATGGTCTGGCCCTCCGCGATGCTCTGGTTGAAGATCCGGGAGAAGGTCGGCGGGTCGTTCACCGGGTTCACCGTGAGGAAGAAGGTGTCGGAGACGGCCAGGTCGCCGTCGTCCACGGTCACGGTGACCAGCACGGTGCCGAAGAGATCCGGCCCCGGGGTCAGGGTCATGCGGGTGCCGTTGTAGGCCAGGCTGAAGCGGATGTCCTGGGAAGGGAGCAGGAGATCGTCCGCGCTGACCGCGCGGTAGGTGAGCTGGGCCGGGGTCAACTCCTCGTCGTAGGCCATGAAGAGGACCGTCAGGGGAGTGTCCTCGTCCGTGGTCTGGTCGGGGATGTCCTCCATCACCGGCGGGTCGTTCACAGACTCCACCGTGAGGACGAAGGAGTAGCTGCCCACGTCCGTGCCGTCATCGGCCCAGAGGGTGATGACGGCCTTGCCGTAGCGGTTGGCCCGGGGCGTTACCGTCAGGTAGCGGACCAGGCCCTGGCCGCTCAACTGGATGTTCTCCAGGGGCACCAGGCTCAGGTTGTCCGAGGACGCGGTGACGGTGATGGCCTCGCTGGGGGACTCCAGATCCTGGACCACGAAGGGCAGCGGGCCCAGGGGCACGTCCTCCTGGGTGGTCTGGTCGCCGAAGGGGACGATGGTGGGGGGGTCGTTCACCGGGGTCACCGTGACCTGGAAGGAGTCGGTGTCGATATTGGTGCCGTCGCTGACCGTCACCAGGATGATGGTGGAGCCGGTCTCGTTGGCCGCGGGGGTGACGGTGATCTGGAAGCCCGTGTCCAGGGCCTGGATCTGGATGTTGCCGTTGGGCACCAGGGTGGCGTTGGTGCTGGTGGCGGTGACGGACATCTCCTGGGGCGAGGTGTCCACGTCGGTCACCGCGGCGGTGATCACCAGGGGCGTGTCCTCCGGCGTCACCTGGGAGGGGATGTTCGCCAGGGAGGGCGGATCGTCCACCGCGACCACCGTGAGCTTGAAGGTCCGGCTGGCCGTGAGTTCGCCGTCGCTCACCCGGACGGTGATGTTCGTGGTCCCGAACCGGTCTGGGGCCGGGGTGATGGTGAGCTGCCGGGTGTTGCCCGTGCCGCCCAGGATGAGGTTGCCGTTGGGCACCAGCGCGGTGTCGGAGGACTCCGCGGTGTAGAAGAGGTTGTCGCTGGGGGTCTCCGGGTCCGAGACCTGGAAGGTGACCACCAGGGCAGTGTCCTCCAGGGTCTGCTGGTCGGGGATGAACTCCATCACCGGCGGCTGGTTCGCGGGGGTGACGGTGAGGTTGAAGCTCGCGGTGGCCGTGCCGTTGCCGTCGCTGACGGTGACCACCACCTGCGCGCTGCCGGTGACGCCCGGGGCCGGGGTGATGGTGAGGGTCCGGCTGCCCCCGCTGCCCCCAAAGACAAAGCTCCCGGGGGGCAGCAACAGGGTGTCGTTGCTGGTGGCGGTCAGGGTCAAGTTGTCCAGGGGGGTGTCCACATCCGACAGGGTGATGGGGATGGGGCTGGTGGCGGTCCCCTCCACGGTCTCCTGGTTGGGGATGGGCTGGATCACCGGTGGATCGTCCACCGGGTTCACGGTCACCACGAAGGAGGTCTGGGCCGTCTCTGTGCCGTCGCTCACCACCAGGGTGACAATGGCCTGGCCCGAGCGGTCGGCCGCGGGGGTGAGGGTCACCTCCCGGTCGGTGCCCGAGCCGCCGAAGACCACGTTGGCGAGGGGGATCAGGGTCTCGTTGCTGGACAGAGCAAAGAGGGTGAGCTGGTCCGCGGGGGTCTCGGCGTCGGCGATGGTGAAGGCCAAGGGCCCCAGGGTGACGTCCTCGTCCACCGTCTGGTTGGAGATGCTGCTGATGGTCGGCGGGGTGTTGAGGGGTGTGGAGAGGCCTCCCCGGGCCTGGCCGGTGGCCCAGGCCAGGACCCCCAACAGGAGACACACCACACCCAGCCGTCGCGCGCTTCTTCGCCCCATGGATCGTGCCCTCGTCTGCGTCAGGGTTGTGGATCTGGGCTCACCAGGTCGAAGGCATACTGGACCTGGTAGGGGGCCTCGGGATCCTCCACCCGGTAGGCCATGGCCGCGTGGAGCAAGAGGCCCGGCACCTGGGCCGCGTACCACAGCTCCACCTGGCCCGGATCGGCCACCTGGCGGGTGCCCGGGCCGTCGTCCCACAACACGATGGGGTCCCGGTTCACCAGGCGCCAGTAGGAGCGGACGCGGCCGGCCACCAGGCCCTGGAGCGGCCCCTCCAGCCGGAAGACCTGGCCGTCCACGCTGACCGCCCGGAAGCCGGTCAGGTCCAACCCGTAGGGGAGCAGCCAGGGGTAGCCCCATTCCCGGGGGCCATCACCGGCCAGGGAAGTGGCCACCAACCGGCCATCGGCCACATCGTAGTCCTCGGTCCATTCCTGGCCGGGCCAGTTGCGGGGGTTCGGGTCGAACCACTGGCGCCCCACGCTCCGGGCCACGGTTCCGGCCACGGCCTGGGTGAAGGTCTGCTCCCACCGGTAGCCGAGGGGCTCGATGGCCCCGTTGGCACGCTGGATGCGCCCGGTGCCCTCCCAGCGCAGGCGGAGCCCCACGTAAAGGGGGTAGATCTGGACCGACCGAGGCACGCTCCACCCGCCCACGTTGATGCCGGCCCAGGCCCGCACCCGGTAGTAGTAGGTTCCCGGCGCCTGGTCCGCGATCTCCCACTGGGCCCCGGGGCCCTGGTAGACCAGTCGGGCGTCCTGGAAGTCCGGAGTGGTGGCCTCCTGGAGCTGGAACTCCACCCAGGCGTTCTCGGGGATCGAGGCGGTCCACGCCAGGGTGTAGCGGTTGTCCAGGTCCGCGTTGTGGACCGAGGCCAGCTCGGGCGTGGGCAGGGAGATGCCCCGCACCACCAAGGGCAACACCGCCCGCACGGGGAAGGTGGGCGTGGGGGTCGGCGTGGGGGTGGCGGTCCGGGTGGGGGTGGGGGTGGGCGTCCAGGTGGCCGTGGGCGTGGCCGTGGGGGTCGCGGTGGGGGTGGGCGCGGTGCGGTCCCGGTAGAAGCCGATCACCACGTCCGGTCCGCTGGTGCTGGCCAGGAGCCCGGTGGCCCGGGACAGGAAGGCCACGTAGCGGCCGTCCCCGGAGAGGACCGGCCGGAACGCGTGGGCCTGGCCCTGGGAGCCGTCGTTGCCCACAGAGACCCGCTCCGTCTGGTTCGTCTGACGGTCCCGCACGAAGACATCGGCCACCTGGTTCGTGTCGCCGGGCACCAGGTTGTCGGCATCCGACTGGAAGGCCACGAACCGACCATCCCCGGAGAGGCTGGGTCGGGCCGGGTCGAGCTGGGGGTTCACCAGGGAGGGGTTGCCCTGGGTCCCGTCGCTGGCCAGGGAAACCCGCTCCACCCATCCCGTCTCCCGCTCCACCACGAAGACGTCCCAGGTCTGGTTGGTGTCGCCCGCCACCAGGTTGGTGGCGAAGGAACGGAAGCCGATCACCCGACCGTCCGCGGAGATGGCCGCCAGGTGGGAGGGGCCGTCCGCCTCGGTCCCATCGACGGCCACGGAGATCCGGACCGTGGTGCCGGCCACGGTGTCGTGGAGGAAGATGTCCGAGGTGTTGTTCCGGTCGTCGGCCACCAGGTTCGTGGCCAGGGACTCGAAGACCACGTAGCGGCCATCGCCGCTGATGGCGGGCAGGGTGGCGTCCCGGTCCGCCTGCTCGCCCTCGGAGCTCAGGGAGATCCGGCGGGTCTGGCCTGTGTGCCGGTCGTGGAGGAAGATGTCCCGGCTCTGGTTGGTATCGCCCACCACCAGGTTGGACGCGTCCGACGCGAAGACCACGTAGCGGCCGTCCCCGGAGAGGGCCGGGTAGAAGGAGTCGCCGTTGGCCTGGCCGCCCCCCGAGGCCACGGAGACCCGCTCGGTGAGGCCGGTGACCAGATCCCGCACGAAGATGTCCTGCCGGCCGTTGGTGTCCCCCAGCACCAGGTTGTCGGCCTGGGACGCGAAGGCCACGTAGCGGCCGTCCCCGGAGAGCGCGGGATCGAAGGAGGGGCCGTTGGCCTCCTGGCCGTCGTTGGAGAGGGAGGCCCGGTTGATCTGCCCGGTGACCGGGTTGTAGACGAAGACATCCGAGACCCCATTCCCATCGCCCACCACCAGGTCCGAGGCCTGGGACGCGAAGGCAAAGGTCCGGCCATCCGCGGCCATGGCCAGGGAGAGGAGATCGCCGTTGCCCCGGGCAAAGCTGTAGGTGACCCCGGTGACCGCAGCCGGGCGGGCCACCGGGTCCGCGGCCCGGGTCAGGCCCAGGCCGACCAGCACACCGAGGCCCAGGAGCACCAGGAACAGCCCGGGGCGGCTCCCCCTCGTCCGCGTGCATCCGCTCACGTCCACCGCCCCCTATCCACAGTCGGCCATGGGCACCCCGTCCACCCAGATCTCCACATCGTCGAAGTAGATGTTGGAGTTGAAGGGAGCGGGACTCTCCGCCTGGATCAGCACCAGGATCTGGCCGCTCTCGCCTGCGACCACCCGGTTCTCCAGCACACTCCAGCGGCCCCGGGTGTATCCGTTCACGTAGCGGGCCTCGGGGCCGTGGGCATCCGGCTTCAGCCCCAGGGAGACCCAGTCGTTCACCACCCGTTCACCGATGCGGAGGGCCGGATGGTTGAACATCAGATATCGGACCCGGACCTCCACCGACGCGCCGGGGGGCACCTGGAAGACCGGGCTGATGAGGCCGGCCGCGTAGGGCTGCCCGCCCGCGATCTTGAAGGAGAACTCGCCCTGGCGATCCCCGGGCCCCACGTTGCGCTCCATGTCGAAGCGGACGTTCTCCGCGCGGTAGAGGCCGCCGTCGTCCACCGCGAAGGTGCCCCAGCGGCCATAGCTGGCATACCAGATCTGGCCGTTCCAGCGGGCCGGGTCGTTGAAATCCAGGCACGCCGCGGCCGTGGGGAACAGGGTGTTCCCATGGGCCAGGCCATCCGCCTGGGGCAGGACCCCTGGGCCCTCCACCATGGGCTGGCCTGGCGGCACAGAGAGCTCCCCGGCGCTCTCCAGCTCGCCGGCCAACTGGTTGTAGACCCGGGTGTCCGGAAAGAGATCGCCCGGAGCCGGGGCCGGATCGTCGGGCACCGGGGCCACCGCATGGATGCCGGATGGCGGCAGAGGCCGACCGGCCGCGGCCGCGGCAAAGGCCGGCCACGCCAGGGCCAGGACCAACAGGGCCCGAGCAGCCCATCGACCAGGACACCACCCCAGGCCCCGGGCCCGCAGCCGTCGGATGCTCTGCGCAGAAAGCACGCCTTCCATAGTTCCCCCGCTGTCGAGCGATCTGCCGTCCACAGGCCCCCATGGCCCGTGGTCTACCGGGTCTCCTCCTCCACAAAGCTGAGCCGGGCGTTGGTGGCCTCCAGCACCTGCTCGTAGGTCTCCATGTCGCCGAAGTAGGCTCGCTGGTACTCCGTTCCCTGGAAGACACCGGTGAAGACCCACCGCTTCAGGTACGACATGGTGACCAGCATCCCGGTGCGGACGTCGTAGCAGACCTCGCCGTCGTACAGGGTGGTCCAGCCGTCCCGCTCCTGGACCTCGGCCGTGCGGGGGCCGGTACACCAGACCGCCACAGCCCGGCCGTCGTCCAGCTCCACCGTCCGCTCGGGAAGCCCCGCCCGGGCGCCGGCCCAGAAGATGAAGAGTCGATCCTCCTGGCTGGGATAGCGCTCTTCGCCGGTGAAGCGGTCCACCTGGGTCAACCAACTGGTCCGCTTGCCACAGCCCTCGTTCCACCGCACCCGACGGTCCAGCTCCAGCCACCGCTCGTCCAGGAGCTTGCGCACACTGACGAACGCGGTGCCCTCGCACCGGTCGAAGGTACAGAGGTCCGAGGAGCACTCCCAGGCAATGGACCAGCGGGCCTGGAGGTCCAGGTCCAATACCGGCGCGGTGCCCAGCTCCAGCCCAGGATCCTGGACCGGTGCCGGCGTGGCCTGGGGCTCGGCCTCGGCGCTCCCGGCCACCGCGTAGACCTGATAGTCGTAGAAGACGTTCCGAGCCGAGGGCTCGGGCCGCTCCCGCCCACACCCGGCCAGGGCCACCAGCACGAGCCCCAACAGGCCCCACAGCCAGATCCGGGAACAGGGCACCTGGAACGGCGGACACCGTCGATGGACCATCTCTGCCGCCTCCTCGACTCCATGCTAGGGGTCCCCCCGCTCCCGTTCCAGCCTGCCCCTGTATGGGAGGCATAAAGCCGCCGTAACCAACCGTACCTTCAGGGGATTTGGCAGTTCCCCCGTCTGTTGATAAGATCGACCCTCGACGCGTGGGCGGACATGGGCCATGTAGCCAGGGCTCACCCATACCATATCGGCCGTTCCACGGGGAAAGCACACTGGAAGAGGGGATCTTTGGGGAAAATGGACGAGGGGACCGAGAACACTGGCCTGCCCGAGCGGCCCTTCGCCGGCCCTCGACTCCTGGGAGCCACCCTGGCCGGCGCAGGGCTCCTGGCCGGGCTGGGCACCGCCCTGGCCGGCTATGCCCTCCTATGGGAGCCCTTCCGAGTTCGCCTGGAGCGGATCACCATCCCCCTGGACCGGGTGGAGCTCCCGCCCCAGGGGCTCCGCATCCTCCACCTGTCGGACTTCCACTTCCACGGCATGGACCGACGGGAACGGCCCAAGATCCGGCAGGTCCTCCGCCTGATCCAGGGCATGGAGTACGACCTACTGGTCCACACCGGGGACTTCCTGGAACGGGATCCAGGGCTGGAGAACGTGCTGACCCTGCTGCGGGCACTGCCCCGACCCCGCCTGGGGGCCTTCGGGGTCCTGGGCAACCACGACTACGTCAGCTACGCGCTGCGCACCACCCTCCGCTTCACCTGGCAGAGCTTCCGGGCCCGGGAGGCCCAGGAGGGGCGCCTGCCCTGGGGTCCCGGCCTCTCCGGCCGGCTCCGCATGCTGCTCCGCTTCAGCCAGTACATCCTCCACCGACACCTGGACTCCGCGCCCGCGGGCGCCAACGACACCGTCCGCCTCCGCCGGGAGCTGGAGCGGCATGGCCTGGCCATCCTCCACAACCAAGCCCTGCGCCTGGACCAGCTCCATCCCCAGGCGCCCCGACTGTGGCTGGCCGGCGTGGACGACCACCGCTACGGCCGCCCAGACCTCCCCAGAGCCCTCCAGCCCGTCCCGCCGGGGGATCCGGTGGCCCTCCTCAGCCACAACCCGGACGTGTTGGACGACCCCCACATGGACCGGGTCCAGCTCCTGCTGGCGGGCCATACCCACGGCGGCCAGATCCGCCTGCCCTTCCTGGAACGGGGCCAACACGTGGCCGATCCCCTGGCCCGCCGCCACGCCGCGGGCTACTTCCGCCATCGAGGCGTCCACGTCTACATCAACCAGGGCCTGGGCGAGGGAATCCCCCTGCGCCTGGGCGCGCCGCCCACCGTCTCCCTGATCACCCTGGTGGGGACAGGGGACCCCCGGGCGGCGACGCTCCGGAGGAGGCCGGAGGCGGTCAGGAGGAACGGCCGTCTCCGGGGGGCATGGAAAGCCGTTGGTCTCCCGCGTACACGTTGAAGCGCTCGTCCCGCAGAAAACCGATCAGGGTCCCCCGGAAACGTCGGGCCACCTCCACGGCCAGATGGGAGGGTGCGGAGATCGCACACACGATGGGGATGCCGGCCACCACGGCCTTCTGGAGGATCTCGAAGGAGCTGCGGCCGCTCACCAGGAGGATGTGGCCGTGGAGGGGAAGCCGGCCGTTCAGCAGGGCCCACCCCACCAGCTTGTCCACCGCGTTGTGGCGGCCCACATCCTCCCGCAGGCATAGGAGCTGGCCCCGGGTATCGAAGAGCGCGGCCGCGTGGAGACCACCGGTCTCGCCGAAGAGCTCCTGGGCGGCCTGCATGCGCCCCGGCAGAGCCCGAATCACCTGGGGCGAGACCGTGGGACCCGGGGGCAGCAGAGGACAGTTCCGCATCTCCAGGGCCTCCAGGCTGGCCTTGCCACACACGCCACAGGCGCTGGTGGTGTAGAAATGGCGCTCCAGGGGAGAGAGATCCGGCAGCGCCGAGAGGTCCAAGGCCACGTTGACGATGTTGTAGCGCTGCTCCGGGTCCACGTCCCGGTCCAGACAGTAGGTGATGGCGCGCACGTCCCCGCGGCGGTCCAGGAGGCCCTCCGCGTAGAGGAAGCCCGCGGCCAGCTCGAAGTCCGCGCCCGGGGTGCGCATGGTGACCGCGACGGTCCGCGTCTCGCCGCCTGCCTGGACCCGGATCTCCATGGGCTCCTCGGCCACCACCGCGTCCCGACGTCGGCGGACCCGTCCCGGCTCCACCACCGTCACCGGCACGCGGACCCTCCTGCCCACCCGTACGGCCATCCTCCTTCGCTCCTGGATTCCAGGGGGAAACACCCGGGGCTATTGTAGCCCCGGGGCCTCCAGGCTGTCAACGCCTGCGGAAAAGGCTGGGCATATTGCACCACGGTGGGGCCCGGCAGCCCCAGGCCGGCTCCTCCCCGGGCAGTGGGCAGGAGCTTCCACCTTGTCGACGATCGTGGACGATACCCCCGGAGGGAGGCCCCCCTCCCAGCCGCCCCCGGCTCGGGGGAGGGGCTGGAGAGCGGAACCGGGTTGGATGGGAGTGGGCGTCTCCAGGATGCAGGTCTGAGTACGGGACAAAAGGATTCCGTCACCGGTGCGGCCCCACGGATGTGGCGCGTGGGCTCCCGAGGCACCCAAGAGCCCCATGCCCGGTTCCCTCCCCGTATCGGGGAGGGCCAGGGAGGGGATTCCACAGTGGACAGGGCTCCTCCCCTTGCCGACGATGCCGAAATAGACTCGAAAGGCAGGCATATTGCACCACGGTGGGGCCCGGGAGGAGGGACCCCGCGACCGCCCCGGCCCCCCATTTCCCCCTGCCCGGCACTTGGCCAGACACTCGCTTCGGTGTACAATGTCCGGCCAGAGTATCGTTGCGCCGCTCCACCCGGAAAGGCCGACCATGCCCACACCCAAGTCCACCCCCCGCTCCGCCCTTGAGCCGGGGGAACAAAACCGCTTTAGGCAACCCCATTCAGCCACCCGTAATCGAAGGCCCCATCTCCAGCTCCTGGAGCTGCTGGTCTCCCTGCGCCGCCCCCGGGAATGGAGCCTCCGGGGCCTTCTGATCGGGCTCATGGTGCCCGTGGGGATGACCACCCTGAACATGTCCATGTTCGGCGTCGCGTTGCCCGCGATCCGAGACGCCTTCCAGGTCCAGGCCGACACCACCGCCTGGATCGTCACCGGCTACAGCCTTCCCTTCGTGGTCTTCACCCCCATGTACGGCCGCCTGGGCGACATGGTGGGCAAGGACAAGCTCTTCCGCATCGGCATCGCCCTCTTCCTGGTGGGCTCCCTGATCTGTCTCCTGGCCTCCAACCTGGCCATGCTCATCCTGGGGCGGGCCCTCCAGGGCGTGGGCACCGCAGGGGTCAATCCCCTGGCCATCGCCATCATCTCGGAGCTCTTCCCCGCGGACGAACAGGGCAAGGCCATGGGGACCTGGAGCTCCACGGCGCCGGCCGCGTCCATGGCCGGGCCCCTGTTGGGGGGCTTCGTGGTGGACCACGTGGGCTGGAACGCGATCTTCCTGCTCAGCCTCACCGCCGCGCTCATCGCCCTCTATGGGGTCTACCGGCAGCTCCCCGCCCTGGCCCCACCGGACAACGGCCTGGACCTGGGACAGATGGACTGGGTGGGGGCAGGCCTGCTGGGCGGCACCCTGGTGGCCACCATGTTCTACCTCTCCAGCCGCACGGTGACCGGTGTGCCCCCCCTCCAGGACTGGCGCCTGCTGGGGCTGGCCCTGGGGCTGGGGCTGGCCTTCTGGCGCTGGGAACACCGGACCGCCTCGCCCATGGTGGACTTCACCCTCTTCCAACGTCGAAACTTCGCGCCGGCCTCCATCGCGGCCGGGCTCCGGATGTTCATCATGGGCAGCGCGAACTTCCTCCGGGCCCTCTTCCTGGCCGACATCTACGGCCTGGGAGGCACCGGCCTGGGGCTGGTGGCCACCCTCTACGCGGGCTCCATCCTGGCCACCACCCGGCTGGGCGGCCAGCTCTCGGACCGGGTCCATCCCCGCTGGATCGTGGCCACCAGCACGGGGATCCAGGTGATCACCCTGGCCGGCCTGGCCCTGCTTCCGGCCGGGGCACCCGTCCACCTGGCCGCCGGCCTCATGTGGGGGCAGGCCATGGGGGCGGGGCTGGCCCTGGCCGCGCTCCACCGCATCGCCATGGAGGACGTCCCACAGGAGGAGAAGGGCACGGCGGCTGGGCTCTACAGCACCCTGCGCTTCTCCGGGGCCGTGGTGGGGGCTACCCTGGCGGGGGTAGCCCTGCACCAGGCCCAGCAGTGGGCCCCCTCCCTGATGGATGCCTACCAGTGGGTCTACGGCGCCATCGCGGTCCTGGGCTCCGGGGGCTTCCTGGTGGCCTGGCGCATGCAGCGTTGAGGGCGCTCCTTGGCAACGCGCTCCCCAAGAATCCACGGCTTTTGACATCCCACCCCTTCCCCGGTATAATGGGGTCCCGCGTGGGCAGCCCACGAACCGGCTGCCCACGCTTTGTGTGGGCTGGAGTCCCTCTCCGGTCCTGACACATCGGACCCTACGTCCCAGGCCGCGGGGATCTCCGCGGCGCCGCCTCCAAGATCCGGGAAGGACTTCCCGGGCGCGGTGAAAGGAGAGACCATGTACGCAGTGATCCGTACCGGCGGGAAACAGTATCGGGTAGGCCCCGGCGACATCATCGAGGTGGAGAAGCTGCCCGGCCGGGTGGGCGAGACCGTGGTCCTGGACGATGTGCTCTTGGTTGCCAACGGGGACCAGGTGGTGGTAGGGCAGCCACAGGTGGAGGGAGCCCGGGTGGAGGCTCGCATCACCGGCCAGTATCGAGGCGAGAAGATCCTGGTCTTCCGCTACCGGCCCAAGAAGCGCATCCGGGTACGTCGAGGCCACCGCCAATACCTGACCCGCCTCCAGATCCAGGCCATCCACGCGGAGGGGTTCGAGAGCGCGGTCTACACCGAGCCGGCGCCGGAGTCCGTCTCCCCCGCCGAGGAGCCCGGGGCGGAAGTGGCCCCGGAGAGCCCTCCGCCTCCCGCGGCGGAGGCCGGGGAGGTAGAGGCCGGGCCAGAGGCCCAGGCCGAGGAGACAAGCCCCGAGATGGCCGGGGAAGCGGGGCCCGAGGCCTCCGCGGGCCTGGAGGAGGGGACCCAGGGGACAGAACAGGAGGACGTCGCCTCGGCGGAGGAGAGCTCCCCGGAGGAGGCCTCGGCCGAGGACACGGGTTCTGAGGAAGGAGAGGCATAATGGCGCACAAAAAGGGAAGCGGTTCCAGCCGGAACAACCGGGATTCGAATGCCAAACGACTGGGGGTCAAGCGGTTCGGTGGCCAGTTCGTCCGGGCCGGCAACATCCTGGTCCGCCAGCGGGGCACCCGATTCCGCCCAGGCAAGAATGTGGGGAAGGGCCGAGACGACACCCTCTTCGCCCTCATCGACGGCTACGTGGTCTTCGAGTGGGCCAAGAAGGGCCGCAAACAGGTGAGCGTCTACCCAGAGAGGGTGCACTGAGCCATGAAGCCCAAGATCCATCCCGTCTACTACGAGAATGCCCGGGTGGTCTGCTCCTGTGGCAACACCTGGATCACCGGGAGCACCAAACAGGAGATCCGGGTGAACGTGTGCAGCCAGTGCCATCCGTTCTTCACCGGTGAGCAGCGGATCGTGGACACCGTGGGCCGGGTGGAACGCTTCGTCAAACGGCTGGAGGCCCGCCAGAAGACCGTGGCCCGCCGGGAGATCGAGGCCCGCATCCGCCAGGAGGCCGAGGAGGCGGCCCGCCGGGCCCGGGCCCGGGGAGACGATCCGGAGAAGGCCCGCCAGGAGGTGCTGGCCCGGTACGCGGAGGAACTGGAGGCCGAGGAGGCGTAGCCCCATGGCGGCTTCCAGGATGCCCGAGCAGGGATGGCCGGGAGGTCGTCCCTGCTCTTTTTTGTTCCCATCCATCTCCAGGCACCGGGGAGCGCCGGCCTGCCTTCCGGGTGCCCCGGTCAACGCTGCGGTCCTTCCCCCACCCTGCCCAGGAGGTGCTCCATGGACGACCAACCCTCGGGTGGCTGGATCGAGCTGATCTGTGGCTCCATGTTCAGCGGCAAGACCGAGGAGCTGCTGCGTCGGGTCCGGCGGGCCGAGATCGCTCGCCGGAAGGTCCAGCTCTTCAAGCCCCACCTGGACAACCGCTACGGCGTGGAGCGGATGGCCAGCCACAACGGCCTGACCCGGGAGGACGTGATCGTGGTCCGCACCCCGCTGGAGATCCTGGACCGAGTGGCCCCGGACACCCAGGTGGTGGCCATCGACGAGGTGCAGTTCTTCGACTGGACCATCGCAGAGGTGTGCAACGCGCTGGCGGATCGGGGCAAGCGGATCCTCCTGGCCGGGCTGGACCAGGACTTCCGGGGCGAGCCCTTCGGCCCCATCCCTCTCCTCATGGCCCTGGCCGAACGGGTGGACAAGCTCCACGCCATCTGTGTGGTCTGCGGCGCGTCCGCCAGCCGCACCCAGCGGCTGATCGACGGCCAGCCGGCCCGCTACAACGACCCGGTGATCCTGGTGGGGGGCAGCGAGAGCTACGAGGCCCGCTGCCGTCGGTGCCATCAGGTGCCAGGTCGACCCGATCCCCTGGCCGACCTGGCCGCGGCCGACCCCCGAGAGCTGGGGCTGTAGCCTGGGGCATCGCCCCGGAATCGGAGGCACTGCCTTGGAACCCCTTTTCCAAGGCCCGTGGCCTCTGCCCAGAAGAACCGGAGAGAGGACCGTGAAGATCGGCATCGTGGGCAGTGGATCCGTGGGCGCGACCACCGCCTACGCCCTGGTGCTGCGGGGCATCGGCCGGGAGATCGTGCTGGTGGATATCCAGCACGATCGGGCCCAGGCCGAGGCAGAGGACATCCTCCACGCAGTGCCCTTCAGCCACCCCCTGATGGTCCGGGCCGGCGATTACCCCGACCTGGCCGGGGCCCGCGCGGTGGTGTTGACCGCAGGGGTGGCCCAACGCCCTGGGGAGACTCGGCTCCAGCTCCTGGAGCGGAACGCCCAGGTGTTCCGCCGGGTGGTGCCCGCGGTCCTGGCCCACGCGCCGGAGGCCATCCTGGTGGTGGCCACCAATCCCGTGGACGTGATGACCCACCTCGCGGCCCAGGAGGCCGCGGCCCGAGGGGTGCCCCCCCACCGGATCATCGGCTCGGGCACCACCCTGGACACGGCCCGCTTTCGAGCCGTCCTGGGCACCTACCTGGACGTGGACCCGCACCACGTCCACGGCTACGTGCTGGGCGAGCACGGGGACTCCGAGGTGTTGGCCTGGAGCGCGACCCGGGTCGGCACCCTCCCCCTGGAGGCGTTCTGCCGCCATCGGGGCATCCACCTGGACAGGGAGGTGCGGGACCAGGTGGAGCGGACGGTGCGCCAGGCTGCCTATCGCATCATCCAGGGCAAGGGCGCGACCTACTACGGCATCGCCGCGGCCCTGGTCCACATCCTCCAGGCCCTGCTGGCCGATCGGCGCACCATCCTCACCGTGTGCACGCCGGCCGACAGGGTCCTGGACGTGGCCGACGTGACCGTCTCCCTACCCCGACTGGTGGGGGGCCAGGGGGTGTTGGGCGCGCTGCCCCTCCACCTCAGCCCCGAGGAAGAGGCGGCCCTGCGCCGCAGCGCGCAGGTGATCCGCTCCGCGCTGGATGAGCTGGGACGATGAGACAAGCCCTTGGCTGGACGCTCCTGTGCCTCTTGCTGCTGGCCGGGTGTGGCCGCGATGCCCCCCAGGCCCCCCCTACCCCCGGCCTGACCCCGGCCCAGGCTCGGGGCCGGGCGATCTTCATGGGCGCGGTGGCCAGGTGCTCCTCGTGCCATTCCCTGGAGCCCGGGGTACGGGTGGTGGGCCCCAGCCTGGCCGGCATCGCCACCCGAGCCGGGGAGCGGATCCCCGGCATGGACGCCCGGACCTACATCGAACTCAGCATCCTCAAGCCGGGCGACTACATCGTGGAGGGCTACCCGGACGCCATGCCCCGGAACATCGCCAAACAGATCACCGGCGACCAGCTCAACGACCTGGTGGAGTTCCTCCTGACCCTGCGGTGACCCGGCGGCCGCTCCCCCGAGCCCCCGGAGCTGTCCGGGCAGCTTGGCATTTTGCCAGACTTCGCTACAATAGAGACAGCTTGAACCCTTCGCCCGCCTTTCATCCGAGGTGTCCCCATGGTCTGGCTGCAACGCACCCTGGCCGTCGTCGTCTCCCTGCTCGCGGTCCTGGTCGCGGCCTTCCTCTCCCTGGGCTTCCTCCCGGTCGCGGAGGATCCCCCCATGGACCCGCGCCAGGGTGGAGCCGGGGCCCGCAGCGTGGAGCCCAGCTGGAGCGGCCTCCAACGGGCATTCCCGCCCATGGACAGCCCCCCCGACACCCCCCAGACCCCCGAGGCCGTGGAGCTGGGCCGTCTCCTCTTCTTCGATCCCGTCCTCTCGGGCGACGACCGGATGAGCTGTGCCTCCTGTCACCATCCGGACCTGGGCTTCGCGGACGGGCAGGCCCATCCCGTGGGCGTGGAAGGCGAGATCCTCCCCCGCCACACCCCCACCCTGTGGAACGTGGGCTGGGCCCGGCCCCTCTTCTGGGACGGCCGCGCGGAGACCCTGGAGGACCAGGCCAGCACCCCCCTCACCCACCCCCAGGAGATGGCCGCCGATCCGGAACAGATCCAGGCGGACCTCCGGGCCATCCCCGAGTACGTGGCCCGCTTCCAGAAGGCCTTCCCCAACGACCCCCAGCCGGTCACCTTCCAGAACGTGCGTCGGGCCCTGGCCGCGTTCCAGCGCACCCTGATCTCGGACGACAGCCCCTTCGACCGCTTCGCGGCCGGGGACGTGAACGCGCTGACCCCGGCCCAGCGCCGAGGCCTGAACCTCTTCCGCAGTGCGGCCACCCGCTGTTTCGAGTGCCATACACCGCCCCTGTTCACCAACAACACCTTCCGGGTCATCGGCGTGCCCGAGGAACCCGGCGTCCAGGATCCCGGTCGGGCCGGTGTGGCCCCGGACGCGCCGGCCGGCGCCTTCCGGGTGCCCACCCTGCGCAACGTGGCCCTCACCGGGCCCTACATGCACAACGGCGCCTTCGAGACCCTGGAGGAGGTGATCGATTTCTACGCGCAGGGAGGCGGCCGGGCCTTCGGCCAGGAGAACGTGGACCGTTTCGTCCTGGGCTTCGAACTGAGCGAGCAGGAGCGAGCCGACCTGGTGGCCTTCCTCCTGGCCCTGACGGACGAGTCCCAGATGCCCCCCATCCCCCAGGAGGTGCCCTCTGGCCTGCCGGTGGTGCCCCGGAAGGAGAACCCCGCCCGGGAGCGGGTGGCCCAGGTCAACGTGGCCAGCAGCCGGGCTACCCAGGAGGAGCGCCCACCCCGGGTCTGGCGGGTGGAGCCCGGCCAACGCATCCAGGAGGTGGTGGACCAGGCCCGGCCGGGAGACACCATCGAGATCGCCTACGGGGTCTACCGCCAGAACGTGGTGGTGGACGTGAGCGGCCTGACCCTGCGGGGCATCCCCAACGAGGCCGGCCAGTGGCCCATCCTGGACGGGGAGAACCGCCTGGTGGACGGCATCGTCTCCAGCGGGAACGACTTCACCGTGGAACGGCTCCACCTGCGCAACTATCAGGGCAACGGCATCCTGGTGGAAGGGGTTCGGGACGTGGTCCTGCGGGACCTGCGGGTGGAGAACACCGGTGTCTACGGGGTCTATCCGGTCCACAGCAGCGGGGTCCTCATCGAGCGGGTAGAGGCCACGGGCATCAAGGACGCCGGCATCTACGTGGGCCAGTCCGAGGACATCGTGATCCGGGGATCGGTGGCCTACAGCAACGTCATCGGCATCGAGGTGGAGAACAGCGTCAACGCGGAGGTCTACGACAACGAGACCTACCACAACACCGTGGGCATCTTCTTCGACCTGTTGCCCAACCTGACCAGCAAGGTCGCGGTCGGGGGGAAGATCTACAACAACCGGGTGGAGAACAACAACCATCCCAACTTCGCGGACCCGGACATGATCGCCGCCCGGATCCCCTCCGGCACCGGGATGCTCCTGTTGGCCGTGGACGAGGTGGAGGTGTACGACAACGTGATCCGGGGCAACAACTCCGCGGGCATCGCCATCTACCGGCTGACCATCGCCTTCGACCCCGACACCATCGACGTGGCCGACCGGCCGGAGCGGATCTGGATCCACGACAACCTGTTGGAGGGCAACGGCCGGAACCCGGATCCCGCCCTGGCCGACCTGGGCATCCCCGGCGCGGATATCCTCTGGGACGGGAGCGCGTGGAGCGTGGTGGTGGACCAACCCGGTGTGCGCACCTTCCCCCCGCTGATCCCGTCCAGCGACTGGCCAGAGTGGATCCGCAAGGCCTACTGGCAGCTCCTGAACTTCGCGGTCCAGCGTCTCATGTGATGGGACGATGCGACAGCCGGAGGCGCCCGTCCATGGCCCCCTCCGTCCCCCCGCCCCACACCCACTGCCCGAACCTCTGAGGAGGAGATCCGTGAAGGCCATTCGAGTCCATCGCACCGGAGATCCGGACGTGCTCCAGTTGGAGGAGGTCCCCGTGCCAGAGCCGGCCGCCGGCCAGATCCGGGTGAGGTTGGCCGCGATCGGCGTGAACTTCATCGATACCTATCACCGGCGAGGCTGGTACCCGGTGTCGACGCCCTTCACCCCCGGCGTGGAGGGCGCGGGCACCGTGGATGCAGTGGGCCCCCAGGTCACCGAGTTCCAGGTGGGCGACCGGGTGGCCTACTGCATGCAGATAGGCTCCTACGCGGAGTACGCGGTGGTGCCGGCCCGGCTGGCGGTGAAGCTGCCGCCGGAGCTGGACTTCCAGCAAGCCGCCGCGGCCATGATCCAGGGCCTGACGGCCCACTACCTGGCCTGTTCCACCTATCCCCTGGGGCCGAAGGACACCTGCCTGGTCCACGCGGCGGCCGGCGGCACCGGCGCGCTCCTGGTCCAGATGGCCAAGATCCGCGGGGCCCGGGTGCTGGGGACCGTCTCCACCCAGGAGAAGGCCCGGATCGCCCAGGAGGCCGGCGCGGACGCGGTGATCCGTTACACCCAGGTGGACTTCGTGGAGGAGACCCGTCGCCTCACCGGCGGCCGGGGCGTCCAGGTGGTCTACGACTCGGTGGGCAAGGAGACCTTCCACCGCAGCCTGGACTGCCTGGCCCCCCGGGGCTACATGGTCCTCTTCGGCCAGGCCAGCGGCGTGGTGCCTCCCTTCGATCCCCAGATCCTGAACCAAAAGGGCTCCCTCTTCCTCACCCGGCCCAGCCTGGGCCACTACATCCTGGACCGAGAGGAGCTCCTGGCCCGGGCCCGGGACCTCTTCGGGTGGCTCCGGGAAGGCCGGCTCCGCCTCCGCATCGACCGGATCTTCCCCCTGGCCCAGGCCGCGGAGGCACATGGCTACCTGGAGGCCCGCCAGACCAAGGGCAAGGTGCTGCTCGTCCCCTAGAGGCCCCGAGGCCGAGAAGGCCTGCCCCGGTTCCCCCAGGGAGCGGCAGATAAGGCGGGCCTCTCCGAAATCCCACACCGGGCGGGGGCGGTCTGGCCCCGGCGCCACCAGGGCCCCCTGGGATGGGGAGCCCCCTCCGCCCCCGTCCCCGCCCCACAGACGCCAACCTCCGTGGACCCATCTCCCACCTCCTCTGGTCCCGGCTCCAGCGCGTTCCGGAACGCTGGATCCGCTCCCAGGTGCCCCCAGCCCCTCCTCCAAGGGCGTGTCCGGGGTCCCTTGTCAGGCCCCTTCCTTTGCGGTATAGTAGAGCCGACGACCTCACCGGACCTCACATCGCGAGAGATGCCCCCGTCCGAAGGGAAGGAGAGTGCCATGCACCGCCGTTGGGTCTTGCCGTTCGTCCTGGTGCTCGTCCTCGTGGGCAGCCTGGGGCTGGTTCCCCTCCATCTCCTGGCCACCGAGGAGGAGCCCCAGCCCACCTTCGTGCCCGACGAGCTGCTCATCCGCTTCCAACCCGATCTGCCGCCGGAGGAGATCCAGGCCTTCTACCAGGAGTACGGCCTGACGTTCCAGGAGGACCTGACCCCGGATCCGGAGGCCCAGGCCCCTCTGGTGCGGGCCAAGTCGCCCCAGGAGATCGACCAGGGGCTCCTGGAGACCATGCAGCGGGATCCTCGGGTCCTCTACGCGGAGCCCAACTACATCCTCCAGGTGGCCAAGATGCCCGACGACCCGGACTTCGACAAGCTCTGGGGGCTCCACAACACCGGGCAGACCGGCGGCAAGGTGGACGCGGACATCGACGCGCCCGAGGCCTGGGACATCGGCACCGGCTCCAAGAGCGTGATCGTGGCCGTCATCGACACAGGGGTGGACTACAACCACCCGGACCTGGTGGACAACATGTGGACCAATCCCAAGGAGTGTCCCCAGGGCCCGGGCAAGTGCCAGGCCAACGGCAAGGACGACGACGGCAACGGCTATGTGGACGACTTCTACGGCGTCAACACCATCACCGGCAGCGGCGACCCCATGGACGACTTCGGCCACGGCACCCACGTGGCCGGCATCCTGGGCGCCAGCGGCAACAACCAGGTGGGCGTGGTAGGGGTCAACTGGAAGGTCCGGATCGCGGCCTGCAAGTTCCTCAGCGCCAGCGGCTCGGGCACCACGGCCAACGCGATCAAGTGCTTCAACTACTTCAAGGACCTGGAGGAGAACCAGGGGATCCAGGTCCGGGTGACCAACAACAGCTGGGGCGGGGGCGGCGCCTCCCAGGCCCTGAAGGACGCCATGGCCGCGCTGGAGAACACCCTCCACGCGGCCGCGGCCGGCAACTCCAACTCCTCGGCCCCCTCCTACCCCGCGGCCTACGACCTGGAGAACATCGTCTCCGTGGCCGCGACAGACCACAACGACGAGTACGCGGGCTTCAGCAACTGGGGCGTGCCCCACGTGGACCTGGCCGCGCCCGGGGTGGGCATCCTCTCCACCGTGCCCAAGGGCTCCTGCCCCCTCTGCTCGCCCAGCGGCTACGCGTCGGCCAGCGGCACCTCCATGGCCACCCCCTACGTGGCCGGCGCGGCGGCCCTCATCTGGTCCCAGTACCCCAACCTGAGCGTGGCCCAGGTGAAACAGCGCATCATGGCCGGGGTGGACCTCCTGGACGACACCTCCAAGGAGACGGTGACCAACGGCCGGCTCAACCTCCTGAACTCCCTGGAGGAGGACGAGGTGCCTCCGGCAGCGGTCACGGACCTGACCGCCACCCAGACAGGCCTGGCCGCGATCCAGCTCACCTGGACCGCCACCGGCGACGACGGCTTCAAGGGCAAGGCCCACACCTACGACCTGCGCTACAGCACCCAACCCATCGACGAGGAGACCTGGGACCAGGCCATCCAGGCCGTGGGCGAGCCCAAACCCCTGGCCCCAGGCACCCTGGAGACCTTCACCCTGACAGGCCTGGAGCCCGACACCACCTACTACGTGGCCCTCCGGGTGCTGGACAACGTGGGCAACGCGTCCAAGATCTCCAACCTGGTGCTGGCCAGCACCCTGCAGGGCAAGCCCGTCTTCCAGGACGACATGGAGAACGGCCCCGGCGAATGGACCGTGGCCGGCATCGATGCCCTGTGGCACCTCTCCACCCGCCGCTCCCACAGCCCCGAGACCGCCTGGTACTACGGCATCGACGGCCAGTGGAACTACGACACCGGGGGCACCAACACCGGTGTCCTGGTCTCCCCGGTCATCGAGCTGGGCGCCGCCAAGGAGGCCCTGCTGGTCTTCTGGGAGTGGAGCCAGGTGGAGCAGAGCCCGGCCTTCGACCGCACCCGGGTCCAGGTCTCCACCGACGGCCAGACCTGGACCACGGTCTTCGAGTCCCACGGCACCAACGACACCTGGCAGCGCCGTACCGTGGACCTGACCCCCTACCTGGGCAAGGCCGGCAAGATCCAGGTCCGCTTCTGGTTCGACACCGTGGACAGCCGCTTCAACAAGTTCGAGGGCTGGTACATCGACGACGTCCAGGTGCTGGTCCCGGTGCCCAAGGCCCCGGAGGAGGCCATCCCCCGGCCCAATCTGGTCCTGCCCGAGACCAACATCGGCCTCCACCCCGCCCAGCCCACCGCGGGCCAGCCGGTCACTGTCCAGGCGGTGATCTTCAACCACGGCAGCGCGCCCGCGGAGAACGTGACGGTCCAGTTCCTGGACGTCAGCGGCGACGTGCCCGTGGCCGTGGGCGAGCCCCAGGTCATCAGCCAGATCCCCGTGGGCGGCAGCGGCGGGGCCCAGGTCGTCTACGAGACCGAGGGGAAGGCCGGGGAACGGACCCTGCGGGTGGTGGTGGACCCGAACGACGAGATCCGGGAGAGCAACGAGGGCGACAACCAGGCCGAACGGAGCCTGACCGTGGCCCCCCTGCCCCTGCCCAACCTGGTCATCACCCAGGACAACGTGGGGTTCCAGCCGCCGGCCTTCAGCCCCGAGGAGCCCGTGACCATCCACGCGACCGTGCGCAACGACGGCCCCGTGGACGCGTCCAACGTCACCGTCCTCTTCCTGGACGTGACCGACCTGGGCGCGCCCGTGCCCATCGGCGACCCAGTGGTCCTGCCCCAGATCCCCGCGGGCGGCGCCGCGACGGCCACCATCACCTACGACACCGGCCCCGGCCACCAGGACCGACGCATCGAGATCCAGGTGGACCCCGACAACTTCATCCAGGAGGCCAAGGAGACGGACAACCAGGTCCGGGTCACCCTCTCCATGGCCGAGGCTCCGGCCCCCAACCTGGTCCTCCTCCGGGAGAACGTGGACATCCGCCTGGAGACGATCAAGCCCGTGGTGGATGAGGGCGACCCGGTGGTCCTGGTGGCCACGGTGCTCAACCGGGGCGGTGTCCCCGTGCGGGATGTCCAGGTCCAGTTCCTGGACGCGACCGACCGCAGCGCGCCGGAGCCCATCCAGGACATCCAGGTGATCGACCGGATCCCGCCGGGCGGCAGCGCCACCGCCCAGGTCACCTACGACACCACCGGCCGCGCCGGCGATCGGACCCTCCAGATCCAGGTGGATCCCCACAACTTCATCCCCGAGACCCGGGAGACGGACAACAGGGTCCAGGTGACCCTGGCCGTGGCCGGTGCCCCCGAGCCCAACCTGGTGATCCTGGACGCGAACCTGGACGTCGCGCCGAGCACGGTCACCGCCGGGGAGCCGGTGACCGTCACCGGCACGGTGATCAACCTGGGCGACGCGCCGGCCCCACAGGTGACCCTCCGCTTCATGGACATCACCCAACGTCCCCCCCAGCCTGTGGCCTCGGACCAGGTGGTGGAGACCATCCCACCGGGCGGCAGCGCCGCGGTCCAGGTGACCTACACCCCGGACGGCGAACCCGGCCAGCGCACCATCCAGGTCCAGGCCGACCCGGACAACTTCATCCCGGAGAGCGATGAGTCGGACAACGTGGGCCAGGTCCGCTTCACCCTGGCCCCCTCTCCCCTCCCGAACCTGCGCATGCTGGCGGACAACGTGGTCCCGGTGGGCGTGGGCCCCCAGCCCGTCCAGGCCGGCCAGCCGGTGACCTTCACCGTGGTGGTGCGCAACACCGGCGGGCTGGAGGCGGAGAACGTGGTGGTCCAGTTGGTGGACCTGACCCACGGCCAGGTGGAGCGGATGGGGCCCTGGCAGGTCATCGAGGCCATCCCCCCTGGTGGCAGCGCCGCGGTCCAGCTCCGCTACGACACCACGGGCCGGGCCGGCTCCCGACGGCTCCAGGTCCAGGTGGACCCGAACAACCTGATCCAGGAGGCCAACGAGGCGGACAACCAGGCCGGCTTCCTGTTCCAGGTGGCAGAGGGCCCCCAGCCCAACCTGGTCCTGGTGCCCGAGAACGTGGGCTTCCATCCCCGGGAGCCCCGGGAGGGCGAACGGGTGACCCTCATCGCCACGGTGCGCAACGACGGCGCGGCCCCGGCCCGCGATGTGGTCCTCCTCTTCACCGACGTGACCGAGGGCCAGCCGGTGCCCATCCAGGAAGCCCAGACCATCGACCGGATCCCACCGGGCGGCAGCGCCACTGCCCAGGTCACCTACCGGACCGAGGGCCGGACAGGCATCCGCTCCATCCGGGTGGTGGTGGACCCAGACAACTTCATCGACGAGACGGACGAGACGGACAACCGGGTGACCGTGGAGCTGACCGTGGGCCCGGCCGCCGCGCCCAACCTGCGCATCACCTCGGCCAACGTGGGGATCGCGCCGCCACGCCCCCAGGCCGGCGAGCCCGTCACCCTGACGGCCACGGTCCTCAACACCGGGGGCGCACCGGCTCAGGGAATCCTGGTCCAGTTCCTGGACGTGACCGAGGGCCAGGAGCAGCCCATCGGCGAGAAGCAGGCCATTGCCGAGCTGGGCCCCGGCCAGAGCGCCACCGTCCAGGTCCCCTACGGAACCGAGGGCCGGGCCGGGAAACGGCGCATCCAGGTGGTGGTGGATCCGGACGTGACCGTGGCGGAGACGGACGAGACGGACAACCGGGCCATTGTGGAGCTGACGGTGGCCCCGGCCCCCCTGCCCGACCTCCTGGCCATCCCGCCGAACATCGGCCTGCACCCGGTGGTGGTGAAGGAAGGCGAGCCGGTGCAGGTGACCGTGACCGTGCGCAACGCAGGCGGCGCGGCCGCGGAGGAGGTCACCGTCCAGATCCTGGACGCCAGCCAGAGCCCGCCCACCCCCATCGGGCCCCACCAGACCATCGACCGGATCCCGCCGGGCAGCAGCGCCACCGTGGAGGCCACCTACGAGACCGCCGGCCGAACCGGTCGACGGACCCTGCGGGTGGTGGTGGACCCGAACAACACCGTCGTGGAGGAGCGGGAGGACAACAACCAGGCCGACCGGCCCCTGTTGGTGGTCGCCGAGCCAGGGCCCAACCTGGTCATGGAGGCCGAGAACATCGGCTTCGATCCGCCGGCCCCCGGAGAGGACACCCCGGTGACCGTCATCGCCACCGTCCGGAACGCGGGCCTCCTGGACGCAGAGGACGTGGTGGTCCAGTTCCTGGACGCGACCACCACGCCGGCCATGCCCATCGGCGATCCCCAGGTCATCTCCCGGATCCCCGCGGGAGGCAGCGCCACCGCCCAGGTCCTCTACCACCTGCAGGGCGTGGCCACCGACCGCAAGATCCAGGTGGTGGTGGACCCCACCAACAGGATCCGGGAGACGGACGAGACGGACAACCGGGCCACCGCCACCCTGAAGCTGGCCGGCGTCCTCCGCCCCAACCTGGTCATGGAGGCCGAGAACATCGGCTTCGACAACCCCACCCCCCAGGAGGGCGAGCCGGTGACCGTCCGGGCCGTGGTCCGCAACACCGGCACCGTGGACGCCCAGGGCGTGGCCGTCCGCTTCGCGGACGCCACGGACCGCAGCGCGCCGGTGCCCATCGGCGAGATCCAGACCATCCCCCAGATCCCGGCCGGCGGCAGCGGCATGGCCCAGGTGACCTACGACACCACCGGCAAGGTGGGCAAGCGGACCATCCAGGTGACGGTGGACCCGGCCAACTTCATCCTGGAGACCCGGGAATCGGACAACCAGGCCCAGGCCAGCCTGGTGGTCACCGAGACGGCCCGGGCCAACCTGGTGATGGTCGCGGCGAACCTGGGCTTCGACCCGCCCGAACCCCAGGAAGGCGATAGGGTGACCGTGCACGTGGTGGTCCTCAACCAGGGAGGCGCACCGGCCCGAGACGTGGCCGTCCAGCTCCTGGACATCACCGAGGCGCGGCCCGAGACCCTGGCGCCCCTCCAGACCCTGGCCCTGATCCCGCCCGGAGGCTTCGGGAGCCTGGAGATCCCCTACGAGACCCAGGGCCGGGCCGGTGAACGCCAGATCCGGGTCCGGGTCGACCCCCAGAACCTGATCCCCGAGACGAACGAGGACGACAACGAGGCCACCCGGCCCCTGTCCGTCCGGCCCCGCCCCGTTCCCAACCCGGCCATCCTGGCCGGAGACGTGACCCTGGAACCGGAGCAGCCCCGAGACGGCGACGTGGTGTCCATCCGGGCCACCGTGCGCAACGCGGACGGCGTCGCCGCCCGAGACGTGGTGGTGGCCCTGCTGGAGGTGACCGAGGCCGGCCCCATCCCGGTGGCCGAACCCCGTCTGGTGGACCTGCTGCCCCCCGGCGGTGCGGAGACGGTGCTCTTCCTCTACGACACCACCGGCAAGACCGGAGACCACACCCTTCGGGTGGTGGTGGACCCACGGGACCGGATCCAGGAAGGGGACGAGACGGACAACGCGGTCACCCTGAGCCTGTCCGTGGCCCCTCCCCCCGGCCCGAACCTGACGGTGTCCGGCGACGACATCCGCTTCACCCCCCCGGCCCCGGCCGCCGGTGACCCGGTGACGGTGACCGTCACCGTGCGCAACGACGGCGACCGAGACGCGGCCGGGGTGGCTGTGGCCTTCTTCGACGCGACGGGGAGCCCCCCTCAACCCATCGGCGCCCCGACCCCCATCGGCCTGGTGCCGGCCGGCGGTTCGGCCACGGCCCAGGTGGTCTACGACACCACAGGCAAGGAGGGCGAACGCACCATCCGGGTGGTGGTGGACCCGGACAACCAGATCCCCGAGCTGGACGAGGAGGACAACGCCGCAGAGGCCACCCTGACCGTGGGCGCGCCCGGCGAGCCCGGCGAACTGCCCAACCTGCGGATCCTTCCCAGCGCCATCCGCTTCGATCCCAGCACCCCCCAGGCCGGCGAGCCGGTGACCATCACCGTCACCGTGCGCAACACCGGCCAGGCCGACGCGGCCCCTGTGGCCGTGGCCTTCTTCGACGAGACCCAGGAGGACAACCCCGTCCCCATCGGCAGTCCCCAGCTCATCCAGGAGATCCCGGCCGGGAGCAGCGGCCAGGCCCAGGTGGTCTACGACACCACGGGCAAGGAGGGCGAACGCACCATTCGGGTGGTGGTGGACCCGGACAACCAGATCCCGGAGAGCAACGAGGAGGACAACACAGCGACCCGGACCCTCACGGTGGGCGGGGCGGATGAGGCCGCCCAGGCTGCCCCCAACCTGGTGGTCCGTCCAGAGCTGGTGCGGGTGCGGGCAGCCCCCAGCGGCGGCACCGAGATCACCGTCACCGTGGTGAACGCAGGGCCCGCGGAGGCCCAGGACGTCACCCTGACCTTCGCCCGGGTGGTGGATGGCCGCTGGCGCCCCCTGGTGCCCTTCCAGACCGTGGCCCGGGTGCCCGGCCGAGGGCAGGCCGTGGCCCGGGCCTATCTGAACGGCCCTCTTCCCGAAGAGGGGTGGATCCTGGGCGTCATGGTGGACCCGGAGAACCGGATCCCGGAGAGCAACGAGGGAGACAACGTGGCCGTGTTGGACTCTCCATGAGCCCAACCCGGCCAGCGAGGATGGCTGGGGGCATGAGGGATCCCGGATCGAGGTTCACTCCCGGAAGGCCCGATAGCCCTGGACCTGGACCTCCACCCGCTCGAAGGGCAGCTCGGGCTGGCCCACCTGCACGGTGTAGTCCGCGGCCCCGCCGGGCGCCACGCTCTCGGCCTCCACGATGCCCCGGGCGGTCTCCACCACCTCGCCCCGGGCATCGTAGAAGGTGGCGGCCACCTGGATCCCGGTCACCGGGAAGGGGTGATCGTTGCGCACCTGGCCCTCCACCACCAGCCCCTCCTCCCGGCGTACCTCCTGGCTCACCAGGGTGAGGCGCACGAAGTCCAACACGCTCACGTCGTCCCAGCGCAAGGAGAGCTCGTAGCGTTCCACCGTGGCCGGTGCATCGGCCAGCTCCAGCCGGAAGGGCGTGGTCTGGCCGGGTCCGGTCCACGGCAGCAGGGTGGTCTGGGCCGCGGCAGCCACCAGCCGACCGCTGCTGTCGTAGAAGGCCCCGGAGACCGTCACCGCGTAGACATCCACGTCCCCCCGATTCAGGACCTCGCCCACCACCACCAGGGTGTTGCCCACCCGGTAGCTCCGATGGCTGCGCACCACCACATCGCCCAGGGCCGGCGGGGGTCCCGTAGGCGTGGGCCCCGGGGTAGGTGTGCCCATCCCAGGGGTGGAGGTGGCCGTCGGTGTGGCGGTGGGGGTGGCGGTCCCGGCCACGGTGGGCACAGGGGTCCCGGGCTCCACGGATGGGGTGGGTGTCGGGGTCGGGGTGGGTGTGCCCATCACCCAGGGC
>Ga0256839_1000968_pt1 | contig 36169 bp, 49 predicted proteins | sample 354166metaG_FD_185968 | JGI IMG/M metagenome (GOLD analysis project Ga0256839, IMG submission 185968) | Hydrothermal vent microbial communities from Mid Atlantic Ridge, Atlantic Ocean - 354-166 | ecosystem: Environmental > Aquatic > Marine > Hydrothermal vents | place: Atlantic Ocean: Mid...
TGTATATGTCAACAGAAAAATATTTAATACTTTCGCAAATAAACTTGCATCGCTCATCGCCTTTTCAGCAGAATTGCCATCAGTATGAGCACCATCGCCAGCCCGGGCAGCCGGTATAATGCTTCTGACAGTTTTAAACCTCCACCAATCTTTGAAAAGCAGGGGGTAATTCTGAGCCAGCAGAACGAGATGCTTGAGAAGCGAGACAGTCAGATTGACATAGCTAAGAGCAGCGACTCCAGGCTTGATTCTATTTCAGGGGCTGAGCATGAGATTATGGAGCTCAGGCGAGAGTTCAAAGAGCTGAAAGAAGCTATAATAAGAGCGGGTATAAAAGTTTGAAAGGGGTGGCTCATCTGCCACCCAGACCGTGGGCTCTGCCGGGCACGTTGTTGCCCGTGTTGTTGCCTTCCAGCTCCATCATCAGGTGCATTCTGAGCCCGTACCTGCGCATGTCCTCGGCAAGCTCCCTTCCGAGCCTTCCGAGCCCCTTGTGGCCCATCTCCTCCTCTGCATCCTCAACGCACCGTCTGTAGTTGCCCACCACCACGCCTTCCTGAATCTTCAGCGCCGCCTCAGCCTTTGCCTTGGCTGCCACCGCCATGCCAAAAGCCATGCCGTAGTTTCCAGCATCAAAGGCGTCCTCCGCGGCGTCAAGGTGCTTCTTGGCGTTTATCAGCAGGCGTATCGCTGCCACCTTCCTGCCATCCAGCTCCTCATAGCTGAGGTTCTCTGTTCCCAGTGCCTCCTCAGCGCGCTCTATGGCTTCCTCTGCTCTCTCAATAGCCTTTCTTGCCCGCTCCTCGGCGTTAACCAGCGTCACGTTGACCTTCTCAACCCCCTTCACCCTGAGCCTCTCGCGTATCCTCTCCCGCATCATGTGGGGTGCGGGTATGAGCACCACCTCCCTGCAGGAGAGGTTCTCCAGAGCCTCTTCCACCTCCTCGGGCACACCCTCAGGCTTCACGAAGAGCAGCGGCATCCCCATTCTCCTGGCATTCTCCAGAGCCTCCTGGATTCCCTCTTCATCGTAGCCCTCCACCATCACCGCCTTCTCTGCACTTCCCCAGAGCCTCGCCACCAGCGCGGCGGTGTGATACCTGTCCCTGCCAGCTAAGCGCCTGACCTCAACGTTGAGCTTCTCAAGCTCCTGCTCCGCATCAGGAACCGCAACCTCACCGCCGACCACGTAAACCACCTCTGCTCCGCTTGCCTCAATCTGCTCAACCGCCTGCTGGCTCAGCGTTCCCCAGGGAGTCACCACCAGCTCAGCCCCCAGCTTCTCCGCGAGCATCCTCGCCACGGCGAGGTCTGCGGGGTTATCGGAGACCAGCACAGCCACCTGCTCCTGTGCGAAAACCGGCACACTCAGGAGCAGAACCATTGCAATTGCATACGCAAACCCCTTCACTTTCTCACCTCCTGCATATAATCTTAATTTTACACTATTTAAAATATCCTGATAAACGCTTTCACCCCCTTCGCCACATGGCAGGTTCAGCCTTCACATAAATTTGAAAAACTTCACAAGTATTTATTTCCGTTCACTCGCATCTTTTGGTTGCTTTTTTGGAATGTCAACTATGAAAACCGAACCTTTAGGAGAATTGTCCTCAACCCAGATTCTTCCACCGTGCATCTCCACGATGCTCCTGACGATAGCCAGACCCAGCCCGACGCCTCTCACGCCCTCCTTCTCCCTCCTCCAGAACCTCTCAAATATCAGCTGCTTGTGCTCATCTGGTATGCCCTCGCCGTAGTCCCTCACCATTATCCTGACGTTTCCGTTCCGCTCTTCACCCTCCACCACCACCTCATGCTCCGAGTACTTCAGGGCGTTGGATATGAGGTTGAGAAACACATCCTCCATCAGGTCATCAACCTCAGCCGTGAGCTCGGGTAATCTGAGCTTTATGCGGTGCTGCTCCTCCGCAAAGACGCTCCTGACAGACTCAAACATGGCTCTGAGGTTGCGCTCCCTGAACTTCATCGCCGTGCCCCTCTCAAGCCTGGCAAACCTTCTGGCATCCTCCAGCACCTCCTCAATCTTCCGGACGTTTCTGCTGATTATGCCAAGGATTCTGAGCTTGTCGGGGTCTGTTTCCTTCTCAGCCATCAGCGTGGTGAATCCTCCGATTATAGACACGTAGTTTGACAGGTCATGGCACATTATATCAAGAAACACCCGCTTCTGCGTGTTTGCCTGCTCAAGCTCCTCCATGGTGCTTCTGAGCTTCTCAGCCATAGTGCGGAAGGAGTCTGCAAGGCTTTCAAGCTCATCTCCCGTCTTAACCTCGGGTATGTCCGAGTATTCACCTCTGCTGAGCTTATTTGTGGCTATTCTCAGCCTCTCAACAGGTCCCACAATGCTTGCGGTGAAGAATATCGCTATTATCACCACTATGATTATGACGTACACGGTGTAGGTGACAGCCTCCCTGAGAGTCTGCTCAAATATGGCATAGACCATTTGCTCGGACAGTCCTGCCTGAGTTACCAGCTCCTGCAGAGCCATATAATTCACCAGTGAAATCCTGGCTCCCACGATTATCAGCGGCAGTATTGAGAGGAGCAGGAAGAGCACAAACACCTTGGTGAAGAGCTTAACCCTCATCCAACCTCACCCAGCAGCACCAGAAGCGTGACCACCACCCAGCCGGCGTAGGCGGTGTGCAGGTATCTCAGGCGGGCTGTTTCCAGGCTGCCCATGTGGATGCTGAGACCTATGCAGGCGAGCGCCACGCTGAAGGCGAAAGTGGCAAAGGGGCTGAGCAGCATTGCCACAGGCTTAAGCGGCTCAACGAAGGAGAACAGCACCGAAAGCGCCAGAAAGGGAGGAATGAAAAGGGGGAAGCTGGGCTTGCCCCTCAGCAGCCAGGGCACCGCCACCGCTGCAGCAGCTATCATGCTTATCCTGATGCCCTTGAATGCCAGAGCAGACTCCTCAACGCCGCCATAGGAGCTGGCTATCTTCACCAGACCCGTTTGATGCAGGGTTGCACCCGCAAGGAAGGCGTAGCTCTCCGGATTAAGATGGAGAACGTCCTTGAGTATGGGTGCAATCATTGCGCCAGTGAGCCCGACGGCGGTGATGGTCATTATAGCTATGGAGGCTTCCTCCTTTCTCGCTCTTATCAGCGGGGACAGTATGGCTATGGCAGAGGCGCCGCAGACCGCAGAGCCGGTGGCTATAAGCGCGGTGAGCCTCCTGCCCATCCCGAACTTCACGCCAAGTGTGAATATTATCAGAAAATACAGTGCCATTACCCATATAATCTCAACGATTCTGTTAACACTCGCCATTCCAAAGGTGTAGAGGGGTATCTTTGCAGAGTAAAGCACTATTCCTGCGGGGATGGTAAACCGTACGAGAGTGGTTATAGCTTCGTAATTCAGCCTCTCACCTCCCACCGCAGCCCTCACAGCCATGCCGAGGAGCAGCGACATGAAAAGGGGGTCTATGAACTCAAATCTGACAGAGATAAGATACGCAAGTATGGCAAGGGACATGGCAACTACTGAAACAATAAGTACATCTCTGATGCTCCCGTCTGCCTTGTGCTGCATCTGCGCCCCCTGATGGGTTTTTGGTATCACCGCAATGAGTAGGTATTGCTCCAGTAGCTATAAATACCTTTGGGTATTGGGAGGACAATGAGAGCACGAACTGAAAAATCAGGGTGTGGCGCTGTTCAGAGCATCCACCACTCCGTATCCGTAAAGGTAGTCCCTGCCCGGCGTGCCCAGGTCCCTGGCATTTGCATCCAGCCATGCCCTGAGCTCATCAGCATCCCAGGCGCCGTTGCCGTTGAAGTCGTACTCAGGCGCCACCCGTGTTATATCTGTGGAGAGCACCAGCGCCGCCACGCCGGAGACATGGGGTGTGGCTGCCGAGGTTCCGCTGGCGGTGTAGTAGCCTCCACCCGCCCAGGTGGAATAAACATCCACGCCCGGGGCTGCGAGCTCCACCTCAGCGCCGCTGGCGCTCCACTCCGGCACACTGCCTGAGGAATCAACAGCACCCACCGCCACCACGCAGGGATACTTAGCCGGGTACTCCACCTCATCCGTTGAAGCCACGCCATCGCCGCTGTTTCCAGCCGCCGCCACCACCAGCACTCCCCTCTCGTATGCCCTGTGCACCGCATCATGCAGCGCCTGCGACTCCTGCGGGGTGCCCAGGCTCATGGAAATCACCTGCATCCCGTTGGCAACCGCCCAGTCTATGCCGGCGATAACATCGCTCTCATATCCCCTGCCCCTCCAGTCAATCACCTTAACCGCATACAGCCACGCCTCCGGAGCAACCCCAATCACGCCAGCAGAATTATCAGCAGCCGCTATTATTCCAGCAACAAAGGTTCCGTGCCCGTTATCATCGTCCCACGCGCTCGGGTCAGGTGCACGCCTCGGCGAGGTTGAAACAAAGTTCACCCCGCCCTTCAGGTTTGGTATAAGGTCGGGATGGTCTCTATCTATGCCGGTGTCCAGCACCGCAACCTTCACACCCCTGCCAGTGGGCGCGCCCGCATCTACGGCGAGGTCGCCATTTTTATCCCACACTAAGTTAGCCCTGACAAAGGCAACCCCCCAGGGCAGGATTTCGGCGGGAGGTGCCTCGGTGCCAGAGGAGGGTCTCCTTGAGCGTGAGGAGCGCAGCAGCCTCACCTCCGCATCCTCCTCCACGTATGCCACACCCTCAGCCTGCCGCAGCCTGCCCATTGCACTCTCGGGCACCACAGCGCTCACCGCCGGGATTATGCTGTAGCTCCTGATAACCTCCCCCCCGTGTCGCTTAATCAGCCCGGCATCCGGGGTGTCCTTGAAAACCACAATAACCCTCTTCTGGGGCTCACCCGCCATGCTGTGAGCTGCCGAAACACCTGCAACAAGAATCAGCAGCAGCGCCACACCCAGACGCCAGCTCAACCGCCTCTGCCTCCTGCCTCTCCGGCACAATTTAAGAAAACATTAACATCATTCACATATCCTCAAGCATCTCCTCAAACTCCTCCAAGTGCCACTCCTCCTCCCTGAGGATGTGCTCCAGCTTAGCCTTCACCTCCGGCAGGTCTATGGCTGAGATGTGCTCCCTGTACATCGCTATCGCCTCCTTCTCAAGCTCCACCACCCTGCGCACGAAATCCCTCGGCTCCTTACCTCCGAAGTCAAGCTCGCGGTGGCTCATGCTCGGCTTGCCTCCGAGCTCAACTATCAGCTCGGAAAGCCACTCAGCATGCCTCATCTCATCCAGCGCAATCTCCTCCAGCCCCCTTGCAGCCCTGCACGCGGCATCTCCAGCAACAACGGCATTTCGCATGTACACGAGTATAGCCTCAATCTCACCGCTCAGGTCCTGATTGAGCAGCTCCACAACCTTCTCCTTCTCCATGAAATCACCCCTTTAAGCCTTTGACATTCCAGACATAAAAAGGTTGGCTTAGCATGCTGCCATGGCAGCGCTGTGTTTTAAAGCCCCTCAGAAGTCGGCGTTGAGCAGCTTCTTCATCACCGGCGAGACCAGCAGCGAGCTCAGTATGTACCAGCCCAGCCATCCCAGGCTGCTCCCGTAAACCGGCAGTTCAAAGGGCAGGTTAACCACCGTCCCCTGGGGCATGGTGTACCTCAGCCAGGAGAACAGCAGCAGCAGCGGGAGCATGGTGTAGAGCATGGGCTTGAAGGCATTTGACATCATCTCCCTCTGCAGCTCAAGCATCTCCCGGTTAATCTTCATCATCTTCTTGGAGTCACCCTCCTTCTGCGCCTTCCTGAGCCTCTCCTGGAGCTGCGGCATCCTCTCTCTTATGTGCCTCATCCTCTCCCTGTCCACCACCCTGCTGGTGACCAGGGTTATGAAAAGCGAAACCAGCGAGGAGATTATAAGTATGCCTATCATGTACCTGTGCTCATTGCCTATGCTGAAAGCCAGTCCAAGGGTTGAGTTGAGCACCGCGTAGAGCGGCTCCAGCGCCTTCAACCTATATGCACCTCGCCAGCCTGTCTCCCGCCTCCTCCAGCATGTTCGTGCGATTCTCCACTATCTCAACCGTTGCTCCCGTAAGCATGGCACAAGCCATAGCCATCGCCCTGTTCATGGTCTGGTGCAGCTCAATCTCCTCCACGCTGTCCTCGTCCCTCTGTCTGGTCTCATCGCCAGCACGCCTCTCCCTGATCTCCTCCGGCGAAGCCTCAATCAGCACTATGCGCGACGGTTTAAGCTCCTCCAGCACCCAGCTCGGCAGACCTGGCAGGAAGCCTCTGGGCGTTTTTATGGTGCAGTGGGTATCCACCACCACATTCTCCCGCTTTGCAATCTCTGCAATTGCCCTGGCAGCCAGCCTCTGGATGCGCTTCTGCACCTCCGGCTCAAGCTTTCGCATCTCATCCCTGGAGCTCACCAGATTTTCCCTCTTTGCAATCTCAAACATCTTGTCCCCAAAGTTCACCACCTGAAACTTGGACTCAGCCTTTGCGAGAGCAGCGCTGAGCACCGTGCTCTTACCCACACCTGGTATTCCCGTAACCACCACGCACTTCATCTCGCTCACCTCTAAAACAGGTCGCCCACCACCCTCCTGAGCATGGGATGAATCTCCATAATCTGGTGCTTTGCGATCTCCTCGTAAAGCCTGTAGAGTATGCCCACGGTGAGCAGCACCCCCGTGCCTCCGCCCAGGGCGCCGGTCAGGTCCCCCAGAGCCGCAAGCGCTCCCACCGAAGCGCCACCCAGCACCGTAACCGCGGGTATGTAGCGCTGCAGCACCCTCTCTATAATCCTGATATCACCCCTGAACCCCGGAATCTTCATCCCCCCCTGCTGGAGCTGTCTCGCGACGGTTTTTGCGTCCATGCCTGCGGTCTCCACCCAGAATATTGAGAACAGCACCGACAGCGTTATCAGCAGCAGCGTGAACACCACCGCATGCACGGGGTCAAAGTCTGGCGTGTATATGGGTCTCGGGAAGGTGAAGAACCTCACCACACCCGTTGCCACGCCTGTAGCCTGGTCTATTGTTCCAAGCACCGGGTATCCCACCTTCTGGAGCATAGCTGCCCAGAGCTGCACGTTAGCCATGAGTATGCTGGCAAATATAACAGGGATGTTGCTGGCGTATATGAACTTTATCGGGTACCTGCCCCTCGCCCCCCTGAACCTGCCGTAGGTCAGAGGGATTTCAACCCGCATGCTCTCAAAGTACACCACTATTGCGAACACCACCAGCGTGCCCAGCAGCGGCACTAAGGAGAAGAAGTCGGGATAGCCGTTGAAGAGCGTGTAAAAGAACTTCGGCACTATACCCGCGGGCGCGCCGCCGCTGAAAAAGGGATTGAAGCCTCTCCAGGCTATCTCCTCGCACACGCCGGCGGCTATGAACAGCCCTATGCCAGAGCCAAAACCCCAGCGGGACACCACCTCATCCATGTATATAACCAGAGCCCCCGCCGCCACCAGCTGTGCCACTATCAGCACCTGGTACTCCAGCAGGTTCCCCTGGGCTGGCAGCGCCCCCATGACCACCATCACCACCGCTTCAAACACCGTAAAACCAAAAGAGAGCAGCTTCTGGGTGCCCATGTATATAGCCTTGTCCCTGGGATTGGAAAGATCAAGGTCTATCAGCTTCCCTCCCACCAGGATCTGCAGTATAATTGAGCCCGTGACAATCGGACCTATGCCCAGGGTCATGAGGGTGCCGAACTTGCTCGCCATTATGGTCTGCAGTGCACCGAAGTAGTTTATAGCCCTCTCCTCATCAAGCCCGTAGAGCATGGTATTAGCAAGAAGGAAGTATATCAGGAGGACGACCACAACCCACTTGAAGCGCTGCTTGAAGCTCAGAATCTCCCTCGGACGCTGAACCTCCGGCAGAGACGTGAGGAGTCCCTCAAACCTGTGCAGCACACCCATGCCCTAATCACTCCGGCACCACAGCCTCACCGCCTGCCCGGGCGAGCTTCTCGGCGGCTCTTTCAGAGAACTCAGCCGCCTTCACCACAAGCGCCCTGGTGAGCCTTCCAGTCCCGAGCACCTTAACCTCGCCCATGCCCGTGAGGTCCACCTCAATCCTGCCATCCTCCAGCTCTCTGGCAATGCCGGACGCCATGAGCCTCTCTATGCTCTCCTCAATCTCTCCCAGGTTAACGGTGAGCATCTCTCTCCTGGCAGGCGGCTTAAAGCCCCGCCTGCCGAAGTGGTCGGGCGCATACTTTATAACCCAGGTCCACTTTCCCTTGTGGGTGCCTGCCATGCCCCTGCCCCCCCTGTTGCCGGCACCTCTCGCCTTCTTGTGCGAGCCTCTTCCGCAGGTTCTTGAGCCCCGCTTCTTGCGTATCTTGCGATGCTTGTGCGCCATCTACCGCATCCTCCTGAGCAGCTCGGATATTCTCTCCCCCCTGTATCCCAGCGCTCCTCCCTCAGCAAAGCTCCGCTTTATCTTCCTGTACCCCTTCCTGGGCGGATGCAGCCTGAACACCCGCTTCAGGGCTGGAATGTCTGCAAGCTCTGCCCTGAACTCCACAAAAGCCTCTGCAAACTCATCTATGCTGCTGTAGGGTGTGTTCTCTCTGACGTAGGCGTCGGTCAGCCTGGTGCCGCCCTCAAGCTCCCCCCTCTCCCTCAGGAGAAGAGCCACCTCCCGGGCGCCAACCTCGCCCCAGGTAACGTAGTCCTTAACCTTCTGCAGCATTCCCATGTAGGTTGGGCGGTCATCCACTATAACGCAGTGGTTAACCCTGGTGAGCCTGAGCATCCTGAGCGTGTCCTCAATCCTGGAGTTCACGCCCACCCTGCCTCTCACCCTAACCACTGCCAGCCGCTTCATCTACCTCACCTCACCCACGGTGAAGCCCACCGCCTTCTGAGCCATCTCGCTGAGCTTCATTCTGGTGGTGTTTCTCAGAGCCTCGTAGGTGGCTCTTGTGGTGTTTATGGTGGTTCGCTTCTCACCGAAAGCCTTGCTCCACACGTCAGAAATCCCCGCGAGGGCAAGAATCTTCTTGCTCACGTCATTGGTAACCAGCCCCGTGCCCCGTGGAGCCGGCAGCAGGGTAATCCGCACGCTTCCCGCTCTTCCGGTAACGGCGAAGGGCACGCTGTGCCAGGTGCCGCATCCGCACTCCCAGCTACCGCACCCCCTCGCCACCTGGATGATGTTGAGCTTCGCATCCTTTATCGCCTTGCGTATCGCAGGTCCAACCTCTCTGGCAACTCCCTTGCCCACCCCCACGTATCCGTTCTCATTGCCCACCACCACCGTGGCTCTGAAGCGCATTCTCCTGCCCGACTTGTGCATTCTCTGCACCATGGTTATGTCCAGCACCTCTTCCTTCATCCCCGGCAGGAGCACATCCACAATCTCAGGCTCCATTATCCTGAAGCCTCTCCTGAACACCTCTGCTATATCCGTTATCTCGCCGCTGCTCACCATCCTGCCCAGTCTGGTTTTCGGCACCCACTCAACCTCATCATTCATCTCCAGCAGCCTCCCTGATCCTCTCCAGCACCTCATCAAAATGCTCCGGCAGAGCTTCCGGGTCAAGCCCGCGCTTCAGGTACTCCGAGAAGCGCTGCTTCTTAGCCTCGCCCAGCACCCTTGCGTACTCCGCTATATGCTCCCCTCTTATTCTCGCCATCTCCGGCAGCACCTCCTCACTCACAGGTATGCTGAGCCCCGCATCCAGCAGCCCCTTAAGAGCCGCAAAGCACCTGCCTCCATGCACCGGCGTTCGCAGCCCCAGGTCAGGCACAGCCTCTCTCACGCCCTTTCCGAGCGCACGCTTTCCGAGCAGGTAGCCCACCAAGTAGGCGGAGCACAGGTTGCGGGTGCCGCCCTTCCAGCCGAACTTCGCAAGCTCTTTGGAATGGGCTGAGGCAAGGGTAACATCACCCTCTGGCTGGTACTCAACCAGCTGGGCGACAACATAGCGGTTGGTGAGCCTGACAACCGCCCTGGGCTTGTGAGAAAGCAGCAGCTTGAGGCGCTTCCTGTAGTCGGTTTTGCCCTCACTCCGCCTTCTGAAGGCAACCCTGTATCTTGCTCCGCCTGCCATGCCAGCTCACCTGCTCTCCATCTCACTCAGGTAGCTCCGGAGGTGCGCTTTGCTCCTGAAAGCACCACCCTTTACCATCATGTAGAGCTTCCTGTAGTTCCTCCTGCTTAGCTTCTTCTCATCCCTCAGCTCCCTCAGCAGCCTGCGCAGCGAGCGCACACTCCGCATCCACCGCTCCTTCTTGCTCAGCCTTGCGTACTTGGAGCCCTTTCTGCTGCCATGCCCGCGTCTTCTGCCCTTCCGCTTCTGCTGCATCTGCTTCTTCCTGCGGTAGCTGCTGATTCCCCGCTTCTGCTTTGCCTGAATCACGCCTTCCCTGATAAGCCTCCGTATATCCTCTCTGGTGACTGCCTCTCTGACCTCCTCCTCCGCCTCCGGGTCTATCCATACCCGCTTTCTGCCAGCCTTCAGCAGGGCTGCAGCCAGTCTGCGCTGTGTACGGAGCGTCATTCACCTTACCTCCGGGTTGAGTACCTTAATCCCCTTATCCTCTGCAAGCCTCAGAATTTCAAGTCTCTTTCTCCTGCCCACTCCTCCTGCAATGCGCACCGCCTCTTTCTCCGCGTCCACATCCTCAAGCTGGCCCGGTGTGTGCACCAGCACCTCCCGGTAGCCGGAGGGGTGCAGACCCCTGAGCTCTGCCACGTTGCCGTAGCCGACCTTTGGCATCAGGAACTTGCCCTTCTTCTGCTTTCTGGTCTTGTTGTGCCTCCCGCGCGGTCTCCGCCAGGAGCTCCTTCTGAGTTTTTTGTGGCGGTGATAATCAACCCTTTTGAACTCCGGTTTCCTTCTGAGCCTCATACCTTCACCATCCTACACGGGCACACCATCTCTCTCAACCAGGTATATACCATCCTGAAAGGTTCTCGGGTCTCTCCTGCCAGGTCGGGTGAGCTGCTCAATTCTGGCAGCCGTCTGCCCCACCTCCTCCTTGTTTATCCCCTCCACTATCACCTCATCCCCCTGCACCTTCACCCTGCAGTTGCCGAATATCTTCACCCTCCTGGGCACCTTCTCACCCAGGTAGTTCTCCACCACCACCTCATCCCCCTCAACCCTCACGCTCATGGGGAAGTGTGAGTGCACCACCCTGAGCTTGTATGTGAAGCCCTCTGTAACCCCCTTTATCATGTTCTGAATGTGCGCCCTGAAGGTTCCCACCATGGCTCTGTGCTTTCTGCGGGGCAGCTCAGCCTCTATGAGCACCTTCTCACCCTCTCTTCTTATTCTCACCCCGGGATAAGCCAGCCTCCTGCGCAGCTCACCCCTGCTGCCGCTCACCACCACCTCATCGCCCTCAACCCTGAGCTCCACGCCTTCCGGCACCGTTATCTCCTCAGCGTATTCAGGCATTCAGCTCACCTCAGTAAACATAGGCGATCAGCCTGCCGCCCGTGTTCCTCTCTCTGGCGGCGTAGTGGCTCATTATCCCGAGGGGTGTAGAGATTACAATCACCCCGAAGCCGCTTGCTGGAAGAAAGCGCTTCTCATACTTCTCAATTTCCCTGACACCCACAGGGAATCTGGGTCTTATAACCCCGCAGTCGTTGATCTTGCCTGCCAGCCTTATCCTGAATATTCCGCCTCTGCCATCCTCTATATACTCGTACTCCTTAAGATACCCGTACTCCCTCATCACGTTCAGAACGCTGGCTATGAGCTTTGAAGCAGGCTTGACGGTGCACTCCAGCCTGCCGCTGTACTCGCTGTTCTTTATTGTTGAGAGAGCATCTGCAAGCGGATCAAAGCGCATTACCTCACCTCACTCATACTTCTTGAAGCCAATCTGGGGCGCCACCTCTCTGAAGCAGTGCCTGCAGATGTAAAGCCCGTACCTCCTTATTATAGCCCCGTAGGTGCCACACCTTCTGCACCTTCTCGTGCCCTTGCCCACACGCCTCTGCGCCATTCACACCACCTCCACACCGAACTCCTGCCTCACAAACTCAATCGCCTCATCCTTGGTAACCCTGTGGCTCCTGCCCACCTTCGCGCGCTTGAGCCTGCGGTGCTTCACCCTGTAGCCGGGGCGCTCTATGGCGACGCACACGTCCATGCCGTATATCCCCACCATGGGGTCGTACTTAACATCCGGCAGGTCTATGTGCTCCCTTATACCGAAGGCAAAATTCCCGTGCTCATCAAAGCTCTTAGCGCTCAGCCGCCTGTCCACAGCGCTCAGAGCCCTGTCCAGGAAGCTCAGCGCCCTCTCACCCCTCAGCGTAACCTTGCAGGCTATGGGCAGGTTCTTTCTTATTCCAAAGGGCTGGATGGTGCGCTTTGCCCTGAGCTGCACTGGCTTCTGACCTGTCAGCTCCTCTAAGAGCTTCTCAGCCTTCGCCAGGCGCTCACCTGCCTCGCCCACGCCCATGTTCACCGTCACCTTGGCTATGCGCAGTCTGCGCATGGGGTTCACTGCTCAAACACCCCCCTGAGCACTGGCTCCTGCTCGCCCACCACAAAAACGTAATCCTCAATGGTCTCAAACCTCTCAGAATCCCTGGAAAGCACCACCACATTCGGCTGGCAGCCTCTGACCTTCCGTATCTCCTCTATCCTTGCCAGCTCGCCCCTGTGCCTGCCACCTGTTATGTAAGCCAGGCTGCCTGAAGAGTAGCGAAGATGAGCCTTAATCTCCCCGCTCCCTAAGTCAATCAGCAGCGAATCGCCGGTGGTGTAAACATCCTCCTCCGGCTTCTCGGGATTCTTCACCCTGACCAGCACATTCCTGCCATCATGCAGGTTGAGCTGCACATGCCCGCCCTTCACTATGGTCTTGTTCTCAATCCTGCACAGCTTGCTGCCCGCCTGCTCAGCTTCAATCTCCCTGAGCACCAGCCTCCCCCGTCTGTCCATCACCACCAGCCTGTGCACCTCAGCTTCCGGGATGCTGAGCACATCCATCAGCCCCACGGGGTACTTGTGGTCCTTTCTCACCCTTCCGTCCACCAGCACCTTTCCAGCCTTGATAATCCTCTTCGCCTCTCTGGCATTTCTGGCGTATCCCAGCACGTCTCTTATGAGCACCAGCAGCGGGATGCTTCTGTCTGCTGGATGCGGACCCGGGGATGGCTTCACTATGAACCTGCTCACCCTCTTCGGAATCTTCAGCACCCTTGGAGCCGTAAGTCGCTTTGCGTGCAAGCTCATATCATCTACCTCTCAAGCATCTCCTTTCTCTCCTCATCCCTCAGCTCAAGCTTCACAATCTCAACATTTGAGGGGTGAAGCGGGTAAAGCCTCTCGGTGCCATCGCTCTTCTGCACCGTCACCCCCGTTACAAATATCCTCATCCTCTTCAGGTCAACTCTCTCCACGATGCCCTCATGACCCTTAAAGTCGCCCCTGAGCACTCTCACCTTGTCACCCTTTCGCACCGGCAGGCTCCTCCTGCCGTAGTCTTCCCTGAGCTCCCTGCTCAGGTGGGCGCACACCATCTTCTGGCGCCTGTGCATGGGGGCAGTGTACAGGCGCTTCCTCTGCTTTCTTGGCTGTGTGCTGCTCATACTACACCACCGTGCTCGCCAGGCTGGCTATCTTTGACCAGCGCTCAGCCGCCTCCTTTGCCACGGCGCCCTTGATTTCGCTGCCCTTTGGCTCGCCCTTCTCATTGGTGATAACCGCGGCGTTGTCCTCAAACTTTATCCTCCAGCCATTTCTGCGCCGGTACTCCTTGCGCTGGCGTATTATAACCGCCCTCACCACCTGCTTCCTCATCTCTGGCGTGCCCTTCTTAACGCTCGCCACCACCATGTCTCCAACACCCGCCTTGGGGTACCTGCGCCTCGTGCCCCTGTAACCTATGACCTGGATGATTTCAATCTCCTTAGCTCCCGTGTTGTCTGCCACGGTGAGCCTTGCACCGCTCGGAAGCGCTCTGGTAATGTTTGCGGGCACAGCCTTCATTCCTCTGCCTCCTTTTCAATCACCACAAAACTCTTAGCCTTGCTTATGGGTCTGCACTCCATGATTTTTACCCTCTCGCCCACCCTTGCGGAGATGCACGGCGGGTTGTGGGCGAGTATTCTGCTCCTGCGCTTCTCGTACCTCTCGTATTTTTTAATGTAACGAAGGTAATCTTTTTGAACCACCACGCTGTTGTTCATCCTGTCGCTCACCACAGTGCCCTCAATTATCTGTCCCCTCACTTTGAGGTGCCCGTGGAAGGGGCAGTGCACATCGCTGCACTCCCTCTCAGGAGCCCTAACATCCACACCTATATCGCGCATGCTCATCACCCTTTTATTCTCTCCTCAGGTCTGGCAAGGATGCTCTCGCCCTCCACCTCCAGCAGGCGCTCACCCACCACAAACTGAAAGACGGTGCCCTTCTTCGGCACCATCTTCCTGCCTCTCTCACCCTGAATAACCAGCATGTTCCTGGTCTCATCAACCACCCTTCCAGAGATTCCCACCATTCCGGCATCGCTGGCGCTAACCACCCTGCACTCCAGACCGATGAGCTCATGCCTGCTCAGATACTTAGCCCTTAGCCTCATTCGCCGCCCTCTCATTCATTATCGTCAGTATCCTCGCTATGGTTCTGCGAATCTCCCGCACTCTGCCGGGATTCTCGGGTGTGCCGATTGCCGCTGCCTTTGAGCGCTCCTTGAACAGCTCCATTCTCAGCTCCTGCAGCTTCTCCTGCAGCTCCTCTGTTCCCATGTCCCTGAGCTCACTCGCCCTTATTATCGCCATCCTGCTTCACCTCAGCCTGCTCTCCCCCAGAGCCGCCCTCCTCCTCTGCTACGCTCGCCTGCACCTCAGCCTTCTGCTCCTCACCTGCCTCCTGCTGCGGCTCCGCCTCAGCCTCCTTCGCCTTCTCCTCCTGCCTGTACACCACATCATCCGGCAGCCTCGTGCCGGGCGGCATGATCTTGACCTTAACCCCTATCACCCCGGGCTTGGGTGAGGCTACAGCATACCCCACCCTCACGAACTGCATCGCAGGCTCGCCGCAGTGCTTCAGGTAGCCGTCCACAAACTTCACGGTCTTCGCCCTCTCCCCGGTGAGCTTGCCGGAGATGGTTATCTCCGCACCCCTCGCCCCTGCATCCATTATCCTGTGCAGCGCCGTGTAGCCGGCTTTTCTGAAGTGGGTGCCCCTCTCAAGCGCCGCCGCTATGCTCCTCGCCATCACCTGCGGGTTCAGCTCCGGCACCTCAAGCTCCTGCACCTCAATCTGCGGGTTATCAAGCCCGAACCTGCTCTTGAGTATGGCGGTGAGCTTCCGGATAGCCTGTCCCTTTCGTCCTATAACCAGCCCCGGGCGCTGCACCCACACCACCACCCTGGTGCCTATGGGGGTGCGCTGCACCTCCACCTCGCCGCAGCCCGTCTTCTCCAGCTCCCGGTGCAGGAACTCAACCACCTCAAACCTGTGTATGTTGTCCTCTATGAACTTCCTCTCCAGCGCCATTACCTCTCCTCCAGCACCACCTCTAAGTGCGTGGTGGGTGTGTTGTGGGGTGTGGCTCTTGCAAAGGCTCTGGGAATCCAGCCCCTGATAATCCTGCCCCGCTGTGCTGCTATGTGGCGTATGTAGAGCTTCTCAGCATCCAGCCCCTTGTACTCTGCATTCTTCTCAGCGCTCTCAAGAACCCTGAGCACCAGCATTGCCGCCTTCCTCGGGTACCTGCCAGCGCAGGCTTTTCTTAACCCCCTGCGGTGTGCAACGCCCTTGAGGTGTCTTCTGAGGGGCAGCGGTCTGCGCATCTCCGCTATGTCAGTCAGGTACGCCTTGGCTCTGCTCAGCTTCATGCCCCTCAGCTCTCTGGCTATCTCCACGCAGTACTTGGGTGAAACCCTGAGCATTCTGCCCATTGCCCTTGCCGTTTTTTCGGGATTCTCAGGTTTGAAGGAATAGCCCAGCCTGCCCATACTCCAACCTCACTTGAGCGGTATGTACATGGAGCTTCTCGTAGCACCCACACCCGGTGAGCCGTGCTTCACCCTCTTCCTGGTGGGTGCGAACTCTCCTAAGTAGTGTCCTATCATCTCTGGCTTCACCTCAACCCTGACCCACTCCTTGCCGTTGTGCACCTGGAAGGTCAGACCCACCATGTTCGGCAGTATTATCATGTCCCTGGCATGCGTTCTGAGCTTGACGTTCTTGCCCTCAAGCGCCTTGCTCACCTTCTGCAGCAGCTTCTTCTGCACCTGCGTGAAGCCCCGCCTCAGGGAGCGCCTCTGCCTGGCTGGCAGCAGCTCGGCAAACTCCTCAAGGCTCATCTTCTTCAGCTCATCAAGCGTGTAACCACGGTAGGTGAACTCCTTTCTCGCCATGCCTACCTCCTCCCTGTCCTCCTTGCAGCCACCTGCCCTACCTTCTTGCCGGGAGGCATTCTTCTTGAAATCGTCGTGGGCTTGCCGGGTGAGCGTGAGCCTCCGCCGAAGGGGTGGTCAACGGGATTCATCGCCACCTTCCTCACCACGGGCCAGTACTTTGCCTTTGAGCGGAGCATGTGGTGCTTCTTCCCAGCCTTCATCACGGGCTTGTCCCTTCTTCCGCCGCCTGCCACCACTCCAACAGCCGCCCTGCACTCGGAGCTCAGGCTCTTGAAGCTGCCGCTGGGGAGCTGCACCACCGTTGAGTCGCCCTCGTGAGACACCACAAGCCCGTAGCTGCCAGCGCTCCTGATAATCCTGCCACCATCGCCTGGCTTCAGCTCAACATTGCACACCGGCGTGCCCTCGGGAATCCTGCCCAGCGGGAGAACGTTGCCCACATTCACAGAGGCTTGAGCACCTGCCTCAACCACATCTCCCACCCTGACCCCCTCCTGGGCAAGCATGTACCTCCTCTCGCCGGTCTCAAACACCACCTCCAGCAGGGGTGCGGTTCTCCCCGGGTCGTGCACTATATCCACCACCCTGCCCTTCACCACCCCCTGCTTCTCCGTCTCATCGTAGCGCCTGTACTTCAGGTCGCACCTGTACCTGTGGGAGGGCGCTCTGAAGACGCTGCCGCCCCTGCCTCTGCGCTGGGATATTATCCTCTTACCCATGACACCACCTCAGAATATACCTGCCTTTGTTGCAACATCCGCGGCGCTGTACTCGGGTGCAAGGCGCACGTAAGCCTTCTTCCGCCCGCGGTGAATGCAGGTGTTGACCTTCATCACCTTCACCTCGTACATTTCCTCAATAGCCCTCTTAATCTGCTGTCTGTTTGCGCTCCTTGAAACTATAAACACCAGCTTGTTCTCTCTCTCCAGCATCTTCATTGACTTTTCGGTTACGTCCGGGGAAATTATCACCTCAGTGCCCATGGCTCAAACCTCTCCTCAAGCACGCTTAAAGAGCTTTCAGTGTAAATCGTGAGCCTCCCGGGATGAGCTCCCGGTGCAAGATGCTCGGCGCTCAGCTCCTCAGCAGTAACCACGTCCACTCCTGGAAGGTTTCTCGCACCCCTGCCTATGCCCCTGTCCCGCGCCACGACCACCAGCACGCTCCTGCCGCACCTGCGCCTCCTGCCGCGCATCTTGCCTTTCCCCGCCCTTATCTTGCGCCTCTCAGCCCTCTCTATGTCGCCCGCGATGCCGAGGGCAGAGAATACAGAAAGCACGTCCTTGGCTTTTGAAACCTCCTCAAGGGCATCCTCAACCACTATAGGCAGGGTTTCGGCGGCAAATACATGCCCCCTTGAGCGCACGAGCTCGGGCGAGGCAGTTGCCGCAATCGCCGAGGCTATCGCCTTGAGCCTCTCCTTGCGGTTTATCTTCTCGTACAGCACCTTCTCAGCCTTGGGCGGATGCGCCCTCCTCCCGCCAACCGCCTGCGGAACAAAAGCCGCCCTGCCGGCGGCAGGGTGCCTGCTTCCCTTCACCCTGGGCACCCTTGAGACTCCATGCCCCGGACCCCAGGATTCGGCGGAGGTGCGCTTCCCGGCCATCGGGTCTGCGCCGTACCTCTGCAGCCGGTGGGACTGCTGCGCTATAACCGCCCTCTTTATCAGGTCGGGACGGTATGGCGCTGAGAACACTGCAGGAAGCTCCACGTCACCCTTAACGCTGCCGTCCAGAGAATAAACGCTAACCATCGCCTACACCCCCTGCTTTGAGCTGGTGCTCACGTGCACCAGCTTTGGCTCACCTTCCGGCATGCGCCTGGGCGGTCGCACCGCCGGGCGCAGGCGCACCAGCCTCTTCCTCGGTCCCGGCACCGAGCCCTCAAGCAGCACAAAGTCGCTTCTGACAACCCCGTAGCCTATAAAACCTCCAGCAGGGGTAATCTCCACCTCCCTTCCATCCAGGGTGAGCACGCCCTCCTTTCCCAGCGCGAGAATGCGCTTGTTGTACTCGGTGCGGTGGTGGTAGCCCATCTGCCCGCTCTGGGGCACTGACCACATCATCGCCGAGGGATGCCATGGCCCCAGAGTGCCGGCTCTTCTCCTGCCCTTTCTGGTCTTGTGGTGCAGAATCTTGACACCCCACCTGCGCACCGAGCTCTGGAAGCCCTTGCCCTTGGTAACCGCCGCGACATCCACCAGCTCACCCACAGAGAGCAGCTCAGAAACCGCAAGCACCCCGCCCAGCTTTTCGGAAGCATACTTCAGAGCCTCCTCCGGTGAGCCGGAAACCGGGAACTCCATGACCTCGGGCGTTTTCTTGCCTATGCCAGCCTTCCAGGGCTGGGTATGCACCAGCAGCCGCACCTCCGCCGTGCTGTTAGCATACCCCTCAATGTCCTCCGCCCCCCTGCGCTTCTTGGGGAGCCTGAGCACCCTGCCCAGGTTAGCGTGCACCTTCTCAGCCCAGCACTCGGTGAGGGTTCTCAGACCATTGGTGGTTCTGGTGTAGAGTCTTATGCCAAACACCGCAAGCGGTGGCGTCTCAAGCACCGTCGCCGCCACCACAATCTCCTGTCCGTGAGTTATTGAGTGCGGATAATCATCTACCCGCACCACATGCGTCATACCTGCCTTGTATCCTGCAAACCCCCGGACACCCGCTCCGGCTGCTGTCCACGTCCTGAACCTGGGTACAGGTGAGGCTGCCCTCTTCCTGGGGCTGTACCCCAGGCTTCCACGGTGCGGGTGATGTGCCTTCTTTCCCATCTGTTCACCTCTGCAGATGTTGGGTCCAGAAAATCCTCCGCGGTTCTGGATAGCGGATGAATGAGCTTTCAGGGATGCTGCAGGTAACATGCGCAAGTATTATGGTAAGAGTTAAAGCGTGTGTGTACAAGATTAAAAATGATTTTAATAGTTACTTCCTCACATAGCGGTAGGTTTAATACCCGGCATGGAAGGTGTTACTTATGAAGGCGGACCTGATTCTCCTGCATCCGCCCAGCATTTTTGACTTTCGCGAGCGTCCCATACTCTGGGGTCCAATAAACGACTTAGTGCCCTCCACACCCGTGTTTGAGATGTATCCCCTCGGCTTCGTCTCCATCGCCTCAACCCTTGAGCAGCACGGGTACAGGGTCAGGATAGTGAACATAGCGCTCAAGATGCTGAGAGACCCGCGCTTTCGTCCTGAAGAATATCTTGCCCGCATGAGGGCTGAGGCGTTTGGCATTGACCTGCACTGGCTGCCCCACGTTCACGGAGCACTCAACCTGGCAAGACTCTGCAAGCAGCTCCATCCGGAGGTGCCGGTGGTGATGGGCGGGCTTTCAGCCACCTACTTTCACACCGAACTCCTCTCAAAGGTCCCTCAGGTGGACTACGTTCTGAGAGGCGACTCCACCGAGCTGCCCTTTGTAAAGCTGATGGAGGTGATTGAGGGCAGGGGCAGAGCCGATGAGGTGCCAAACCTGAGCTATCGCAGCGGCAGCAGGCTCAGGAGCAATCCGCTGAGCCACGTCCCCGAGACCATTGACTGCTTCAACCTGGACTATGAGTACATTTTCAGGAGCTTCCTTCGCTCAAAGAACCTGGACATGCTTCCCTTTCTTGACTTCATTGAGCACCCTATAATGGCGGTGCTCACCCGCAAAGGATGCGAGTGCAACTGCACCGCCTGCGGCGGCTCAAGCTACGCATACGCCAGAGTGTGCAACCGGCACAGCGTCGCCCGCAGGAGCCCTGAAAAGGTGGTTGAAGACATCCTTGCAGTTCAGGAGTTTCAGGTGCCTGCCTTCATACTCGGCGACCTGGCGATAGGTGATGAGAAGTACGGCAGACGCATACTTGAGCTGCTTCGTAAGGAGAAAGTGGATATACCGCTGATTTTTGAAGCATTTGTTCCATTCTCCTCAGGATTCATGAAAGAAATCAGCAGAAGTGTTGACGACTTCACCATAGAGATGTCCCCAGATTCGGGGGTGGAGTCTGTGAGAAGGCAGATAGGCAGGAACTACTCAAACGCCGCGCTGCGTGACATGCTGGACATGGCTTTCGCCTGCGGCTGCAGGCAGTTTGACCTCTACTTCAGCATAGGGCTGAGCGGTCAGAGTGAAGATAGCGTGCATGCCACCCTGAGGCTTGCCGAGAAGCTCATGCAGGAGTACAGGGGCAGGAGGCTTCTGCCCTTCATCTCCCCCTACGCGCCCTTCTTGGACCCGGGCTCCATCGCCTACGAGCACCCGGAGAGGTGCGGAGTTGTAAAGCTCGCAGACAGCATGATGGACCACTACAGAATCCTTGACAGCGGGCTTACCTGGAAGGAGTTTCTCAGCTACCGCACCGCACACCTCAGCAGAGGGGATATAGTGAGGCTGAGCTATGAGGCTGCTCTTAAACTTGCTGAGCTTAAGGCTGAGGCTGGAATCATCAGCAGCGACTCGCTTGAAGAAATCAGGCACAGAATAGAGGTGTCCGAGGAGATGATGAGGGTGGTTGAAGCGCACAGAAGGGGTAAGTGCACGGAGGAGTATGTGAGAGCCTCCCTGGTTGAGCTCCGTGAGAGGCTGATGATAGACCGGCGGGAGCTTGACTGGTCCAGGGGGCTGAAGCTAAGAAGGCTGATGGCACTGCTGCGCAAGCTAATTGCTGTCTGATGGCTCAACCACCACGGAAAGCATCTTCTTAAGACCTGCTTTCTCGCGCAGCGCATTCACCTTCTCCGCGAGCTCCGCGTAGGGCACCACTATGGTGTGGGCGTCGCTCTCCGCCACCTCGGCTATGCTGCTGATAGGCTTCACCTCGTACCTCCCCGGATATCTCGCCCTCAGGTGCTGCTCAAGCTTTCTGAGCACGCGCCTGAGCTGCCTCTCATCCAGGTCGGCAACCACGTATATGCTCACACGCTCGCAGCGCCTGAAGGCTTCCTCAAGCAGCCTCGCCTCGCTCTTTCCGAGCCCCTCAAATCCACCTACCACCGCACATCTTCCTGCATAGTACATGCCAGAGGCACAGGGCGGGGTAACGATGGCAGAAACTTTTATTACCGCCTGCGCCAATGGCTGGAGAGAGGTGGTTGCCACGAAGCTCATGATTCCAGGTCCGGTGGAGCTTGACGATGAGGTGCTGCTGGCACTGGCGAAGCCGCTGATGGGACACCGCACCCCGGAGTTTGAGGAGATTCTTGAGGAATGCTGGCGGCTTCTCAGGATGGTGTACCGAACCCGCAACGAGGTGGCGCTGATAACGGGCTCCGGCACAGCCGCCATGGAGGCTGCGGTGGCAAGCGTGGTGGAGCAGGGCACCAGGGTGCTCTGCATCGGCGGCGGCAAGTTCGGTGAGAGGCTGGGCGAGATTGCTAAGTGCTTCGGTGCTGAGGTGAGCATGCTGGAGGTTGAGTGGGGCGGCAGCTTCACCCCTGAGGAGGTTGATGCTGCTCTCTCCGAAAGCGGTGCAGAGGTTGTAACCCTGACCCACAACGAGACCTCAACCGGGGTGCTGCACAACGCGGAGGCGGTGGGCAGAGCCGCCAGAGCGCATGATGCTATTTTCATAGCCGACGCCATCACCAGCGTGGGCGGAGATGTGGTTGAGACCGACGGCTGGGGGATAGACCTGTGCATCACAGGCTCCCAGAAGTGCCTCGCCGCCCCTCCTGGACTGGGGTTTGTGGCTGTGAGCGAACGCGCCTGGGAGCGGATGCAGGAGCTCAGGGACAGACGTGTCTTCTACTTGGACCTGCTGAGGTACAGGAAGGCGCTGCAGAAGCGCACCACACCCTTCACGCCTTCGGTAACGCTGATATACGGGCTGCATGCAGCTCTTAAGAGGATTGAGAGGGAAACCCTTGAGGCTCGCATAAGGCGTCACAGGGCACTTGCAGAGGCTACGAGGAGGGCGGCGGAGGCTATGGGGCTGAGCCTGCTGCCCAGCAGGGAGCACGCCTCAAACACCGTCACCGCCATAAGAATCCCGGAGGGGCTGAGCGACGGAGATATAAGGGGCAGGCTGAAGCGTGAGTACGGGGTGCTGGTTGCCGGCGGACAGGAGAGGCTCAAGGGCAGAATATTCAGGATAGGACACATGGGCGAGGTGAGCGCAAGGGAGCTGCTCAGCCTGCTTGCCTGCATAGAGCAGGTGCTCAGGTGCTCGGGCGTTGAGGTTAAACCAGGCTCTGGAACAGATGCCGCAAGGGAGGTGCTTGAGGCTGAGCTCGGCGAAGCCCTGCGTGCTTCTGGTGGAGGATGAACCCATAACCCTGAGCGCCCTTGAGAGGCTGCTGAGCTCCAGCTACCGGGTGCTCACCGCCAGAGAGGCGGATGAGGCGCTGAGAATCCTGAAGAGGGAAAGGGTGGAGGTGGTGGTGGCTGACCTGCGACTGCCAAAGGGCAGCGGACTTGAGCTGCTTGAATGGGTGCGCCACAACCTGCCGGAGACGAGAGTGATAATAATCACCGGCTACTCCAGCATAAAGGGCGCGGTGGAAGCAATGCGCCTCGGAGCAAGCGACTACATACCAAAACCCTTCAGCGTTGAGGACATTCAGCGAGCCATCGCAGGGGTGCTGCAGAGAAGGGAGGAGATGCTGGGTGAGATGCGGGAGGAGGAGTTTGAGGCGGTGCTCAGAGCCCTGCTCCATCCCATGCGCAGAAAGATTCTGAGCATCCTGAGCAGGGGTTCGCTGACCTTCACGGCAATCTGGAAGAGCACGGGGGCAAAAGACCCAACTTCCGTAAATTTCCATCTGAAAAAGCTGAAGAAAATGGGCATGCTCGTCCAGGACAGTTCAAAGCTGTACAGAATCACACCTCTCGGCAGAGAGGCTGTGTCTCTGATGAAATCAATTCAGAAAGCCAGAGGCTCCTGAAGTGATGTTCAATAACCGCCGGTTACTAAATGTTTTAACTGCGGAAGTTTTTGATAATCAGTCCCAAAAAAGTATATATGTGAGTGTGTGCACAGAGTTAACGGGGGCTGGGAGGGGGGTCCTGGATTTTAAATTGGGCTTCTGCTCATTCCGTTATTTTCTGCACCGTGCAGCACCAAGAAGCACCACTTCCGCCTCAACCCTTTACCTCCTGCTGGATTCTGCTGCGTACATCCAGGATGACTGGCGGCGGGTATGCTGAAGAAGCACCAGCCGCACATGGAAAAAGCTTATTAAGCTGACCCGTGCCAAGATAGCATGGGTGCCTGAATGAGGCTTCTGCTGCTGCATGTTGATTACATTGAGTACAGAGCCAGGGAGAAAACGAGCATAGCCGAGGACGTGCCGGAAGACATGCTTCAGGGCAGAGCTGAGAACGCTCTGGCTGTTTTTACTGCCGTGGAGAGGGGGGACACCGAGGAAACCGCGCGCAGAGCCGCAGAAGAGGTGCTGCAGACACTGAGGCGCGTGGGTGCCGAGAGGGTGGTGCTTTACCCCTATGCCCATCTCAGCTCCTCGCTGGCAGGTGCCGAGACTGCTCTCAGGCTGCTCAGGGTGCTGGAGAGCAGCGTCGGCGCCGAGGCGCCTGTTACCCGTGCCCCCTTCGGCTGGTACAAGAGCTTTGAGCTGCGCTGCAAGGGGCATCCGCTGAGCGAGCTCTCTAAGGAAATAAAAGCCGGGAAGGAGAGCACCGCCCTTGCCGCCGAGAAAAAGCTTAAAAGCGAGTGGTACGTGCTCACGCCGGAGGGTGAGCTGGTGCCGGCAGAGAAGTTTGACTTCTCTGAGCATGAGAGGCTGAGGGAGGTTTACGAGTACGAGCTCAGAGGCACGAGAGCTGCCGAGGGGGAGCCGGCACACCTCAGGCTCATGAAGGAGCACCAGCTCGCAGACCACGAACCGGGCTCCGACCCGGGCAACCTGCGCTGGTATCCCAAGGGCAGGCTGGTTAAGCGCCTGCTTGAGGAGAGGGTGAGCGAGCTCTTAGCCGAGTACGGTGCCATGGAGGTGGAAACGCCCGTGATGTACGACCTCGCACACCCCCAGCTCAGCAGCTACCTCAACAGGTTTCCGGCACGCCAGTACATAGTGCTCAGCGACCGCCGGGAGTACTTCCTGCGCTTTGCCGCATGCTTCGGGCAGTACCTGATGATGCGCAGCATGACCCTGAGCCACAGGCATCTTCCGCTGAGGGTGTATGAGCTTACCCGCTACTCCTTCAGGAGAGAGCAGAGCGGCGAGCTCGTGGGGCTGAAGCGGCTGAGAGCCTTTACGATGCCGGATATGCACACGCTGTGCAGGGATATGGAGCAGGCAAAGCAGGAGTTCCTCAGGCAGTTTGAGCTGAGCATGCGCTGGATGCAGGAGGTTGAGCTGGAGTACGAGGCTGTGGTGAGGTTCGTGCGCAGCTTTTATGAGGAAAATCAGGAGCTCGCCGCAGAGCTTGCAAAAAAGCTCGGCAAGCCTGTGCTGGTAGAGATGTGGGATGAGAGGTTTTTCTACTTTGTCATGAAGTTTGAGTTCTGTGTTGTGGACTCGCAGAAGAAGGCTGCCACCCTTTCAACAGTGCAGATTGATGTGGAGAACGCAACGCGATTCGGCATAGGTTACGTGGACGAGGCTGGAGAGAGGCGCACGCCGGTGCTGCTTCACGCGAGCATAAGCGGGGGTATTGAGAGGAATATATACGCCATGCTTGAGCAGGCTTACCTGCGCTCGGCGATGGGCGAAAAGCCCGCGCTTCCCCTGTGGCTCTGCCCGACGCAGGTGAGGGTTCTGCCGGTGTCCGAGCGCAGCATGGGGTATGCTGAGAGGGTGCTTGAGAGACTGCTGAAGATGCGAATCAGAGCAGACCTTGACGACACACCCGAGACGCTGCAGAAGAAGGTGCGCAGGGCTGAGAAGGAGTGGGTGCCCTGCATCTGCGTGGTGGGTGAGAGGGAGGCTGAGGAGGGGATGCTCAGCGTCAGGCTCAGAAGCACGGGGGAGCAGAGGAAGATGAGCCCGGAGGAGCTGGCTGAGCTTATTGAAGCTGAGTGCAGGGGAAAGCCCTTCCACAGGCTGCCCCTTCCCGTGAGGCTCTCAGAGAGGCCGGTGTTCAGAGGGTAGCGGATGAGGGTTATTGTAACCTCGCAGCTTGATGCTGCAGGGAGGCGAATATTCAGGCTGCTGGAGGAGCACTACGGCTTCCGCAGAGCTGGCGAGTTTGAAGGAGCGCCGGTGCTTGAGCGGGGGGAAGTGCGGGCGATAGCCACTGAGAGGGAGCTGGTGAGGGCTGAGCACCTGGACAGCCACTTCCCGGAGGCTGAGTTTTATGTTTTTGCCTCACGCCACAGGGCAGAGTCTGAGCTCAGAACGCTTAGCGTGCACGTCACCGGCAACCTGGGAAGGGAGGCGAGGGTGGGCGGCATGCCCGAAAGCCTGGCACGAGCCCAGCCGCATGCCATGCGGGTGGCGCTCCTGGAGCTGGAGAGGCACAGGAGGAGGCAGAGGCTGGAGTACCAGGTGTGCTTAGAAGCCACCCACCACGGTCCCACGGAGCTTGAGAAGCCCCTGCTCTTCGTGGAGGTGGGTCCGGGGGAGGAGCAGTGGAGGGATGAGAGAGCGCTGAGGGCGGTGGCTGAGGCTGCGCTGAAGGCTGCGGAGTGCAGGGAAACCTTCATCCCCTGCGTGGGCGCCGGCGGCAGCCACTACGCACCCAGACACACGGAGCTGGTGCTGCAGAGCGAGCTGGCGGTGGGGCACATAATACCCAGCTACGCCATAGCTGAGCTTGAGTTTGAGGTTTTCAGGCAGGCGGTGGAGCTGTGCGGCGCCAGAGCGGTGCACTTAGACTGGAAGGGCATGCGGGCAGAGGAGCGAAGAAAGATTCTGAAGTTCTCGGAGAGGCTGGGCGTGCACGCTGGCAGAAGAAGGCATATCCTGGAGAGGCTGAGCCAGAGCACCTTAGAGGTTGATGCAACTCTGCTGAGGGAGGCTGAGCGTGCTGACACCAGAGCCTTCAAGCTCATGCTTGAAGCGCTGGGACTGAGCGCCAGACGTGACAGCGACGGCAGGGTTGCCGGCGTCAGCGGCACCGCAAGCCCCGAGGAGGTGGTTAAAGGCTGCGCTGAGCTGCTCTCTAAGAGGATGAGTGTGGCGGTTGAGGGTGATGAGCTGGTGCTGAGGAGGAGCAGGATTGACCCGGAGAGGGCTGCGAGGCTGGGCATCAGAGGCGGCAGGCAGTTTGCAGAGCTGGCTGAGAGGGGGTGGACGAGGGTGAACGGCAGGCTGGTGAGGAGGGAGGAGGTGAGCGCCCTGCAGGAGCGGAGGGTGCGCCTGGACACCAGAACCGCAGAGATGCTGAAGCGGATGCTGTAAAGGTTTATATGGGGTGGATGAAAGAATACTGTAACGGAGGTACTGCTGGATGGAGGTTGTGAAGACAGGAATCCCGGGGCTGGATAATCTGTTTGCTATAGGAGGATTCCCGAAAGGAAACACGATACTTGTAATTGGCGGACCCGGCAGCGGAAAGTCAATCTTTGGCATGCAGTACATCTACACCGGCGTCACCAGGTACGATGAGCCGGGTATATTCATAACCTTTGACGAAACCCCGGACAAAATCAGAAGGAACATGAAGAGCTTCGGCTGGGACATTGAGAAGTACGAGAAGGAGCAGAAGCTGATACTCATGGATGCCGTGACCTACCGCATCTCCGACGATGTGGACGAGGAAATCCTGCGCACAGGGCTGGATGTGGACAACCTGATAGCCAACTTAGATGACGCGATAAACGCCATAGACGCAAAGAGGGTGGTGATAGACAGCCTGGCGGTAATGGGGCTGTATGCCCAGGATGAGTTTGAAAAGCGAACCAAGATTCTCAGGCTGTCAAAGCTGCTCAGCATGAGGGAGGTCACATCGCTGGTGATTACGGAGGGGCAGAGCGCAGACATCGGCATAAAGGAGTTTCCGATGGAAACCTTCATGTTTGACGGCGTGCTCATACTGCGCCTTGACTCAGAGACGCAGAAGCGCAGAATCTCAATAAGGAAGATGCGCGGTACCAAGCACGTCATAGGCTCCTTCAAGTTCACAATAGGCTCCAACGGAATTGAGCTCTCACCGTAGGTGCGGGAATGCCTGTCGGAATAAGCGTTTTCGCAGGGGACAGAAAGGGGCTGCTGAGGGACCTGAGCACGGTGATAGCGGAGCATGACGTTAACATAACCTACGTGCAGCAGTTCATGCTGGATGAGCTGGTGCAGGTGTACTTTGAGCTGGAGGGGGTGCGGGATGTTGAGGCGCTCAAGGGAGAGCTGCTGAAGGTGGAGAGCGTGGTGCAGGTGGAGGTGCACCGCCCCCTGGAGGATATATACGGAAAGAGGGTCATCGTCATAGGTGCCGGCGCTCAGGTGGCGCAGGTGGTGCTGGGGGCGGTGAGCGAGGCTGACAGGCACAACCTGCGGGGCGAGAGAATCAGCGTTGACACCATACCCTTAGCCGGGGAGGAGAAGCTTGCGGAGGCTGTGAGGGCTGTGGGCAGGCTGCACAGGGCGGGGGTGCTGGTGCTGGCGGGCTCGCTAATGGGAGGCGAGGTGACCCGGGCGGTGCAGGAGCTGAAGGCTGACTACGGCATACCCGTGATATCACTGAACATGGCAGGCTCTGTACCCGAGGTGGCTGACCTCGTTGTTACTGACCCCGTGCAGGCTGGTGTTATGGCGGTCATGAGCATCGCCAGCACCGCCAGCTTTGAGCTCAGCAGGCTGACCAAAAAGAGATTCTGAGCGCCTGTGCACCACAAGAACGTTTATGCCGGCATGCTTGACTATGTGCTCTGAAAGCGAGCCCACGAGCTCGCTGAGCATGCCCCAGCCCGAATCCCCCAGCACCACAAGCTCCGCACCCCACTCCTCTGCCTCCCGCAGAATCTCCTCCTCAGGTATGCCCTGCCTGAAGCTGAAATCTGCACGAACGCCTTCTGCTTCTGCCTCTGACAGGAGCCGCCGCATGGCGGAGGGCCTCTCGTGATAAATTTCAAGCACATCCTCCAGAGAGAGGGGCAGGGTTTTCACCCTGTAAAGCACTGGCAGGGGGACTACGTGGATTATGCGAAGCTCTGCTCCGAAGATTTTTGCAATCTCAATACCTGCCCGCAGCACAGCTGGACGATGTTCCGGCAGCCTGAGGCAAACCAGCACCCTGCTGATGCGCTCATCCCTCACCACCAGGGTTGTGGTGCGCATCCTCGCCACCACCTTCTCGGAGTTGCTTCCCAGCAGATGCTCGGCTATGCTCCTCGTCCCATGAGAGCCGAGGACCAGCAAACCGTGACGCCTGCTCTCCTGCAGAATCTCAGCCGCCGGAGCGCCCTCTCTCACCACAACCTCTGCATCCGCACCCTCAGCACGCACCACCTCCAGCGAGCGGCGCTTAACATGCTCTACCTCCATGCCTGGCTCTCTGACCACCAGCAGGGTGAGCCTCTCGCCGGTGCGCACCGCAATCCTTGCTGCAAGCCGCAGCGCACGCATCGCATGCACCGAGCCGCCGCTGGCCGCGAGCACGCCACCTGCCGGCGAGGTGGAAACATGCTCCCCCGCAACGCCTCTGAGAGTGCAGATCACTATATTGAGCGTCATCATGCCCGCAGAGCCAAAGAGCAGAAGCAATGCCAGGCTCTCCGCATACCCGTAGCCCAGCATTACCGCCGCCTGCTTGAGAGCCACACTAAGGGCAGCAAGGAGCATGGTGAGCGCAAAGTAAAACCTGATTTTTACACCCCGCACGTGCTTCGTTCCGAGAGCACCGATGTGAGCACCCAGCGCAGAGCCGGGAAGCATGAGCATCGCCGCCAGCAGCTCCACCCTCGCCTCCCTGGCGTAGAGTACCGTGCCTATGGCGGAGGAGAAGATTATCTCAAAGAGGTCCGTGCCTATAGCCACTGTTGTCGGCACACCAAGCAAGTAAATCATTGCGGGCATCCTTATGAATCCACCACCCACGCCCAGAAAGCCGGAAAGCATGCCTGTAACGAAACCCAGCCCCAGTACCAGCCACAGAGAGACCCGGGGTATGCCGGAAGCTGGCAGCGATACCATCGGCGGTATGCACAGCCTCCTCAGGTGTCCCCCGTACCCGATACCAGGGGTGCTGCCCCTCAGGTATTCGTGAAGCATGTACATAGAGGTGCCACCCAGAAGCAGAATGTAAAAGCTTCTGACCGTGCTCCCTGCTGTACCACCTGCCTCAAGGGTAAGCACCATAAGCTTGCCCGCCTCAACACCTGCCGCGGTGCCGGCTATCATGAACATGCCGAGACGCAGATCAAGATTTCCCAGCTTCCTGTGCCTTGCGGTAGCCACAACCGAGTTGCCCATGATGTGCGCCAGGTCTGTGCCTATAGCATAAGCCACCGGCATGCCGAGAATGTTCAGAGCAGGCGTGACAAGAAACCCACCGCCTATGCCGAAGAACCCGGCGAGCACACCGGCGCAGAAGCCCAGCAGCACCAGCAGAGGTGCACTTATCTCCACACCAGATGACGGCAGGTAAATGCGATCACCCCCGCATCGCAGCAAGAAGCCTGCCGGAAAGCTCCAGCATACCCGCCAGCAGCAGCGCCTCAAGCACAATCACGACAACCACAGAAATGGCATACTCCCACGTACCCTCCACAGGATTCACCGCACAGCCCCCACTGGTTACCATCTAACCACGGAGAAACTTAAAGGTTTCCATGCGGGTTTTTCTGCATAACTTACGGCATCCGAAAGTAAAAGTATTTAGTATATTGCATTTAATCAGATTATCATGTGGGTATGTCCAGTATGTGGCGCAACAAAGTTTGCTTTTGTGCCGAACGGGGGAAAGAACCACAGAATCAGGTGCGCGCTGTGCGAGCACACCTTTGTGCTGGAGGAGCCGCTTATAAGCGGCTACAGCAGGGACTGGTAGCCGGCAGGGTTATCCTGCACAGCACGCCCCTCTCCTTCTTTCTGCATTCCACCTCAACCCCGCCGCTGTGCAGCTCAACTATCTTTCTGGCGAGGGTGAGACCGAGGCCAACACCCGGGTAACGCCTGGTGGTTGACATGTCACCCTGAAAGAAGGGCTCAAAAATCAGCTCCATCTGCTCCTCGGCTATGCCCACGCCAGTATCGCAAACCACAACCTCAACGCTACCGTTGCAGGCTCGCACCTCCACCCTGACGCAGCCGCCCTCACGGTTGAACTTTATGGAGTTGTCCAGCACCTCCTCTATGGCATGCCTCAGGTAGTCAGGGTCTGCAAAAACCCTCGCGCCGCAGGCTGTGCGCAGCTCAAGCCTCACTCCCTTCTCCACGGCGAAGGGAAGCTTCCTGAGCATCGCCTCCTCAACTATCTCGGCAAGGTCGCACTCCCTGAGGTTCAGGCTGAGAACTCCGCACTGTATCTTGTAGAGCTCTGACATTCTCTCTATTATGCTGTTCTGCCTCATCAGGCTCCTCTTGGCCATCTCAAGCAGCTCTTCACGTTTCGCTCCATTTCTCTCAGTCATTGCCAGGCTTATACATCCGAGGGCAATGGTAAGCGGTGTTTTAAGCTCATGCGCCACTATGCTCAGCGTGTCTTTTATGGCTCTCTCAAACCTTGACAGCTTCATGTTTCTGCGCAGGAGGTTGCGGCACACCGTCTCCAGAGTTTCAATCAGCCTGCTCTCCCTGCTGAGCAGCATTATTGCTCCGTCTGCGCTCATGCCGTCTGAGAGGGGCAGAAAGCAAACCTCACCATCCGCAGCACACGGCACCTGAGTGGCTCTCACCGCACGCCGCTGGGCGCTTGCCCTCTTAGCCGGGCATGTGGCTTCAGCCATGGAGCAGCCAAAAACCTCCCGGCACCGCCTCCCGAGAACCTGAACACCCGCAAGCTTTTTAAACTCGGAATTGCAGGAAGTTATAGTGAGAGAGGAATCAATCTCGGCAACCGGTGGCTCGCTGCGCATGACAGCATTCATGTGGTTGATGAGCCGCTCAATCTCAGCGGGGTTATTCGCCGTGTTGCTCGTGTATCCAGCCACCCCATCACCAACAGTCATTCAGAAAGACTATTAAGCTCTGGCAGCCAAGATAAACATTATCTTTCGGTACGGGAAACAGAGTTTCAGACCACGAAAAGATAAGTTAATATACCCGCGTCTGCAAGAACCTTTGGACTCCAGCAGTGAGAGGTGGCGGAATTGAAGAAGATACTGGCGGTGGACGATGAAAAGGAGATAACAGCGATAGTCAAGAAGCTGCTCAGCTCTGAGGGGTTTGAGGTTGTCACCGCCAACTCTGGCAGGGAGGCGCTTGAGGTGCTGGAGAGGTTCAAACCCGACTTCATATTCCTGGACCTCTTCATGCCAGAGATGAGTGGATGGGAGGTGCTCAGGGAGATTCGGAAGAGGCACGGCGAGATCCCTGTGGCGATGCTCACCGTGCATCCGCTCTACGAGTCCATGGGGAGGGAGGAGATGAACATGGTGGTTGACTACATCACCAAACCCTTTGACAAGGAAGATTTGATACAGACGCTGCGCCAGGTACCGGGGCTGTACGAGAAGGATTAGATAGGAAAGTATTTCAGCATCCGAAATTTCATGCGAAAGACAAGAGTATTAAAAGTCCTGGCTGCCACTTTATTTTCATGGGGAAGCTGAGGGGCGCTGGAGCTGAGAGAAGCTCCTTCTACTACATAGACCCGGTAATAATAAGAGCCCTGAACAAGAGCGACCTGCGCAGAAAGGTGCTGTTCTATCTTGATGCCATCTACCCCAACTTCACCTACCTGTCGGAGATGGCAAGGGCTATAAAGTCAGACCCCTCCAATGTTCTGGGGTGTCTTAAGGGGATGGGCAACAGGTACAACGGCAACAGCTCCCTGATAGAGCTGGGGCTGGTGGAGTGTGTTGAGAAGGGGGGCCACAAGTACTACAGGCTGACGGAATACGGCAAGGAGGTGGTCAGGTATTCAAGAGAGTATTACAGAATCTACTGAGGTGGAGCTCAGCCCCGAGTGCAGGAAGCTGGTGGCTAAGATAGAGAGCACCGTTGAGCTCAACAGCAGGAACCTCATGCTGAACCTGATAAAGCTGGGAACAAAACTTGGACTCATACAGAACGGCAGAATCGCACCTGAAAGGGCACCGGTGCAGAATCGCAGGTTTCTGGAGAGATACCTGAAGGTGCTGCTTGATATAGGGGTGATGGTCAGAAAGGGGGAGGAGTACGAGCTCCAGCAGCTTGTGCTAAGCTTCAGCACCGCAGACTTTGAGAACACCATCCCCGAGTACATAACCATGTACGACTACATCGCCTCTATGGCGCACTACAAGGCGATAAACGAGAACCACCCCAACGTGCTCATGTGCTTCGGCAAGGATGCCGACGTGTGGGACTTCTTCCTGTCCAACCCCTTCTGCAGGGCGTACCGCGAGGTGTGCCGCGAGCTTGCAGGCATTGACAGAAACAGCAGGGTGCTGGATGCAGGCTGCGGCTCTGTTTCGCCGGTGTTCTTTGCTGAGATGGTTGCACCCAACGGGATATACAGGGGGGTGGAGAAGTACTCCAGTCTCGCCTCGCTTGCCACCAAGCGCCTGAAGCGCGGTGGCTACGACTGGGCTGGCGTGAGCGTCGCCGCCATTGAGGACGTGTTCGTGAGCTCAAAATACGACTGCGTGCTCTGCACGGATGTGCTGAGCTACCTGAGCCACCCAGCCATAGCGCTGAGGAACATGCTCAAAGCGCTCAGGAAGGGTGGAAGGCTGGTGATATTCAGTCTGTTCCCGGACAGAATGGACTTTGTTTACAGAGCCTATGAGTTCTACAACTCCATGAATCCTGCTTTCTCAAGGTTCATGAAGACTGCAGAGGTTGCAAGCATGATTGAGAGACTTGACAGGAAGGCTGATGTGGAGGCTGTGGGTGGGTGCTTCTTAGTGGTTGAGAAGAGGGGCGGCGGATGAGCAAGCTGGTGGTGCTTTTTCCCGTGGATAAGTCCTGGAAGAAGTCTGCCAGAGTGCTCCCCCTGCTGAAAAAGCTGCAGAAGAGCTGCAGATGCGAGATTCACGCGGTGTTCATCGTTGACCCCACCCTTGAGCAGAAGAGCCCGGAGCTTGAGTCCGAGGCGCTTAGGCTGGCGGAGGAGGCGTGGAGGAGAATAAAAGCCGAGCTCAACGGGTGCACGAGCTGGAGCGTCAGAAGGGGCGAGCCTGTGGGTGAGATTATCGCCCACGCAAAGGAGGTGGATGCCGACCTGATAATCATGCCCACCTCAGGGCTGTGCAGAACCCTGCTGCACAGCGTCACCGAGAGGGTGGTGAGGCTCTCGGGCAGACCCGTGCTCACGGTGTACGTGCCTGAGGGGTGATTTTAAGAGGTTACCGCCCCGGATGTTGGGGATGTTCAGCGTGGGCTGTGAGGACGACGCCACCAGAGCGAGAGCCGGTGTGCTGGAAACCCGCCACGGAAAGGTCAGAACACCCTGCTTCATGCCCGTCGCCACAAGGGGGTTTGTCAAAACCCTTTCTGCAGAGGAGCTGGAGAGAATTAAAGCCGAGGCGATTATCTCCAATGCCCTGCTGCTCTACATGAAGCCTGGCGCAGAGGTAATTGCAGAGGCTGGCGGGATACACAGGTTCATGAGCTTTGAGGGCACGATTTTCACAGACTCCGGCGGGTTTCAGGTGCTGCGCCGGGAGTTTTCGCCCAGATTTACCCGCCACGGCATCGCCTTCAGGTCTCCCTTTGATGGCTCAAGGCACGTGCTTACGCCAGAGCTGTGCATAGCTTTGCAGGAGACGCTGGGCAGCGATGTGGCGGTGCAGCTTGATGACTGCCCGCCCTACGGAGCTGAGGGCGAGAGGTACAGGGAGAGCGTGCGCAGAACTCTGGAATGGGCTGAAGCGAGCCTGCAGGCAAAAACCCGCGAGGACCTGCTGCTCTTCGGAGTTGTGCAGGGGGGCACAGACCCGGAGCTCAGGCGCCTGTGCACGCGTAGGCTGGCTGAGATGGGGTTTGATGGCTACTGCTTGGGCGGGCTGAGCGTTGGCGAGCCCAGGGAGGTGATGATGGAGATGGTTGAGCTCTCGGTGAGTATGCTGCCTGAAAGCATGCCCAGGTACCTGATGGGCGTGGGCTCGCCCGTGGAGGTGCTGGAGGCGGTGGCAAGGGGTGTGGATGTGTTTGACTCTGCATTTCCAACGAGAAATGCCAGGCACGGAGCAGTTTACACCTGGCACGGGAAGTACAGCATAACCAAAGCCAGAAACCTGCACATCCACGAGCCCTTAGAGCCGGGATGCACCTGTCCAGCCTGCAGGAGATACTCCAGAGCCTACATCAGCCATCTCATGCGGTGCAATGAGCCGCTGGGAAAGAGGCTGGTGAGCCTGCACAACCTGCACTTCATGCAGGAGCTCATGCGCAGGGCGAGAGATGCCATCTCCAGAGGAGAGTTTAATGAGTACCTGAGCCGGGTGAGGGAAATCTTCAGGCGCTGAGAGTTGTGCAGAAAGTTTCTTTACCGTGGTTACCCTTCGCTCCCAAGGACATGCGATTTCTCCTGCTGGTTCTGCTTCTGACGCTGGAGGCTGTGCACGGAGCCGCAGCAAATGAAAAGAGCAGAGGGGATGCCGTGCTTGCAGGTGATGCACCCGCAGATGCGCAGGTGTTCAGATACGAGAAGGAGGAGTCACAGGGATACCTGAAGGTGCTGGCACTGCTGGGGGTGCTGGCTTTCCTGCCTGCGGCTTACATGGTGATGAGGTATTTTGGCAGAAGGGGCAGGGAGATAGCGAGGATGTATCAGGAGAAGAGGATCAGCGCCCCGGAGAGGGATGTGGTGGCTGAAGCCAAGAGCATGTTCTTAGAGGGCAGGAAAAGAGATGCCTTCAGGCTTGCATACCGGGAGCTCAGGCGCATGCTGGGCTCAAGGTACGGGAGCAACCTGACACTCAGAGAGGCGCTGGAAAGGCTGGAGAATGACCCGGAGGTGGATGGTGAGGTTAAGAGAAGCATAGTGGAGAGCGCCCGCCTGTGCGAGGCAGGGGGCTTCGGAAAACATTCGCCGAGCCAGGAGGAGCTGTACACCATGCTGAGAGGGCTCAGCCTGGCGAGGGGGCTGAGGAAGGAAGGAGATGCGCAGGGTTGAGGTGTTCCCGAGCGATGGCGGAAACTCCATGCTGAAGTGGTACAGAGTCAGAAACCCCCTGCGGGTGGTGGTGAACTTCCTGGTGATATATGCATGCCGCTTCCTGCCCTCGCTGGCGCTCAAGCGGGCGCTGCTCAGGCTACTGGGAATGAAGGTGGGCAGGAATGTTTCCATTGGCCTCGGGGCGACCTTTGACATCTTCTTCCCTGAGCTCATAGAGATAGGGGACAACTCGGTTATAGGCTACAACGCAGCCATCCTGGCGCACGAGTTTCTTGTGCACGAGTGGCGCAGGGGAAGGGTGAGGATTGGAAGGGATGTGATGCTCGGCGCAAAATGCTTAGTGCTGCCGGGGGTGGAGATTGGCGACGGCGCAACCATTGCTGCCTACTCCTTGGTGAACAGGGACGTGCCCCCTGGAGCCTTTGCAGCTGGTGTGCCCGCGAGGGTGAGGAGAAGATGAGGCGCTATGAGGCGCTTGTGCTTGCTGTGGCGCTTGTAAACCTCGCAGGCACTGCCTTCGGCTTCTATTACTACAGGGAGATGTTTGAGCTCTTCCCGGTGAAGCTCTGGCTGTTTATCCCGGACTCGCCCTTAGCAACGCTATTCTTCGCTTTCTCGCTCTTCCTCATCTACCTCAAAAAGCGCTTTTACACCTTCTACCTCATTGCCATGGCGCAGAGCGTTAAGTACGGCTTCTGGACGATGTTTGTCATCCTGTACTTCAGCGACTACTTCCTGGCTCC
>Ga0256839_1000969_pt1 | contig 36169 bp, 39 predicted proteins | sample 354166metaG_FD_185968 | JGI IMG/M metagenome (GOLD analysis project Ga0256839, IMG submission 185968) | Hydrothermal vent microbial communities from Mid Atlantic Ridge, Atlantic Ocean - 354-166 | ecosystem: Environmental > Aquatic > Marine > Hydrothermal vents | place: Atlantic Ocean: Mid...
TTCAAGTTGCGCACGCTCAACTTCAAAGCGAGCAGCATTGGCTTTGGTTGAGCGAAGCGCTTTGCCCTTTGGCAATAGGAAGTTACGGGCGTAACCGTCTTTAACCGTTACTTCATCGCCCATCTGGCCAAGCTTGGCGATACGCTCTAGCAGGATAATTTTCATAAGGATTCCTTTCAGGGAAAAGTTGTATTATTTGGGTTATCTGAATTCGGTGGCATGCGGTTTGGATCACGGGCCCGGAGCAGCAAAAGCAGCTCGGCTAGCCCGATAATCAAAAACAGAAAGATCGGCAATGATATTGCGATCAGAACAAAATAGGCAAAGAACAGGATTTGACTGCGGGCTTTTAGCCCCCAGGTGAAATAGTGCATTACCGCCAACCCGATCATGGCAATGGCCATGCCCATTGTTCCGGCAATCACATAAGCGATGCTTTGCAGCGATGGGATAGAGACGGCAATGATTAGTGATACGGCAAATATCGCCAGCGCCGCGCGTGGCAAACCAACGTCGGCGGCGATATTGTCTTTCGGCCGCTCCATTTTAGCGCGTCTGCGCACAAGTCGCTCGGCAAGCCCCATATTCCAGACCAAAATGGCCAGAGAAAATGCCGGGACCAGCAGCGGCAAAAGAGACGCATAAAGCAATGCATTGGTGCGTATTTGCTCTTCATCAATCGTTGCGCCCGCCTGCTCCTGCATTGATACGACCTGCTTCATAAACAGTTCAAACTGAGCCGCGACCAGCTCAACTTCATAGCCATACCAAAGGCCGAGAACGATATAGGCAACTACAAGAGTGAGAGCGAGACGAAATAAAATTTCCGATAGTGGGAACCAGAATTTTCGCCCCTCATCATCTGTTTTGGAAAGGCCAGCCATATGGCCGGCAAATGCGGCCGGGCCGACAATGGTCATGCCGACGATAGCACCGATAGCCAGGCCGCCCGAAGCGCCGGTTGAGAGCGTTGCAACAATCGCGGCAATAATGCCGGCAAGCGAGCCGCGGCTGAAACTGGCGTAAAATATCGGGACGGCAGATACATAGATCAGCAAGGTCAAGAGACCCGGGCGCGTTAAAGCAAGCGCTGCCATGACGGCAGACGCCAGTCCGGCAAGAATACTGAATATAAGCGTCTTTGACTGTATCATGTCGCTGTCCTGCCGGAAAATCCGGGCAGTTAGAGGCAAGACCATTCTCACCCCAACTTTATTATCAATTGCGCAATTAATCTGCCCGACTGATAAGTGTGAAAACAGGCAGACAGTTAGGCCTGCCTGTTATTTGTTTATTTAACCAGATAAGGAATGAGAGCCAGAAAACGGGCGCGCTTGATAGCTTTTGCTAATTCGCGTTGTTTCTTGTGGCTCACAGCGGTAATTCTGGATGGAACGATTTTGCCGCGCTCGGAAATGTAGCGTTGCAGCAATCTTACATCTTTATAGTCGATTTTCTGGGCTTTTTCACCCGTAAATGGGCAGGTTTTGCGACGGCGCTGAAATGGACGTCGTGTTGGCATTTGTTCGATGGCAACCATAATTTAGTAATCCTTATTCAGCAGCAGTATCTGTTTCACTGCGTGTTTCGTTACGGTCAGGGCGTGGACCACGTGGGCGCTCATCACGGCCACCAGGACGGCCACCGGAGCGACCACCACGGCGATCGTCACGATCACTCTTGCGCAGTGGTGCAGAGGGGCCTTCTTCATGTTCTTCAACACGGACGGTCATGTGGCGCAGCACATCTTCGTTCAAGCGCATTTGACGTTCCATTTCGCCAACCGCTTCCGGGGTCGCATCAATGTTCATCAGCGCATAATGGGCTTTACGATTTTTTCTGACGCGGTAGGGCAGTGTTTTAAGACCCCAATTTTCAGTTTTGCCAACTGTGCCGCCGCCTTCTTCGATTATGCCTTTGAATGTTTCAATCAAAGCGTCTACCTGCTGGCCGGAAATATCCTTACGTGCCAGAAAGATGTGTTCATATAATGCCATGATAGGCCTTTCCTGTTATGTCGAATTCCAGCGCTAAGCCTCATCGACACGTCTTGTTGGCTGATCACAAATGATCGCCGGAAAGGCGTGTCACGAAGTGTCGAGAGCGGAGACACGGGAAGCCGGATTTTTCATAAATCCATCGATCGGTTCAAATGAACCTTTCAACCTTCCGTTCAGCCACCAGCTGGAAACCCGAACTTGTTTACGCGGCGGTTTATAGAGGCTTAATGATCAAATGCAAGCGGAATCTCCTGAAATTCAGGCTATTTGCGATCATTCAGGATTGATTTTGCAAAATTCCTGCTTATTGGCGAAATGTCACTATGCCCGGATTGAACTTGTGCCACATAGACTTTGACTATTTGGCGGATTTATTTGAAAATCAACCAACCTGCAAATAAAATATAGCCGTAAAAGCACAAGAACCTTGAGGTGAAACAACTTATGAATATTCAACGAATTTCAAAAACCATATTAGTTACTGCATCTCTTTCAGTCGGAACATGGTCGGCATCATTTGCACAAAACGCTCCAGAGGCAATTATAGAAAACTGGGTGAGTGCGGCCAGCGGTATCGAGTTTTTGACCGTCAGCCATTCGGGTATCAGACATGATACGGCACGCAATATAACCACCATTAGCAATCTGAGTATTCAATTAACAATCAAGAACGCAAAACCTAAGGCTTTGAGCGAAGGTGCAACCGGCGAAAGCAAAGGAAAGCTTAAATATACAATTGCCTTTCCAAGTGTGGAATTTGACAATCTGGCTTTGAATAATGGCTATTATTCCGCTCGGTCAATCAAAGCTGATACTGCGGAATTGAAGTTCGATATTACGTCAGGAAATAAGGAAACATCGTCCAGTTCTTCAGGTGTTTATGACAAGTTTATCATCAACAATATCAAGTGGGCAAAATTACCTGAAATTGTTGATGCGCCTGACAGGCCGATTTCTAAGTATTATCCACTGGTCGAAGCAATGATTGATATCAGCTTTGACAATGCTTTGCTTGGTGGCATGACAATGGTCCAGAAAGTTGGTGAAAAAGGCATGAATACGCACATTACCTATGGACCAACAAAAATTGGCAAAACTGTCAGCGGCAATTTTTCCGAGATGGTCCTGTCGGGCATGAAGATGCAGATCCTGGCATCAGAAGAGGCATCACCCGAGGCCGCTAAGCTTGTAAACAGCGAAGTAACTTTTGGAGATATATCTGCATCTCGATATAATTACGGATCGCTGGTTCGAAATTTCGCCCCCGGAAGTACCGGGTCCGATAATGCGCCCTATATAACAGTCATGGGTGATATGACTGTCCGCGATATGCGCGGTTCGAGTAATGGTGGAGAATTCTCCATTGATCGTTGGGTTATGGATGATTTGGGTGTTCGTCCTGCGAAAGTCTCTGTGCTTGAGGTCGCTGATAAACTGTTTCTGGAGCAAAAAGCAACCGGGCAGGAGCCAGACCCGAAGCAGATTGTTGAGCTTGTGGCCAGTATCTATGGCGCATTTCGTATCGGCAAATTTGAACTGGCAGGCCTGAATGTTGATGCCCCCGGTGTGACACAGGGTAGGCTTGATCTTTATAGGTTCAGTGATCTTTCCTCCTCCGGGCTTGGGGAGTTTCTTATAAAGGGCATTAAATTCAGTGGAAGCGGTGGCCTGTTCAATCTTGATCTTTTTTCTATTGCCGATATTAAATTCCCATCGCTCAAAGCATTGATGAATGTCGAAGAGGCCGGCAAAAAGAATGATGTAGCAGCCATTATGAAGGCGATACCGACCGTCGGCCGCTATCAGGCCAGCGGCTTGGAAGTGCAGGTTCCGGGGAAGGGCGATATTGCACTGAAGGATAGCACAATCGAAATGGCCGATTTTATCGGTCCGATACCGACCAATATTAATTTGAAAGTTGAAGGTCTGCAATTCCCCGTATCGATAATGGAAAAGAAACCCCGTCAGGTGTTTTCGGCTATGGGCTTTAAGGATATTCTGGTTTCCTATGGCTTGAAAGCAATCTGGGAGGAGACCAGCAAAGTTCTTTCTATGAACACTAAAGTAAACATGAAGGATGCTGGAAACATTGATGTTGATGTCAGCGTTGGCGGTATTCCGCGCAGTGCGTTTGAAAACCCGGCGACGGCACAACAGGCAGTGGCACTTATAACGGTTAATTCCGCAAATATCGTTTTTGATGATCAGTCCATCGTGGAAAAGGGCATGGGCATTGTTGCGGCCCAGCAAGGTGTAGATGTGGCCACTTTAAAAACCCAGGCCGTTGGCCTGTTGCCGTTTGTTTTACAAATACTGAACAAACCTGAATTTGTTTCTGAACTTTCTGAAACCGTGAAAAAGTTCCTCAATTCCGGGGGTAAAATCAAAGCCAGCGCTACACCTTCCGCCCCGGTATCTGTTATTCAATTGATCGGTGTTGGCGCCAGTGCGCCGGGTGCGGTGATTGATTTGCTGAATATCAAGGTCGAGGCCGAGTAAAACCCAGCCCCAAAAAATCCTGCTGGAGGGGCTTCAGCAGGTTTATAGTATTTTGAGCATTCTTGGGGTTTAAAAACGCTTCAAAATACCAAGTCGGATGGTTGCAACCCCCACACCGGTTTCTCGTGCCAAGCCTGCAAATTTGGTTTTGTCATTGCCAAACCCATAGATCAAACCCTCAACCCGGGCTGACCAATCATCGTTCATTGCATATTCCATGCCCACGCCGAACGCGATGCCAGCACGAAGCTCGTTCTTCTTGGCGGCGCCTGTTGGTCTCACAGTCATATCAGTAAATGCCAGACCTGCAGTTCCGTAAAACAATGCGGAGTCCCATGCGACACCGGCCCGGCCTCTGATGGAGCCAACAAACTTACCCGTGGTGGTAATCGAGCCAAGTATTGCATCCGATTTTGTAAAGTTGCCACCCGCGGTTCCAAAGTCGCCTTCAATACCCAGCATAAAGCGGTCGTTGAATATCCAGTTATAGCCACCAACAATGCCAAAGCCTGTCGAATTTTCCTCTACTTCAAATCTGCCCGGTGACGGGTTGCGCTTGATGCTGGCGCCTTTTGAATTCGCCCCGAATGTCGCGCCAAGGTAACTCCCCTCATGCGGATTGAGGAATTCCTGGGCCAGGGCAATGTTGGTATAGAGCGGTGCTATTGCGACCGATGCAAGTGTTGCAATTGTATAAATTTTTAAAATCTTCATGGGTGTTCTCCGTTTCAACAGTTCGAGAGTGTTATAATGATAAATTATCGTAAAACAATAAAAAAATCATATAAACAATAAATTAATTTTAGAAATTTAACTTGACCTGAGATGCATCGAATGTTGAATTAAGGGTGAGACCAACAAAACCGGACCTATTTAAGATGAAAGTTAAAACAGAGTTGAAATCAGGCGGAGCAGACTATGAGGCTCTGGTGCGCATTCAAACCCTCAGCAAAGTCGCAAAGTGGTGTGCCCGTTTTGGATTGCTTGCATTCGCATTGGCGATGATGTTTCTGGCGCTTAAAATTTTCTTTGACCCCTCCGGGCTGGAGGACGCATTTGAGCAGTTCAAATTGCCAAAGGGTTTCATAGGTGGCCTGCCAATTGTTGTGCGGGCACTGATATTTGCAATTGCAGTTGCTTCAATGTTTCCTGCAGTGATCGGGTTTTGCGTGGCAACCGAACTGTTTTCTTCGTTTTCCAAAGGTGAAGTATTCACAAGTGATGCGTCGGGGAAGATCAGCCTGATTGGCTGGGCTTTGGTTGCGCTTCCGCTGGCCAATACGATTGGCAATCTGCTCGTCAGCAGTATCTTGTTTTTATTCAAGACTACGGGACAAGTCAGCTTCTCCATTGATTTCGATGACGGAGATGTAATGGCAATTGTGTTTGGTTTGCTATTTGTCATTCTCGGGAGAATTATGGCGGAAGCTGCCAAATTATCTGAAGAAAATCGCCAGTTTATATAAAATGTTTAAATTGCTAAGTGTAATAATGGGTTCGATTCTGTGAGTGATTTTCTATGCCAATAATCGTGCGTCTCGATGTGATGATTGCACTTCGCAAGGTCCGCTCCAAGGAACTTGCCGAGGCGGTTGGCATTACCGAGCAAAATATTTCGCTTTTAAAGTCCGGCAAAGTAAAAGGCGTGCGCTTTGATACGCTCGCCAGGATTTGCGATTATCTCGATTGCCAGCCGGGCGATATTCTTGAATTTGAAAAAGAACCGGAGCTGTTAGATGAAGAAGATAAATAGCCCGCGCTTCGCATACAAAACGGCAGGTATATTGTTGCTGTTTACACTGGCCAGTTGTGGCTCAGTACCGGTCTCCTCAATGTATAAATTGCGTAATTTTGACATTCAAACCACCAATCTTGCAAAATTTTACGCGGCGGTGCGTATTCCGCAGAGCCTGTCCCTGCGCGAAAAGGCTGTTGCTGTAGAGCTTGGCTTTAGTTCCAAAGAAGCTGGGATAAAATTCAAAGAGAGAATATATTTTCAACAATATGACAACATTTCTTCACCCGCTCTTAAGGCCGAAAAGCGTGCGGGTTATAAGGTATCTACGTATCGGATGAGCGAAAGCGATGCCGAAAAAATGCGTCAGACCCGCGCAAGAGTTAATAAATTGCGGAAGCAGCATTCAGATGGCAAAGGTTCGCTTTCTATTGTGGCAAACACCTGCAGGCATGGAGAGCTTCCCGCAGGGCCGCTTTATCTATCCACCTATATAAAAAGCGATGAGCTCGATGATTTTGTCGTGTTGGTCCTTGATGCGGACATCAAAAAGATTGTTGTAAGCGAAAAAGACCTGGAAGAAATTCCCCTTTGCGGGAACAGTTAGACTGCGAAGGGCGGCCCGATGCGAATGCATCGCTCTCGCGAAGGCTGATGCGTAGTATCAAGTGGCCGTGAGCGAAAGAAAAAAGAGCAGGTTCTGCCTTATCCAAACAATTTGTCGAGGTCGTTGAAGCTCGAATTCCAGCCGAAATTATGGTTGTCGCGATTGCCAGCATCGCCAAATTTTCCCTGAATTAAAACCATTCTTGTGCCGGTTTCAGTTGGGGTGAGCCTTATTTCAACCTCGGTTTCTTCACCTCTGGAGCCGTCATCCTGTGTCCAGGCCCAGGTAAAAACCAGCCGGCTTGGCGGTTCTAAAATCTTATAAACACCACTGGTAGTAACCCGGTTGCCCTCCGAGTTTTGCATCGTGGTGGTCCAGTGGCCACCTTCATGGGTGTTTAATTCATATTCTGGCGTGGTCATACCTTCCGGCCCCCACCATTTGATCAAAGTTTCTGGATCGACCCACGCATTATATACAGCCTCCGGTGATGCACTAAACTCGCGTTCGATGCGCAAGACATTTCCTTCATTCATTGCCGTCGCCCTTGGTTGCAAGAACGTCCTCGAGCCGGTCAAACGATGCGTTCCAGAATTTGCGTTGTTCTTCGATCCACGAGCCGACGGCATCAATCGCTTCTGGTTTTATGCGGCACATTCGAAATTGCCGCTCGATACGTTTTTCAATCAACCCGCTATCTTCCAACACCTTGATATGCCTTGAGATTGCAGGTTTTGACATGGAGAAAGGTTCGGCCAGATCACCGGCGGATTTTTCTCCTTCCCGCAACAATCTCTCCACTATTGCCAGGCGGGTAGGGTCCGCCAGTGCGCCAAATACCTGATACATTTCCATCGACATAACAGTCTATTAATTAACGATTAAATTAAATAACAAATGAAAACTTTAAGGTCAACTGTTCGAGCGCAATATGCTCGACCTGGCGTGTAGCTCAAGTTGCACGTTGAGCACTACGAAGCGCAAAACTTGAGCCATTAGAGTAGCTCAAGTTGCACGTTGAGTACTACGAAGCGCAAAACTTGAGCCATTAGAGTAGCTCAAGTTGCACGTTGAGCAATACGAAGCGCAAAACTTGAGCCATTAGAGTAGTTCAAGTTGCACGTTGAGCACGAATTCGATCCAGACGAAGCGCAAAACTTGAGCCATTAAAAAAACCCGATTAGCCGTGAGCCTAAACATTAAGGTCGACAAGTTCGGCCCGGCGCTAATGCGCCGCACTCGCGTAGGCCTGAGCCCGGATTTATTCCGGGGGAAGAATTGCCGTGAGCCAAAACAGACTATTCCGCACATTTAATGCATCGTTCTGCCATCGGGTCGACTTCCAGACGACGTTCGGCGATCTCATCGCCGCATTCTGCACAATATCCGTATTCACCCTCGTCAATTCGACCAACTGCCGCCTTGATGCGGTTAAGATCACGCTGCCTTGTGCGCTCGGTTGCCTGATTCATCGCCTGGCGCTGCATGGCATCCATGCGCGAAAGGCGGCCAACCGACTGTTGATCAAGCGTAACCGTATCCCGCGCGCCTTGAGAAATTTCAGAGAGATTTTCCAATTCATCGCGTTTTTGTTTAAGCAGGCGCGCTGCAACGTCCAGATCAATGGTCAAATTCATCTCCCATTCGCGATACTAAAGTTATATCTGTGCGGGAGTATTGAACAGCTAATGAAGTCGACTTACAATAGGGGCACGACCCAAGGCTTGCCGGAAAAGTTGTTCGGTTTTTTTTGAATAGGAATTGGCAATGGTTTTTCTTGTAATCGGACTGATTGGTTTCATCGGCATTCACTCAATACGCATTGTAGCACCCGACTGGCGTCTCAAAACCATTGGGGTTATGGGTGAAAACAAATGGAAGGCAATTTATTCAATTGTATCGCTGCTTTCATTTGTTTTGCTGATCTATGGTTATGCACAGGCAAAAGTAGATACAAGTCAGGTATATACGCCCTTTAGCGAAATGTATCATGTGGTGCTGTTGTTGATGGCAATTGCCTTTGTCATGATGATGGTTTCCAATCTTGGCCCCGGATATATCAAGCGCAAATTCAAGCATCCATTTCTACTGGCCACGATTTTGTGGTCGATTTCCCACCTTTGGATGAATGGTGATCTGGCATCGCTGATTTTATTTGGAACATTTCTGCTGTGGGCCATTGTCAATCTTAAATCAGCACTTGGCAGGCCAAAAGCCGAACCGGTTGAGCCATTAATTCGCAATGATATAATTGCGGTGGTTATCGGGCTTGGGCTTTATGTTTTGTTTATCTGGAAATTGCATATGGCATTTTTTGGGGTAATGCCGGTGGCCTGATGGCACTTTGAACTACCCATTATTCTCAATTGTTCCTGATACCCCCTTACTTATAGCGAAAAATAGGCTAGAAGGCCGATTGAGATACATATCAGCCTGAATTATGGCTGGATTTAAAACATGCTTTGCGGGTGTTGGATTTACCGCTAAAGACATGTGAAACAGATATAGTATGGCAACCGCAATATTTGATATTGCGCGATGTGCATGAGTGAGAAGGTTTGAAATGTCAGACGACAGTTTTATCCGCGAAGTTGACGACGAACTGCGCAGCGAAAAAATGCAACAATTCTGGTCGCGCTATGGCAAATTGGTCATTGGTGTGGCGCTGAGCATTGTTTTGCTGACCGCCGGTTACCGCGGCTATAAATTCTATCAGGAATCTCAGGCCGAAACAGCTGGTGACGCTTTCATGGCCGCTGTGCAGCTCTCCAATGACAACAAGCACGATGAGGCGATAAAAGCCCTCGCAAAATTGGCAGATACCGGCCCCGAAGCCTATGCAGCCCTGGCGCGGATGCGCATGGCATCGGAATTGACCGGCAAAGGTGAAGCCAAAGCAGCTGTTGCTGCCTATGACGAAATTGCCGAAAATTCGAAGATTGACGAGACTTACCGGGATTTGGCAAGATTACGTGCCGGCCTGTTGCTGGTCGATATTGGCACCCGCGACGAAGTGAAAAAACGCATTGAAGTGTTGGCAAAGCCCGGAATTCCTTTCCGCCATTCTGCCCGTGAAGGTCTTGGCCTTGCCGCATGGAAGGCGGGCGATTTGAAAGAGGCGGCAAAATATTTCACGCTGATTTCGGATGATCAGGATGCGCCAAACTCAATGCGAGGTCGGGCTAATCTTATGCTTGATCTTATTGCCGGCAAGGGCGGGCCGGAGCGAAAATAGCATTTTGCTATTGGATGGCCAGTTTTTCAGGACCGATCAGGACCTAATATGAGTTTTACAGTTGCTATTATCGGAAGGCCCAATGTGGGTAAATCCACCTTGTTCAACCGGTTGGTGGGCAAGCGGCTTGCTTTGGTCGACGATACCCCGGGTGTCACCCGCGATCGCCGTATGGGGCAAGCCAAAATTGGCGACATTAATTTCGAAGTCATCGATACAGCCGGGCTTGAAGAGGCGTCCAGAGACAGCCTTGAGGGCCGTATGCGCAGCCAGACTGAGACCGCAGTGCTCGAAGCTGACATCTCGTTTTTTGTTATTGATGCCCGCGCTGGTGTGGTGCCCGCAGACAAGGCTTTTGCCTCTATGCTCCGAAAATCCGGCGGCAAGGTTATTCTTGTCGCCAATAAGGTTGAGGGCAACAAGGGGGATTCTGGCTATTATGAATCCTTTGGCATGGGGTTTGGCGACCCTATACCAATTTCTGCCGAACATGGCGACGGCATGGTGGATTTGCGCGATGCACTGGTCGAGCGCCTGGGAGAGGACGTGGCCTTTGGCCAATTGGCCAAAATCTCAGATGATGACGATGATTTCGATGATGCAGATGACGGTGAAATTGATGAGGACGCCGAATTTACCTATGATAATACCAGGCCGCTGAAGATTGCTGTGGTCGGCAGGCCTAATGCGGGTAAATCAACTCTGATCAATCAAATGTTGGGCGAAGACAGGCTTCTGACCGGCCCGGAGGCGGGGATTACCCGCGATTCCATCTCGGTCAATTGGGAGTGGCATGGCCGCACCATCAAGCTTTTTGACACAGCCGGTATGCGGCGCAGGTCGCGTGTGCATGAGAAGTTGGAAAAACTCTCGGTTGCTGATGGCAAACGCGCCATTCAATATGCTGAAGTCGTTATCATTATGTTTGATGCAACGATGCCATTTGAAAAACAGGATATGCATATTGTTGATCAAATCATCAAGGAGGGCAGGGCGCCCGTCATTGCTTTTAACAAATGGGATTTGATCGACGACCGCCAAAAGGTGTTGCGCGATCTGAACGAGAAAGCCGAACGCCTGCTGCCGCAGGTTAAGGGCCTGCTTTGCATTCCCGTATCTGGACAGACCGGATATAATATAGATAAACTATTGCAAGCAGTACTTGATGTGCATGTGGTGTGGAACCGGCGTATTTCTACCGCCAAACTTAACCGTTGGCTGGAAGGGGCGGAAAATCAGCATCCACCGCCAGCAGTAGCCGGGCGCCGCATTCGGCTAAAATACATCACCCAGCCGAAGTCACGGCCACCGACATTTTCGGTGCAGTCGTCGCGGCCTGATTCTTTGCCCACCTCCTATTCACGATATTTGGTGAACGGATTGCGCGAGGCGTTTGATCTTTATGGTACGCCCATCAGACTGTTTATTCGCGGCAGCGAAAACCCCTATGCTAAAAAGAAAAAGAAGTGAGCGCACGTGTTTACGCGCAAGCGAACGACTAAACAAAGAGAGCGCACGTGTTTACGCGCAAGCGAACGACTAAACAAAGAGAGCGCACGTGTTTACGCGCAAGCGAGCGACTAAACAAAGAGAGCGCACGTGTTTACGCGCAAGCGAACGACTAAACAAAGAGAGCGCACGTGTTTACGCGCAAGCGAACGACTAAACAAAGAGAGCGCTTATTGTTTTCCGTTCAGTCATCCGACTGACCGTCCGTTCACGGGCTGGCACATTGCTTGCTAAAGTGTTCGTTTGTGCGTAAATGCGCGCGCTCTCTGGATGCAATGCTTGCCCTGCCACGGAGGGAGAGAATTCATTGTAACGCTCTAACTGAGCCGTATAGCGAGGCAAATGCCGAGCCGGTCGCTTAGACCGCCCTCGCGGAGGCCCGTGCAAAGCACGTATGGCCGTGAGCGATATAAACCAGCTAAACCAGCCAAACAAACTAAAACCCGCAATTTTTGCCGCGTTAACGGCTTATCAAGGTTAACGAAGGATGATCTATTTCAGTAAAGCCTGATTGAGTTCAGGTTTGTTGTGTGGAGTAGTGTTTTGCGTATCCTTGAGTATTTTCGCCCCGGTTCGGGCGCTGGCCCCTCGTTTTTCTCAAAAAACCCGCTATCAGTCATTGGCACGAGGCTCGCCATCTGTGCGGGTATTTTGGTGGCATCGGCATCTGCAATCGCCTATCAGGACATTGCGGAGTTTTCATCCAAACCGATACCGGATGAACTACGCTGGACTGCACGAGCGATAGAGTTTCCAACCGGTTCCACCTATTCCGCCCGCTTTAGTGGCGATGTCGATCCGGTTGTTACCGGCTCCATTCAACGTAAATTGAGGGTTGAAACCTCAGGCGGGCCGGACAGTACCGGCGTAATGGCAAAGAGCTTAAAGGGTAAAACGCCCAGGCCTTTTAAAGTAAACCGCTCGCTCAAAGGTGACCGGGTAATCTCCTCAACCGTAAAGCGCCCGCCGGCGCATTTTTCGGCCGGGTCCATTGTTCGGGAAAGCAGCCTTTTGCGGCATTTCGTAGATAAATCACGTGCAAGATTGGCCTTTAGCAAAAAACGCAGTTCAATAGCACCGGTTCAGTTGGCCGGTATTTTTTTAAGCAGGACGCCTGCAAGCACCAGAACCGCAGCCGTATTAAAGCCACGATTAATGCTTGCCAGCACAAATACTCGGTTGAAAGGCGGCATCAAACCCTCTTTTCTGGTCGCCTATGCCGCAGTGGGCAATGAAACCAACAGCCCCTTCAGTGCATTATTTGGTAAATCCAAACTGGCCTATTCGGCCCCGTTTCTTGGGCGTGGAGATCATAAATGGGCGATTAAAAAGCTCCCCCTCCGGTCAAAATCCAAAGGTGCGCAATATTGTCTTGCGGTTGGCATCTATTTTGAAGCTCGCGGAGAGCCGATACGTGGTCAGGCAGCCGTGGCGCAAGTGATTCTCAATCGGGTAAAAAACCCCACCTATCCAAACTCAATTTGTGGTGTGGTATATCAGAATAAATCCTGGAAGAATCGCTGCCAGTTTTCCTTTGCCTGCGATGGAATTCGCGACCGGGTTCTCTCGAAAAAACATTGGTTGACCGCAAAAGCGGTAGCAAAACGAGCTACCGAGGGAAAATTATGGGTTAAAGAAGTGGGATCATCTACCCATTATCACGCAACCTATGTGAATCCCCGTTGGGCAAAAACCATGAAACGCATGAAGCAAATCGGGCAGCATATTTTTTATCGCACAAAAGGCGGCGGCTGGTCTTAACTTCAATTCCGTACAAGAGCGCAGTATTTTTTATTGGTATCCCCAATAAAAGTCAGGTATTTTGGAATTGTTGCCGGGCGCTTTGTCGCAGGCTTGGGTTGATCTGATTAACTGTGCTATTTCAATAGCTTGAGTGAGTAATTGCCCCGCTTGACACATATGATTGCCAAACCTATGGTTCACCCAGCTTTGCGCCCATATCACTATCTGTTGTGGGGCAAAGGCAGACTTAAATTCAACGTCTCAAATATTTGGTGCAATTATGAGTGAGCGGCCTATTGGAACAGGGAAAACTCCTGTTGGGGGGAAGCGCAGTGATGCGCCCGGTGACAAAGAATTGTTAAACCGATTGGACAGCCTGGGGAGCCGATTAAGAAAGCATCAGCAAGCCATTGAATTTGAAGTAGAAAAACAAAATGGCTCTAAATCGGCAGGCTTTGCGCAGGCAATGAAATTAAGCTCCGAATTTATCGTTGCAATTATAGTTGGCGCCGGAATTGGCTACGCGATTGATACGGTTTTAGGCACTTCCCCTTGGGGAATGATAGTTTTATTGTTTCTTGGATTTGGCGCCGGAGCGTTAAATGCACTACGTTCAGCCGGTATGGTTGCTGAAACAAATTTGCATCTTGGGGCAACAATTGACCCCAAGAATGATGAATAAGATGAAATAGACGCAAAACGAAGGTTGAAACCCATTGGCCTGTCCTGTAAGTGACGGCTGTGATTGTTGAACGAACAACGATGAGCGTTGTCGTTTTGTATGAAAACTATAGTCAATTTTAAAAGAGGCATATGGTGGCGACCGACCCAATTCAACAGTTTCAGATTATTAAACTACTTCCGCTGGAAGTGGCAGGCTTTGACGTTTCCTTTACTAACTCTGCCCTCTTCATGGTGGCAACGGTTGCTCTTTCTTCTGCGTTTCTGATCTTTTCGACAAGTGGCAGGGGGCTTATTCCCGGTCGCGCCCAGTCGGTATCAGAAATAGCCTATGAATTTATCGCTGGCTTGTTGCGGCAAAGTGCCGGTTCGGAAGGAATGAAATTTTTCCCACTGGTTTTCTCGCTGTTTGTGTTCATTTTGATTGCTAATCTGTTTGGTATGTTTCCGTACTTTTTCACGATTACCAGTCACATAATTATTACCGTGGCGTTGGCGATGTTGGTCATCGGAACTGTTATTATTTATGGTTTCTGGCGCAACGGCCTCGGCTTTTTGAAACTGTTTGTTCCCGGTGGTGTATCGCCAATATTAGCGGCAGTTATTGTACCGATCGAAGTGTTGTCTTTTATTTCTCGCCCGCTATCCTTATCTGTTCGACTGTTCGCCAACATGCTTGCCGGCCATATTATCCTGAAGGTATTTGCAGGCTTTGTTGTCGCACTGTCCGGTATGGGGTTTGTCGGTATCTTCGCATCAGTACTGCCGTTGGCATTTACGGTAGCGCTTACCGCGCTGGAATTTTTGGTGGCATTTTTGCAAGCCTATGTGTTTGCCGTCCTCACATGCATGTATCTCAACGATGCAATCCATCCCTCGCACTAATGGTAGTACGGGGAATCAACATAAAATCAACCTGAACAAAGGAATATTATCATGGAAGCAGAAGCAGCAAAATATATTGGTGCCGGCATTGCAGCGATTGGCGTTGGAGCAGTCGGTATCGGTGTAGGCTCATTGTTCGGTCAGTTTCTGTCCGGTGCATTGCGTAATCCCTCTGCCGCTGCCGGCCAGTTTACCAACCTGATCTTTGGATTTGCGGTGACAGAAGCTTTGGGCATTTTCGCTCTTCTGATTGCGCTACTTATCCTCTTTGGATAATCTCAATTCCAATTGACTGGAATTTGGGCGCGCGAGTGCCCAACTTCCCTTTGAGGACGGAATAATGGCCGCAACCAAAGAACAAGAAACTGGTACAAACTCCGAAGTCGGTACTCCCGGCGGGCAAGAGGGTGGCGGAGTATTCCCGCCGTTTGATTCGAGCACATTTGCTTCACAGCTATTGTGGTTGGCGATTACATTTGGCCTGTTTTACTACCTGATGTCGAAAGTGGTATTGCCACGAATCAGTGATATTCTGGAAGTCCGTAGTGATCGCATCGCCCAGGATATTGAAGAAGCAAATCGCCTCAAGCAGGAATCTGACGAAGCCATTGCTGCCTATGAACAGGAACTCGCTGAAGCCAAGTCTAAAGCCCATGCAATTGCAACCGAGGCAAGCGACAAAGCCAAGGCAGAAGCAGAAAACTATCGTCAGAAAGTGGAAGCTGAGCTTTCAGCCAAGCTTGCAACAGCTGAAGACAAAATTGCCGAAATTAAGCAGGCTGCATTGTCCGAAGTTGGGTCGATTGCAGAGGATACAGCCGCTGTAATGGTCAATGAACTTCTTGGTGGTAAAGTTTCCAAAGCAGATGTAACTGCTGCAGTCAAACAAGCAGGCAGAAGCTAGGAGTTAAATCATGCAACTTGATGCAAGTTTTTATGCAATGATCGGCCTGATTATTTTTCTGGGCTATATGATCTATCTGAAAGTGCCTGCAATAATCGGTAAGTCACTTGATGGCAGGGCAGAGAAAATCAGCACTGAATTGGCCGAGGCCCGACGTTTGCGTGAAGAGGCTCAGCAATTGCTGGCCGAATACCAGCGCAAGCGCAAGGAGGCGGAAAAAGAAGCCGCTGGTATCATTTCCTCGGCCGAACATGAGGCTAAGACGATTGCCGCTGAAGCGAAGACTAAAACCGAAGAATATGTGGTGCGTCGCACTTCTTTGGCTGAACAAAAAATTGCCCAGGCAGAAAGTCAGGCAATTTTAGAAGTGAAATCTTCTGCCGTTGATCTCGCAGTTGCAGCAACCGAAAGCATTCTTGCTTCGAAGCTGACCGGTAAGTCATCGGATGACTTTTTCGACAAGAGCATTTCGGAAGTTAAATCACATCTGAATTAATTTCAGTCATTTTCTGGTAATTTGAATTGGGCGCTGTATAGCGCCCAATTCATTTATATCAACCGGTTCATGGGCGAAAAACTCTGTCGGTGCAGCGGGCAGGGGCCATATTTGGCTATCGCCTCAAGATGCGCCCTGGTGCCATAGCCCTTATGGTTTTCAAATCCGTATTCCGGAAAGAGCGATGCCGCAAAAATCATTTGCCTGTCGCGAACAACCTTGGCGATAATTGATGCCGCCGCAATGGACAGCGAGCGCCCGTCTCCCTTAATGAATGCCTGCGCATGACATTGAAGACCTGAGGGGATGTCGCGGCCATCGACCAGCAACATTTGTGGTTTTTTCGCAAGGCCATGCACACTTTGGCGCATGGCGAGCAGGCTGGCCTGCCGGATATTTATTTGGTCTATTAGGTTTTCAGGGACGCTGGAAATCGCAATAGTTGATGTGGCCATAATTTCGAAAAACAATTCTTCGCGCCTCTTCGCCGTGAGTTTTTTTGAATCATTCAACCCCTGAGGCAGGTTTTCAGGATCAAGAATTACACTTGCGGCAACCACCGGACCGGCAAGAGGGCCGCGTCCAACTTCGTCCACACCGGCAACCGGCTCAACTCTCTGATTGATGAAGTGTTTTTCAATATTGAAATTGGGGCAATCCAGCTTGAAGTCAGCGGATGATTGCGAAAAGAGCAGCGGAGAATCAGTCGTCAGGTTTTTCTTCATACGGCAAAGATTGCCTGAGTTTTGATTCTCCGCAAGTGTCAGACTGTGACGAGGCAGAAACAGTCTGGACATTCTGGCAAGGCTGCGGGGGGTGCCGCCAGAAATCTACAATAGTTCTAAAACAGCGAAAGTTGCATTTCTGCCGCCTGAGGCTTCCGAAACAGATCAGTTCTCAATTTTGCAGGCTTCTTGTTAAACCCAAGGCGTTTGGTGGCCATTTCAAACCGCCGCCCTGTTTGCCATGCATAGGGGCCTTTCCCCTTCATTCGTGTGCCAAAATCTGCATCGTAATCCTTGCCGCCATGCATCGAGCGCAAAAGTGAAAGCACATGGCGGTAACGGTCCGGGTAATGGCGCAGCAGCCAGTCTTTAAAGATGCCGCTAACCTCAAGCGGTAAGCGCAACATAATAAAGCCCGCATGGCGTGCGCCGTTGGAATAGGCTGCATCCAATATACGTTCCATTTCATGGTCATTGAGCGCCGGGATAAGCGGGGCAACCAACACTGAGACCGGAATGCCTGCATCGGACAGTTTTTTAACAGCCTCAAGCCGCAGTGTCGGAGATGATGCGCGCGGTTCCATGGTTCTGCATAATTTCCGATCCATAGAGGTAATGGATATGGCAACACGGGCAAGGCCACGCTCGGCCATACGGGCAAGAATATCAATATCCCGGGTAACAAGTGCAGATTTTGTGACGATGCCAACCGGATGGCTGCAATCATCCAGCGTTTCAAGAATGGAACGGGTAATACGCCATTGCTTTTCTATTGGCTGATAGGGGTCGGTATTGGTGCCAATAGCCAGGCTTTTTGCTCTATATTTGGGTTTTGACAGTTCCCGCTGCAAAAGCCGTGCCGCATTGGGTTTTGCAAACAGCTTGGATTCAAAATCAAGCCCGGCGGAAAGCCCCATAAATGAATGAGTAGGCCTTGCAAAGCAATAAACACATCCATGCTCGCACCCGCGGTAAGGGTTGATCGACTGATCAAAGTTCAGATCAGGCGATTCATTGCGGGAAATAATGGTGCGGGCATTTTCCTTTTGAACATTGGTTTTAAAAGCCGGTAGTTCATCCAGCGTTTGCCACCCATCATCGAATGTATGGCGGGATAGCGCTTCAAAGCGCCCGGATGGATTAACGCCAGCCCCACGGCCTCGCCGCCGCCCTTCATCAGTGCGAGTACCTGAACGTGCAAGATAGTCATTTGCTGAACGTGCTGAAACGCCATGAGAAAAGACAAGTTCGTCTGCATTGCTGATAGTCTGAAGATTTGAATTCATCTTATTCTCCCATTATTTGGGTCGCCGTATCCTGAATTAATTCCTATCGCAGAAATCAGAACATAGCAAGAACAAAATGTATTTTAAATATATTGAATCGGGTTCTAGCCGTTGCCGCGCTTCAAATGTTCATCCAGTCTGGGCATGATCTCGACAAAATTGCAGGGCATATGGCGATAGTCCAGTTGGGCCAGCAGGATACCATCCCAGGCATCCTTGCAGGCACCTGGAGAGCCGGGCAGGCAAAAGACAAATGTCGTACCAATCAGCCCGGCGGTGGCGCGTGACTGGATTGTAGATGTACCAATTTTTTCATAGGATATTTGTTGAAAAATTGTCGAAAATCCATCCATTTTTTTGTCAAATAGAGGTTCGATGGATTCGGGCGTCACATCTCTACCGGTAAATCCGGTGCCGCCGGTTGTGATAACAATATCAATGCCTTCGTCCTGCGACCATGATTTTATCTGCGCCTGTATTTCGGTTTCATCATCCCGAACAATTGCCCGCTCACCAAGCTTGTGCCCAGCATCAAGCAGCCGTTTCACCAATATATCACCGGAGCGGTCATCCTTGATGGATCGCGTATCTGATACTGTCATAATTGCAATATTAAGCGGGATGAATTTTCGGTTTTCGTCAATTCCTAGCATAATCTAATTCTTTGTTTTGGTTGCAATTGTTTTCGAAACTATACACCACCATGAGGGAAATCTTTGCGCTAAATCATGCGCAGCAGTATTGGCAAGTTCAGGTGTTGAAAAAATACCAAAACAGGTGGCACCCGAGCCTGACATTCTGGCAAACAGGCAGTCCTGACTCTCCATTATCGCGTCCGATACCCTCAATATTTCAGGCTCAATTGCGGCCGCAGCCGCCTGGAGATCATTTTGCGTCTTGCCCAACCATTCAATAATATCTGCCACTGTTGTAAACTTATCCAGCGGCGGCAGGGGGGAAGATGTTGTGCTTTTCAGCGCCCCAAATATTTCCGGTGTTGAAATCTCAATTCCCGGATTAACCAGCACAATATTAAGCGCCGGCAGTGTGACGGGCTCAATTTCATCGCCAACCCCTGTTGCCCGCAACGGGGTAGAGGCAAGGCACATCGGCACATCAGCCCCCAGTTTTTGAGCAATCTTGTGAAGGTCTATTTTGCTCTGGTCAATCTGCCAAAATTCGCAAAGTGCGTTCAATGTGGCGGCCGCGTCAGCCGAACCGCCACCAATGCCGCTGGCAATGGGCAAATTTTTCACCAGATGAATGGCCGCCCCACCTGGGCTATATCCATGCTCAATTGCAGATTTTTGCAAAGCCCGGGCAGCGGCCAGTACCAGATTATCATCATGCGGGCTGAGTGTTTTGGAAAATTGGCCGGAAATTGATAAACATAGATCACCAGCCGGTTTGACACTGACCAAATCGCCAAATTCGGTAAATGTGACCAAAGAATCAAGCTGATGATAACCATTGCTCAACCGCCCGGTCACATGCAGGGCAAGGTTGATTTTAGCGGCTGCCAGATGTTTTTCCATGATTTAAATGCTGAAAGCCCAGCCCCGACTGTCTGGAAAAATCAGGATTTCTTTTCAGGTTGATCCTTGTCAGCGCCTTCGGTTTTTTCCGGCGGGTTGGCCATACGGGTTTTTTCAACATCGGGAAGGCCGTCTTTGAGCTTGGCTTTGATCTTGATAATCTCGGCATCAACCGGTTTTAAATCCAATGCATGGCTCCATTGGAATGTTGCCTCCAGCCTGCGTCCAACACGCCAATAGGCGTCGCCCAAATGGTCGTTAATTGTCGGATCTTCTGCTTTTTTCAACACCGCTCTTTCAAGCTCAGTAACCGCTTCCTCAAAGCGGCCAAGCCGGTAATAGGCCCAACCAAGGCTGTCGATGATATAGCCATCCTGCGGGCGAAGTTCGACAGCCTTGCGGATCATGTTCAGCCCATCTTCGAGATTGATATTCATATCAACCCACGAATAGCCGAGATAATTCAACACATTTGGCTGATTTGGGTAAAGCTCTAACGCCTTTTTGAAGCTCTTTTCAGCCGCCGGCCAGTTCTTGGAACGCTCGTTGGCAATGCCGTGCCGATAAAACAGGTTCCAATGGAACCTCTGTGGATTGCTTACATTAGCTATGGCCTGATCGTAGACTTTTACCGCCTCTTTGTATTTTTCATGCCGAACCAGCATTTGCCCGTAGGAAAGTGATGCAACCAGATCCTCAGGATCACTTTTAATCAGCTGCTCCATTTCAACTCTTGCCTCGTCAAGCTTTTTTAACTCGTCCAGATTAAGCGCCATTTCAAGTTGGGCGATGCGTCGATAGGGCGAGGTTTCCGCAATATTGGCAAAAAGTTTATTCGCCCGCTCTGGCAGGCTTTGGCTATCATAAAGATCTGCCAGTGCCAGCATACCCACATCGCTCTTGGGGTTTAAAACATTGGCAAGTTGCAGGTAAATCAATGCAAACTGCTTACCGCCCTCACTATTGAGTACAGTGCCAAGGTTATAAAATACCTCAGATGCACCTTGTTGGGCTGAAGCAACCAGCGGCGGTGTGGCACCACCAAGGTCAATTGATTGTTTGAGTTGCTTCAATGCAGGGCCAGAGGGTTGAATTTTTAAACCAAGTTCAATGGTGGCGCGCGCCCCGTCAATATTACCCACTCTAAGCTGTTGCCGGGCCAAAGCCTCAACCGAACGCATATAGGTATGGACTGCGGTTGTGCCGCCAGCGCGATTGGCGACGGTTTTATTCAGCCGTGCAATGGCATCTTTTTTATCTCCGCCAATACCGGCGATCAGCCCGCCGTGATATTCTGAAAAGATTTTGAACCAGCTCGGTCCCTCAAGCGCATCAATTACCGTAAGCGCTTCTTTGGTATCACCATCACCTTGTAACGACCATGCTTTCAACAGTCCAGTTAACAACCGCTCAAGGTCGCCCCTGGCCGGTTTGGACAATTGTTTGATCGCGCTTTTCCAGGCCTTGGTGCGGATAAATTCGACACCCAGAATTACAGAGACCAGCGGTGGCGAACTTTCAAGCGCCTCAATCTGCTTTCCAAGAACGACGCTTTCTTCAAAGTCACCATTGCTGACAAGGGTCAGGAATGCATTTTGCTTAAGAAATTCATTATCCGGATCAAACTTCATCGCCTGACGATAATACTCGACAGCGGCGGCAGTGTTTTTATCAATTGTCGCGATCCGCGCAGCCAGATAGGTGCCGGAAAGCGTGTAGCCGACATGTTTGTCGATTTTGGGTTCATTCGATTGTGCTACGGATGTCAAAGCGAGACCTGATGCTACAACCAAACAGGATGCGGCAACACAATTACGCAATTGCGAAGCAAATTTCGGTGGCGTAAAATTTTTCATAAAAACCCTTGTTCGACTATTTCATTGCAGCCAGTAGTTCAGACAATATCCCGACAGTTATTACTAAAATGGGACTTTTTATCAAAATTGCGATTCTATTTTGTCAGATAAGGCCAATGATGGACTTTTTCCCCAATTGAAGCAAGATTTGACCGACTGAACCAACCATTCTGTATTTGCAGATGATTTCGAACGTCCGCGAGCGAAATAAAATAGAGTGTGACCCTCATTGATGGGCACGCTCTAAACCAACACCCGTTGACCAGAAAAAATTTCCTCAGCTGCGTAGGTAAATTCACCGTTTTCCTGATGCACGACAAAACCAGGATGAATAGATGTGGCTCCCTTTGCGCCTTTGTCGGCCAAAACAAGTATTCGGTTTGCTGGTTCTCCAGCCTTCGGGTGAACTGGGATAATTCGCGCAGAACCAAAGCGTCCCTGAAAGGCTGCGAGAATTAATCCGATGCCGGAGGGCCTAAATATCATCGCGACTTTACCGGTACTTCTCAAAGTTGCTGCCGCCGAACGCAACCATGGGTCAAGACCACCAATACCCATCACATGGGCATCCTTGCGCGATAGAACAGGAGAGGGACGGTGGCTGGGGTCATTAAATGGCGGGTTCATAATGACCTGGTCGTAGGCACCATTGACAAGGCCTGCATCTTCGCGGGCTTTTCCCGAAAGTGTGACATCGGCGCATACAATTTTAACCCGGCCATACATTTTTCGGTTTGCTGGAAGTTTGAGAGTGCGTGCTGCGAGTGCGGTAATATCTGCATCATACTCAATAAGGTCAACTTTTGCGGCAAAACTTCTGCAGGCAACCGCGATGCCAGCGGCACCGGCACCGGCGCCAAAATCCGCTAATCGCCCGGCAAAATCAACCGGAATACAGGCTGACAGAAGCAAGGCATCAAGGCCGGCACGATGGCTGCCATCATTTGGCTGAATCAGTTCAAATTTGCCATTGAAAAACGCATCCTGGGTCGTAACCGGCGGGTGTTCTCGAACTGCTGATATTCTATTCATTATTGGTTGGTTTCCGATAATTCATTGCCGATGCCTGCATCATGCAATAGTTTTCGTGCCTGATCGTTGCAATCAGAATCCACCAGTAGGCGCCGGGGAATTGCCCCGACAGATCCTTCAAGAATACTCATATGCTGATCAACAACGATATGCTCAATATTCTGTTCTTTCAGGAGGGACTCGACAAATGAAATCAGAACAATATCATTCGTCCGCAATAGCTCTTTCATGCAAAACTCCCAATTCCTAAACGCTCGCACCGATCGGGTAACAAGACAATATGCGCGCGAACAATTGATCTCACATTCAAGTGAACCGTTTTCAGTTGGCTTGCAAGTGCCCCTGTACCACTATGATAAATTAAATTAGCATCAAACAACGGATCATTGGGGCCTCAAATAAACACTAAAAAAGGCAGCAGGCCGCGACCAGATGTTTCACTTGTGTCTGCGCTCATGGCAAATTATGTATAGGCCTGATTGTTATAAAGCGTTACTTAAGCTAGTTAATTAACGCACTAGGCTAATAAATAAGATCCGGGAGCACCGCGTGGGTATTGTAATTCCTCTGGAAGAAAATCGACCGCCACAGGCAAGTATCAAACCGTTGATGGAACTGGTTAATCAGGATATGAAGCTGGTCAATCAGTTGATCTTGTCAAAAACCGGATCCAATGTGGAGATGATTCCGCAAATTGCCAAACATCTTATTGATTCCGGAGGCAAACGGCTTCGCCCAATGCTGACCTTGGCGGCCGCTCAAATGTGTGCCTATGAAGGCACCCACCACATTACCCTTGCAGCCAGTGTTGAATTTATGCACACCGCTACGCTTTTGCATGATGATGTGGTCGATGAAAGCGATATGCGCCGGGGCAAAAAGTCAGCCCGTATGCTATGGGGCAATCAGGCAAGTGTTCTGGTCGGTGATTTCCTGTTGGGTCAAGCCTTCCGCATGATGGTTGATGCGGGCTCGATGGATGCGCTTGATGTGCTCTCAAATGCTGCTACCGTTATAGCAGAAGGCGAGGTGATGCAGCTTGCTGTCGCCCAGAACATGGAAACCAATGAGGATGACTATCTAACGATCATCCGCTCAAAAACAGCCGCACTTTTTTCAGCCGCCGCCGAAGTTGGACCGATTATCGCCGGGGCTGAAAAGCCTGTGCGTGATGCTTTTCGTTCCTATGGCACCAATTTGGGCGTTGCCTTTCAACTGGTCGATGACGCGCTGGATTATGGAGGCTCAAAAGCCTTACTCGGCAAAAACACCGGTGACGATTTCCGAGAAGGAAAGATCACCCTGCCGGTACTGTTGTGCTATCGGCGTGGAAACGAGGACGATCGCGCTTTTTGGAAAGAGGCGATGGAAAATGGCTCAAGCGATGATGAGGCGTTGTTACAGGCCAATGCACTAATGGAAAAGTATGGTGCGATTAAAGATACCGTCGCGCGGGCCCGTCATTATGGACAGATTGCCCGCGATGCGCTGGCGCCGCTTCCCGATAGCCCGCAAAAAGACGCTTTGCTTGATGTGGTCAAATTTTGCATCAGTCGGGTGAATTAATTCAATAGCTCCCGGCCCTCCGTGGCAGGGCAAAATTTGGCATCTCGCCAAATTGCCAGCCCGTGAACGGCCGCGAAACCGGATGGTTGAGCGGAACGCAAATAATCTGGCAAGGGCAAGATTTAAACCACTTAATGAACTAGCGCTCACGCAAGATGCGCTATGCGCATCGCTCCGCAGGGGCGCTTTATAGGCGTGATTTTGCGCGGGCTACGCCACGTGCAATCACTTAAAAGCGCTTCGCCTATCGGCTCAGTTGGAGCGTTACGATCAATTCCCTCCGTGATCAAATAAATGAGCGCACGTGGGGCTTTGCTCCTCGCAAGCGAATGACCAAACAGTTTAAATCGCACGTTGACCCCGGGCTTGATCCGGGGAAAGCGCAAGATTTAAACCATAAAATCAAACGCACCACTGGAAGCGGTGCGGAAACTAAACTAATGCGCTTGTTTATCGCTGAAAATATCGCGCATTTGCTCCATAACGGCGATGAATGAGCGAGCAAACTGCATAAACTCTTCATCAAGCTGTGAAGCGTCAGCGATTTGAATAATTTCGCCAGGAGCCTCCTGATAAAGATAAATGCACGCGCCTCTTGCATTACTTCTCATGCGTACGCAGGCAACTTCAGTACATGGAATTGGGAATTTGTCGCTCGGAAACGAGAATAAATATTCGTCGCCGCTGCATTCCAATGTCGCTTGAACTGCACTTTCAAAATCCTGCCCATCGGCAATTTTTAACGAAAGCAAAATTTCAAGTTCCACCAGTTCCAAAGACGCTGGTGCCGGATTTTTATTCGCTGCGGTTGGAAAGAGAATCACCTGATCGAATGAGGTGTTGTCCAAAGAAGGGCCGTACATGCATAATTCCTTAACTCGTATTCAACAAATTTGCAGCCCCCGTAAGCAAACTATGTGTCAGAGCATGGCCGGAATAAGGCACACATGTTCACGCTGTAATTCAAATTGAAATAATTGCAAATATACACAACCTTTTGCTGGACGCTCGCCTGCGGAATGATCAATAGTAAGAAAAACAATATTATAAGGGAGAGAAGAATGCTTGGACTGATGCAGGACTGGCCGTTGTTGTGCCATAAGATTATTGATCACGCTGCAATACAGCACGGCGAGCGTGAAATTGTATCAAGGTCAATCGAAGGTCCAATCCACCGCACCAATTATCGCGAAGTACGGGCGCGCTCCCTAAAACTTGCCCAGGCGCTTGAGCGCGATGGCTATAAGCTGGGTGATCGCATTGCAACACTCGCATGGAACACCTGGCGTCATCTCGAATGCTGGTATGGTATTATGGGCATCGGCGCGGTTTATCACACGCTCAATCCCCGGCTTTTTCCAGAACAAATTGCCTGGATCATGAACCATGCAGAAGACAAGTTGATTTTTGTAGACATCACATTCCTGCCGATCATCGAAGCGATTGCCGCAAGTGTTCCAAGTTTGGAAAAAGTCATTGTACTTACCGATGATGCTCATATGCCTGAATCCAAATTGCCCAATATTGTTTCCTACGAAAGCTGGCTTGCGGCCGTAGATGGCGATTTCACCTGGAAAACTTTCGATGAAAATACCGCCGCAGGCATGTGCTATACGTCCGGCACCACCGGCAACCCGAAAGGCGTGGTCTATTCCCATCGCTCCAATGTAATCCATGCTTTGGTTTCCACCCAGCCAGACGCCTTGGGAATAGCCGCGAAGGAGGCCATCTTGCCTGTTGTGCCGCTTTTTCATGCCAATGCTTGGGGAATTTCGTTTACCGCGCCAATGGTGGGGGCAAAAATGGTCATGCCCGGAGCGCGCATGGATGGCGAGGGTATCTATGAGTTGCTGGATAGCGAGAAAGTTACATTTTCTGCCGCCGTTCCAACCGTATGGCTGATGCTGCTGCAATATCTGGAAGAGACCGGCAAAAAGCTGCCGCATCTTACCCGGGTTGTGATTGGCGGGGCTGCTTGCCCGCGCACTATCATTCAAAAGTTCCAGGATAATTATGGCGTTACTGTATTCCATGCCTGGGGCATGACTGAAATGAGCCCGATCGGGACTGTTGGCTCAGTTAAGCCACAATTTCTTGATCTGGAAGGTGACGCACTGCTCGATCTTCAGGAAAAGCAGGGATATACGCCGTTCAGCGTTGAAATGAAGGTGACCGATGATGAAAACAACGAAAAGCCGTGGGATGGCAAATCATTCGGCATTTTGAAAGTACGCGGTCCGGCGATTTCCAGCGGCTATTACGGTGGTGACGGCAAAGAGCAGTTTGATGACGATGGGTTTTTCAATACGGGCGATGTGGCCCATATTGATAAGGACGGTTATATGCAGATTACCGATCGCGCCAAGGATGTTATCAAATCTGGTGGAGAATGGATTTCAACCATTGATCTGGAAAATCTTGCCGTCGGGCATCCTGATGTGGCCGAGGCTGCGGTGATCGGTATTTATCACCCGAAATGGGACGAGCGCCCGTTACTGATTATTGTCAAAAAAGCCGGGTCCGACCCATCAAAGGAAGGAATTCTTGAGTTTATGAAAGGTAAAATTGCCAAATGGTGGATGCCGGATGATGTGAGTTTTGTCGATGAAATTCCCCATACCGCAACCGGAAAAATTCAAAAAATGGATTTAAGAAAACAATTTGCAGACTATAAATTACCAACCGCGTAGGAGAGATTGCGCTGAGTAATCAAGGTATTTCATGGCAGAAATAAAATATTGGGAAGGCGCAGAAAAAAAGCCAACCTATTGGGTCGTGCGTGTGCAGCGCGGGGGGAATACACTCTCCAGCCTGTCTATTCGCGGTGTGATGTTGATGGTTGCAACTCTTGGTCTTTACCGATTTTGGTTTGTCAGCGATTTGCGCCGGTTCTTCTGGTCGCGGACATTGGTGGATGACAGCCCACTGGAATATACCGGCCGCGGTCTGGAATTGTTTGTCGGATTTTTGATTGCCGTATTAATATTACTGCCGCTCGGGCTGGGGCTGTTTGGCCTCTCGCTAATTTCTTCGACAGTCGCGATCATAAGCAACATTGGCTATTTTATATTGCTTACATTCCTTGGCCAATATGCGCTTTATCGTGCCCGCCGCTACAGGTTGAACAGAACCGTTTGGCGCGGCTTGAGATTGCATTTAACCGGTTCCGCCTGGCTATATGCATTCAAGGCAATGGGTTGGTTCGTACTTTCAATTATTACGATCGGCCTTGCTTGGCCTTGGGCCTCCGCCTCGCTTGAGCGCCACAAGGTAAACAATACCCGGTATGGTAATCTTAAACTTCACTCAACCGCAAAGTGGTCAGATATAATCAAGCCATATTTACTGATCTGGGCAGTGCTCGTATTTCCGCTTCTGGTGTTTTCAGCAATCGGCTTATGGGTCTACACACAAGGTGCAGGCAATCTGCAATTATTGCCACGCAGCTTGCAAGACTCAGGAATGAATGAGGCGATAGGCTTATATTTTTCAACCGCTCCTTTCATTGGGCTGATTTTGTACCCCTGGTACAGGGCGGTGATAATGCGGACCTATTTTTCCCGTATCAACGCAAAGACGGCCTCTTTGAAAGCTGAGTTTTCAACCGGGCTGATTTACAAGGTCTGGATTAAATCTGCTTTGGTAATGTCACTGGTCACAATGCTTTTGGGATTGTTGGGTTTCATGCTGTTTACCGGAGCGACTATTATTCTCCCCACCGCAATTGTCCAAGATCCCGCATTTTTAGCCGTGGTTGGCGGAATTGCCTATATTACATGGATTGCCGTCAACTATGTGGTTTCCATTACGATTTATCATTTTGGCATCTGGTTTTATGTTGGAAACTCAATGTTGATACAAAATCCCGAATGCATAGAAGAAACCGTTGCAGGCGCCAAAGACCCGGTAAGTGGTGTCAGTGAAGGTTTTGCCGATGCGCTTGATGTGGGAGGTGGGTTTGAAATCGGTCTCTAAAACGATTATTCAATTGCAATGAGTTTAAACAAAATCGAATCTGTCTATCAGGGCCTATATTTTGACGGCAAAAGTGCCAAAGCCACCAAGGTAATAATTACCTGCGGCATGCTGCTTGAAATGCAGTCGGAAGACGGCAGGGCTTTTAAAAAATGGCAATGGAACGATCTTCGCGAGGAAGACGCGCCGTTTGGATATTTTAGAATCAGCAATGATAACGATAATCCGCTGGCGCGATTGGAAACAACCAATCGACAATTGGTTGATATGATACGCCATGCGGCCCCGGCACTGGAAAAAAAGCAACAATTGGAGCGATCGGGGCGCAATAAAGTTATCGCCTTGTCGGCAGCCGCAATAGTATCACTGCTCGCTATAATTATTTACGGCATTCCAGCCATTGCCACCAGAATTGCACCTTTGGTGCCGCTTTCATGGGAAGCCAAGCTGGGTGAAATGATTGAACCGCAAATTGCTGAAATATTTAAGGTAAAGCCTCTAAACGCCTATATTTGCAGCAGCCCAAACGGCGATGCGGCGGTTGCGAAAATGGCAAAGATGATCAGGGGCAGCGCCGAATTGCCTTTTGAGCCGCGCATAAAAGTTATTCGCCATAAAATGAAAAATGCATTCGCCTTGCCCGGTGGTACGATCTACCTGATGCAGGGCCTGATTGATGCTGCAAAAAGTTCCGAAGGTGTGGCGGGCGTCCTTGCCCACGAAATGGGGCATGTCAAATCACGCGATTCGATTAGGAAGATCGCCGAAAGCTCAGGCCGCTCATTTATCCTCAGTTTGCTTTTGGGCGATGTTACCGGCAGTACGGTTGTGATTTTTGCCGGGGAGGCATTGTTGGGTGCTGCCTATTCGCGTGATATTGAGAAAAACGCCGATAATTTTGCGATTGCCCGGTTGAATGAGGCAAATATTTCAGCAGAATCAATGATTGAATTGTTCAAGTCATTCGATAAAAATGCAGACAAGAAAGAGCGAAACCTGTTTTCTTCTCACCCACTTACCCGTGAACGCATCGAGCATTTGCGTGATAAAGTCGATCATAACAAAAATCAGGCTGTGTTGACTAAACAGGAATGGGAAGCCATGAGGAACATCTGCATAAAATGAGCGGTTTTTCCAGCCTGCAACATAGAGCTGGAGCGCCATGCCGGAACGACATGAACGGTTTACAAAAATTGAGTGAGAATAAAACTTAATGCCTGCATATTTGGAAAGACGGCAATCCTGGGCAGCCCTTTGGTGCCAACGTCTTGCTGTGTTTCTTTTGTTTTATTTCCTGGTTACAATTGCTGGCCAGCGGTGGGGGGTGATTGATACACCTTCGGTTCTTGGTCTCATCGCCTTGGGATTGGTTCTGTTGTTGGCCACGCTCGGTTTGGGGGTAATCGGCATGTATCATCTCTGGGAGTTTGGCCATAAGGGCGGCATGCAATCGGTTCGAGGAATTGCGCTGGCATCATTAATGCTCATTCCCTTTGGCTGGGCCGGTTGGCAGGCTTTCAACCTGCCCACATTGAACGATATTACCACGGACAGATTTACCCCGCCCGAATTTGATCAGGCACTGAAACTGCGCACTGAAAAGATGAACGTGTTGGACGATTTGAGCGATCTGGAGCTGGAAACCCAAGCTGTCTCATACCCTCACATAGGGTCGCGCCGCTATACCACATCCACTGACCGGGTTTATTCCGCTGCAAAGAAACTCATCGAAGCCAGGGGCTGGAAGATTATTGGAGAAGAGGTTCCCGAAGAAATTGATTTGATAGATATCGAAGGATCAGCCAACGCCAAACCCCCTCAGATTTCAGTAACAACCCCTAAGCCAAAACCTGAAGTGCCGATTGTTCCCGTTGCGGGTGCCGGGTCTTTGCCGGCGATTGATAATGCGGGTGGTGGCGTCAATGTCACCTATATTGAGGCTGTTGCGACGACAATGATCATGCGGTTTACAGATGATGTGGTTGTAAGAATTATTGAAGAAGAAGGGGGCGCTTTGGTCGATATGCGATCTTCCTCCAGATGGGGTGTCCACGATCTGGGTGGTAATGCACGCCGCATTGCCCAGTTTATGCGTGATCTCGATGCGGCTTTGATCGGCGTGGCAGGCGAGGGGTAGACCGTTTCACGTTTATACGGAAACGGTTTGGCAGCGAACAGCTGCCCGGCACCGCTGTGCCGCGCCCGCGCAGGCCTGCGCAAAGCGCAGAATTGCCGTGAGCGACATGAAAATAGAGTGATTCCGTCAAAGACGGACACACTCTAGTCTGTCTGATCATGGCGTTTGATATTCCCCGTCAATTGAAACGGCACCGTCTGTAATTACCGCACCGCGGGCGACCAGATCTTCAATATGGGCCAAAACGGAAAGGCCCGCCGCACCGTGCAGGCGCGGGTCCGTATCCCGGTAAATTCGCGCAACCATATTTGTAATCAGTCTGTCGCCGGACCTTATTCGCTCAAGAATTGCCCGCTCCCGCATTTTGCGGTGGGTTCGAAGCGCGCGCACAAACTTCTGGGCATCTTTAACGCGGCCACCATGACCAGGAAAATAGATCGTTTCATCGCGCTGCAACAGGGTTTCAAGCGATGCCATATAATCGACCATCGCTCCATCCGGCGGCGCGACGATAGATGTTGCCCAGGCCATGACATGATCAGCTGAGAATAAAATATTTTCTTCCAATAATGCGAAAGCCATATGATTTGCCGTATGGCCAGGGGTAAAAACCGCCTCAATCGACCAGTCTTTGCCGTGAACAACATCACCATGATTGAGCACTTCATCGGGTAAAAAATCATGATCGGCACTTGCATCAAGCGGGTTTTGCTCGCCGATATGCAGTGCGCGGGCTGGCCTGTGCGGACCTTCGGCATAGATCGCTGCGCCGGTGGCCTCTTTCAGTCTGCGGGCCAGCGGCGAATGGTCCATATGGGTATGGCTGACAAAAATATGCGTAACTTTTCGCCCGGAAAGAGCCGCCATTAATGCATCAAAATGCTCAATGCTCTCAGGCCCAGGATCAATAACGCCAACTTCGTCTTCACCGATGATGTAAGAATTAGTCCCATGATAGGTGAACGGACTTGGATTATTAACGGTCATTCGCTGAATGCCCGGGTGAAGTTCAACGGCTTCGCCATATCGCGGAGCGAATGACTTGTTGAATTCGGGAGTTGCCATGCCTGTTGGTCCTTATGGATGGGCGGAACGTAAAAGCGGCACTCTCTTGCCCTTGCTGGCCGATGTCAATATAAACTGAGGTTTGAGGTTTTTGGATCAATTATTTGGATGCAAATATCTCCGGATATAGATCAACCAGCCTCAGAATTGAAACCTATGAATATTCTTGGATCGCCCCTCCAATCAACTGGTATAACCGCATTGACCGGCCTGGCTGCCGATCTGGCCGAGCGTGAAGCAATCGGCAAACCGGTGCGTATTGGTATTATCGGTGCAGGTGAAATGGGCACCGATTTGGTGACCGCCGTTGCCCATATGCCAGGGGTCGAGATTGTGGCGATTGCTGACCGTCGATTGGCAGGCGCTCCCAAGGCCATTGAAATTGCAGGCTATGATGCCGACAAAGGAGCAATTTGCGAATCCTCGACGCAGATGAATTTGGCAATTGAAAACAACCAGATAGCAATTACCCGTAATGCAGCGGATGTGGTATCTAATGAATTGGTTGAAGTGGTTATAGACGCAACAGGTCGCCCATCAGCTGGTGCTGAAATTGGCCAGAGCGCCATTGATAACGGCAAGCATCTGGTGATGATGAACGTCGAAGCTGATGTCACTATTGGGCCTTATCTGAAAAATTTGGCCCGGAAAAAAGGTGTCATCTATACGGTGGGTGCCGGTGATGAACCAAGCTCCACTATTGAGTTGATCAATTTTGTCACAGCGATGGGGTATCCCGTTGTTGCTGCAGGCAAGGGCAAGAACAACGCGTTCAATATTCAGGCGACGCCTGACGACTATCGCGAAGAGGCTGAGCGCCGCAATATGAACCCGCGTATGTTGGTTGAATTTATCGACGGTTCAAAAACTATGGTGGAAATGTGCTGCATCGCAAATGCCACCGGCCTTGTGCCCGACAAGCCGGGTATGCACGGGCCGGATTGCTCGCTGGAAGAATTGCAGGATGTGCTTTGCCCGGTTGAGGATGGGGGGATACTATCGCAAAAGGGCTGTGTGGATTTCACTGTCGGCAAGGGTGTCGCACCTGGAATTTTTGTCATCGCTGAAATGTCTCATCCGCGGATTCGTGAACGAATGAATGATCTGCATCTTGGGCCAGGGCCCTATTACCGGTTTTACCGGCCCTACCATCTCACCAGCCTTGAAGTCCCATTGTCGGCAGCCCGTGCGGTGCTCTATGGAACGGCAGATATGCAGCCGATGGATCGACCGGTGGCTGAAGTTTGTGCGCTGGCAAAACGGGATTTGAAAAAGGGCGAAAAACTCGATTTTATCGGCGAGTATTGCTACCGTTCATGGGCCATGCGCGCCGATGACGCACGTCACCAGCAGGCGATACCGGTTGGGCTGTTGGAAAATGGAATTATGACCTGTGATGTAAAAATGGGAACACTGCTGACCCGCGCCAATTGTGACATTGATGAAACATCGACGCTTTATAAAATGCGAAAAATGCAGGATGAAATGTTAGGCTACTAACGCATAAGCTATTCAGATCGTAGAATAAATTAGTATTTTGTTGACGATGATAAATTTTAATTTTCGATTGTAAGGTTTCTGTCAGCTTCAATTTTGTAATGCCTAGCTATCAAAAACTAGGCAACACAAAATGAGCGATATTAGTCTAATCAGTGGCGCGAACCACGGGAAAGCTTCAGCCAGAGGTGTTCGCATTTGGGACTTACCCGTGCGCCTGTTTCACTGGGGGCTTGTTGCAGGCGTTTCAACCGCACTGGTTACCGGATTTTTGGCCGAGGAATGGTATCTCTATATCCATAATTGGGCTGGATATACAATTGCATTCCTGATTTCATTCAGATTGATTTGGGGATTTTTCGGGTCGAAATATGCCCGTTTTGCAAGTTTCATTTTCACCCCAAAAGAGACCATTGGGCATATCAAGGAATTTGCACGCGGAAACTCAGCTCATTATTCAGGGCACAATCCAGCCGGTGCACTGATGGTTTTTGCACTGTTGGCAGTGCTTTTGCTACTCACTGTTTCCGGCGTGATAATCCTTGGCGGGCAAGAAAACCTGGGTGCTCTGGCCGGGTTTGTTTCATTTGAAATTGGTGCGTTTCTGGTCGAAATTCACGAATTGCTGGCCTGGTCACTGATGCTTCTCATCATCGCCCATGTGGCCGGCATGATTATTGAAAGCCGCATCAGTGGTGAAAACCTTGCCCGCGCGATGGTCACCGGCAATAAAAAAGATGCAAGCAATCAGCCGATCACCATGCCGGTATCAACGATTGTTCTGCGTGCCGTGGTAATTGCAGCAATTGTTGGTGGGGCAGGTTTTGCACTTTATCAAAAATATTCGGCTGTACCCGCCAGCGGGTTGGTAAAGCTTGTACCAAACGAGACCTATAACAGTGAATGTGGCGATTGCCATTATGCCTATCACCCAAGTCTGCTACCAAGAAGTTCGTGGCAGGGCATCATGGCCAACCTCGAAAACCATTTTGGTGAAGATGCTTCACTCGATGCAGAAACGGTTAAATCCCTATCCGCATGGCTGAATGAAAATTCATCTGAGATATGGGACACAGAAGCCGCCAACAATCTGCGCAAGGTTTCTCCAAAAGCGCCGTTGAGCATATCTGAAACGCCCTATTGGCAGTCAAGACATTCTGAAATCAACAAAAATGTATTCAAGCAGACCAATATTGGAACCAAAGGAAATTGCATTGCCTGCCATAGCGATGCAAAAACCGGTCGCTTCGATGATGCTGCAATTTCAATTCCACCTCCCAAGCCAAATACCTGATATATAAAGGATATTACCATGAAAAAAACTCTACTCGTAATTTCAACCGCAGTAATGGTTGCACTGGCGGCACCTGCATTTGCCGGCGCCAAACAAGACGCAGTAATGGATCATTACAAAAAACTGGCAAAAGGCAGTTTTTCCGCAGAACGCGGCAAAGCATTCTACAGCGCAGTCCACACCGGCGGCAAACCAGCAACACCATCTTGCACATCATGTCATACAAAGTCGCCCACAGGCACTGGTCAAACAAGAGCAAACAAACCGATTGCCCCAATGGCGCTTTCTAAATCTCCGGATCGTTTTGGTGATTTAAAAAAGGTTGAAAAATGGTTTGGCCGCAATTGCCGCAGCGTTTTGGGCCGCGAATGCACCGTGCAGGAAAAGGGTGACTTCCTTGCCTTCATGTATAGCCAATAGCCCCAAGTCCCTTACCTTATACGGAGAGTATTATTATGAAAAAGACAATAGTAATGACCGCAATGATTGTGGCAATGGCGATGATGCCAGCCAATACATGGTCGAGAGACCGTGGTGTTAAAGATGAATTGACCAAAACTGAATGCGGTGCTTGTCATATGGTTTTCCAGCCACGGTTTTTGCCGGCGGTATCATGGACCAATATCATGTCTGATCTTGGTAATCATTTTGGCGAAGATGCTTCACTGGATGAAGAATCCAGAACCAAAATTGAGGCCTATCTGGTCAAAAATGCCAGAAAGAAAGAATTTAAATATATAGGGAACGGCACCCAGCCTATCCGTATTACCGAAATTCGTTGGTTTAAACGTGAGCATCGCAACGAGGTGTCAAAACGTGCAATGAAACGTGCAGGCACTATGGCCAATTGTGTGGCTTGCCATAAGGGGGCTGAAAAAGGCCAATATGACGACGATTAAGTTGTATTAATCTCTAGTAGCTTATTTGCGGCGGTTATTCTTTTGGGGTGGCCGCCGCTTTTTTTGCTGCAATTTTTCTGGACTTTGGAATGTTTGCAGAACGGCATTCAATCAATCCATCATATTCGGGCGTTTCAAATTCGACGTTGAAAGGCAGGTTTAAAAGTTCCTGCAAATAGGCTGATAGTCCACCAACAAATTGATTAAGATTGCCGCAAATATCGCAAAGAACATAAACCTGTCCATCAATGCGCCGGGGTCGCCAGCGACGGGGCAATGTATCTTTCATCGCAACCGGGCCGGATTTTGGCATATTGAGTACCACCTCAATCTTGCAGGCATCACAGCAGACTTTCATGGAAAGCTCCTTTGGAATTTATATTCAGTTTTTTGAATATACATTTTCCCCCAAATCTGCAACTTATAGAGCTGTCGCCGATCTCGGTTACTAATATTATGGTTGCATTTAACTGTAATGATTGCTCATTATAGCCAATCCCCGTTGATGAAATGAAAGACTGTTCATGACTGATTACCCGCGCGATATGGTTGGCTATGGCCGCAATACACCTAATCCTAAATGGCCGAATGATGCCCGTATCGCCGTTCAATTCGTGATCAATTACGAAGAGGGCGGTGAGAATAACATTCTGCATGGGGATGCGGCTTCTGAAGCCTTTTTGTCTGAAATTGTCGGGGCTGCCGCCTGGCCCGGTCAGCGCCATATGAACATGGAATCAATTTATGAATATGGTTCGCGCGCCGGTTTTTGGCGGTTATGGCGCATGTTCACCGAGAGAAATATGCCGGTCACCGTGTTTGGCGTTGCAACGGCTTTGGAAAAAAACCTGGAAGCGGTAGCCGCCATGAAAGAGGCAAATTGGGAAATTGCCACCCACGGGTTGAAGTGGATTGAATATAAGGATTTCGCCAAAGAAGATGAACGCAAACATCTGGAAGAGGCGATCCGTATTCATACGGAAGTGACCGGCAGCCGCCCAAGGGGCG
>Ga0256839_1000970_pt1 | contig 36154 bp, 23 predicted proteins | sample 354166metaG_FD_185968 | JGI IMG/M metagenome (GOLD analysis project Ga0256839, IMG submission 185968) | Hydrothermal vent microbial communities from Mid Atlantic Ridge, Atlantic Ocean - 354-166 | ecosystem: Environmental > Aquatic > Marine > Hydrothermal vents | place: Atlantic Ocean: Mid...
CGGTCGGGCGGAGGTGCAGACCTCGTAGAATGTCGTCCGCCCTGCGGGCCGGCCCCCAAGGCCTCCGCCGCGCGCCACCCACGGGCCTTGGAGGTGGGTCGGACATCGGTATGCGGCGGGGGGCGGGCCTCCGGGTGGACCGAACGCCCGTGGCCGCCGCGGTCTCCGTTTCGGTGCCGGTGCCTGTGCGCGTCGCTGTCCCCGTCCCCGTCCACCGGAGCGCCGGAGGCACCGCCGAACGGGGTCGGGTACGGGAACGCGTACGGGTTCGGCCACGGCCACCGACACGGCCACGGGCGCCCGTCCCGGTCCCGGTGCTGTTGCCGGTGCGCGTTGCTGTCCCCGTCCCTGTAAACCGGAGCGTCGGATGCACCGAACCGCCGCGGTGTCGGTGCCGGTGCCTGTGCGCGTCCCTGTAACGACCAGCGCTGGATGCATCGAGCCGCCGCGGTTTCCGTGCCTGTGCCGGTGCGCGTCGCTGTCCCCGTCCCCGTACACCGGAGCGCCGGAGGCACCGCCGAACGGGGTCGGGTACGGGAACGCAGACAGGTTCGGCCACGGTCACCGACACGGCCACGGGTGCCCGTCCCGGTCCCGGTGCGCGTTGCTGTCCCCGTCCCCGGAAATCGGACCGCTGGAGTTACCGCCGAGACCCGGCCGGCGGGCGGCGCCGGGTGTTGGGGGGCTGCGGAGTTCGGCCCGTGAGGCCCGTCGCGGCTACCCTTCCGGCAGGAGGGTCCAGCGCAGGGTGTAGGCGAGGGGGATCGGGGCGTTCGGGTCGAGGTGGGTGACCGTCAGGCGGTAGGTTCCGGCCGGCAGGCGGCGGTGGATCGGGTTGAAGGCCCGCGCGGTGGCGTCGCCCGCGGCGGCCAGGACCGTGCCGGCCGCGTCCTCCAGGGTCAGGTGCAACGTGCCGGGGGCGGTCGCCTGGCCGTCGGCCGCCAGGGGGCGGACCGCGTCCACCCCGACGTAGCCGGGGGCGTCGAGGATCACCCACACGTGGTCCACGTCGCCGGCACACAGGGTGCGCGACTCGACGGCGCCGTCGTCGGCGAACCCGACCGCCGGGGCCGACGCCGGATCGTCGTCGGGCTCGAAGGGGTCCGGCAGGCACGGGTCGAGGCCGCCGCCGCCCGTCGTGCCGGCGGTCGCCGTGCCCGCGGTCGCCGTGGTCCCCGCGGTCGCGGCGCCCCCGGTGGTGGCCGTGCCCGCCGTGCCGCCCCCGCCGCCGCCGTCGGGGCAGGCGGCGAGCAGCGCGGCGAGGGCCGCGGTCGCACACGGCGGCACGAGGCGGCGGGCGCGAGGCGGCGGTTCGGGATGGGGGGGCATCGGGGATGGCCTCATGGTTGGGTGCAGCAGCAACTGACGACCTCGACGACGATGTCGTCCGCCGGCGGCGGCAGCGGGCCCCAGGGGATCGGCTCGGCGCACTCGGCGACGGCCATGACGTTCCCCGCATTCTGTTGACACTGGTACATGTCATCACGCCGGAAGGTGCCCCGCTGGGAACAGGGGTAGGTCTCCGGCGGGTCGTTCTTGCGCTCGACGCACTGCTCGCCGAGGCTGGCGCAGTACTCGTCGCAGGTCTGGAAGCCGTCCTCCGGGCGCAGGCAGCCGAAATAGGATGCCTCGCACCGGCCGCTCTTGCAGTAACCGGCCGTGTTGTAGCGCACGCACACGTGCCCACAGGCGCCGCAGTTGTCGTAGTCGGAGAGCAGGTTCACGCACTGGCCGTCGCAGACGTCGGGGTCGTCCGGCGGGCACTCGAGGGGGCCGGTCGTGCTCGTGGCGCCGAGGGTGCCGGCCTGGGTGCTGCCCGAACCGCCCGTGGCGCCGCCCGAGCCCTCCGACGTCCCCGCGTCGTCCGGCTGGGCCCGCCGCGTCACGCACTCGCACCGCACGCCCGCCAGCAGCGCCAGCGCCAGGACCCCGGGCGCCCACCGCCTCGGGCCCGTCATTGCGCCACCCCCATCTGCGGTCCCAGCGTCAGCGCCGCCAACCATGCCTGCGGGGACCGGGCCTGGAGCTTCGACAGGAACGCCAACCAGTAGCTGCAGTCGTCCGGCGCCTGCCAAAGCCCCACGTCCGACAGCAGGTACAGCAGTTCGCCCGGCTCGATGGCCCCCGTCGCGTGCAGCCGCCACAGGAAGTTCGCCCAGTCCAGCTCCACCGCCACGCCCCGCCGGCAGGGCAGCATCCCCGGAAGCTGGGGGCACGTGCGAACGTCCGCGCCGTCCCCGGGGCAGTACATGGCCTCGTGGACGCTCACCATCGTCACGGTGGGCGAGCAGTCGGGCGAGACGGCCGACTCGGTCCCCTGGCACAGGTCGAACATTCCGTTGCCGCCGTCGGCGCGGCCGAAGACCGCCGTGGGCTCGTCCTCGCGGTTCCAGGCCAGGTACGTGACGTAGTGGGCAAACCCCTCCGCGGTCGCCGTGGCCTGCCACTCGCGGCTGTAGATCTTGTGGTCGCCCTGGCCCGGGGGCTGGTTGAAGCCATAGTCCAGCGTCGGTGTGAACCCGGCGGGTAGCTGCATCGTCAGCAGGTGCCCCAGCTCGTGGGAGACCGTGGCCTTCGCGTGCTCGTTGTTCTGTGCGAACAGGGGGTTGCCCTGGCCGTCCGTGCAGCCGGTGGAGCGGTTCTGGAATTCCACCGTGGGGCGCCCGCCGAAGATGTGGCTGGCGCGGGTGCCCCGGCGGAAGCAGCCGTTCTCCGGCGCGCGCGGCGGCCAGTACACGCCGTAGAGGGCCTGCCCGGCGTCCGTGGCCGGCACGGACGCCTGGGCCGCGAGGGCGTGCGTGCGCTGGAGGGTGAAGGCCATGCCGTACGCGAGGGCGTGGGCTCGGTTGGGAAGTTCGATCACCCACGCAAGGGTGCCGTCGGGGGCCTCCAGGAGGTCCTCGACCATCGCCATGTCGCGCCGGAGGCCGCACTGGGTGAAGTCGAAGGGCTCGTCTCCCGGCCCGCCGGAATCGCAGTCGTAAACGACCAGGTCGGTGCCGGTGTCGTCGTAGTGGTGCCAGGAGACGGAGCGGACGAGCGCGACGCCGGTGCCCTCGTCGAACCACGGCGTGCAGCCGTCGGCGCCGAGGGGGCGCCAGCCGAACAGGGCGTCGCCCGCCGCATCCTCGACCCGGACGAGAAGGTTGCCCAGGGCGAAGGGAAAGGGGTCGTCCGTGCGGCCGAAGTCCTCGCCGATGTCGAGGACCTCCCCGGCGGCGACGCCGCCGCCGAGCCCCCCGATGTCCCGCACGGAGGCATCCCAGAGCATCTCGGCCAGATCCGCGCGGATGCACACGCGCCGCTGGGCTCCGAGGACCGTCCCGGGCACGAGCACGAGCACGACGGTCATGGCGCACTCAACGCCGAGCCGAGCCGAGCGTATCCATGCTCGCTAAATACCGCACGGCCGGCGCCCCGTCAAGCCCCCCGGCGGCACCCCGGCCGGTGGCGCCTGGAACGGCGTTTTCCGACCTCCCCCCGCCGGCCTCCCCCCGCCGGCCTCGCCCCGCCGGGGGGCCCGCACGGCGCCGTCGGGGCCGGCCGCCCGGTGCACCGAAGGGCCCGGTCCGATCCCGCCGCCGTGTCGGTGCCCGTGCGCGTCCCTCTTCCGTCGCCGTAACCTCGAACGTTGGAGGCACCGCCGGCGACCGGCCGGCGGGTGTTCCCGGGCGCCGCCGAAGGTCCCTTGCCTGCAGCGGGCCCGCGAACCACCCCATCGACCCCGGGGTTCGGTGGGGGTTCGAGCCGTGGTCCCGCTCGGGATGGGGTCGGCTGGGGCGCCGAAGGGAACGCACCGGGGGCCGGCCACGCCCACGCCCGCGCCGACCCGCAACCGCGCGCCGAGGTCCCGCCCCGCTCGCAGCGCTCGTGCGGCCCCAGGCGCGGGCGCGGTCACCGGGCGGAGGGCGGCGAGGCGAGGCACAGGTCGGCCACGGCTTCCCCCACCGCGGCGAGGAACGGCCGCGTGCGGCGATCGTAGTCGTAGCGGTCGTCGTTGAGCACGCCGTCGCGGTTGCCGTAGATCGAGACGGTGACGGCGGCGGTCCGCGCCTCGTGTCGCACCACGGCGTTTTCGACGTGGAACCCGTAGGCCCGGCCGGCCTTGTTCGTGTAGACGACCGGCGCGCCCGGCAGACGCCGCGCGATCCCCGGCAGCATGGGCTTGAAGGCCGCCGCGCCGCGGTGCGGCGGGGGATAGGCCGGGTCGGGCGAGGCGTTGGGATCCTCGGTCATGGCCGCGACCAGGCGTGCCCGCAGGTCCTCGTCGATGCCGGTCTCCACCAGATCCAGCGCCGGCACGGCGCGCAGGTCGGGGCGGACGATGGACAGCAACAACCGGTGGTGATCGACGAGGCTGGCGTAGTTCTTGTGGGAAAAATCCATGGGGGCCGCCACGCGCCGCTTCGTCTCGGGGTCGATGTGGGCCCGTCCCACGGTCGTGGTCTCGAACGGCAGGGGCGGCGGGTCGAGGGCGCTCGTGCGCTTCGGGAGGTGCAGGGCATCGGGCGGGACACCCACCCGAAACCCCGGGCTCGTACGCTGGACCCGGGGCGGGGCCCAGGAGAACATCCGGTGGTGCACGCGCAGGGAGCCGAGCCCGCGGTCCCAGGCGTAGCGGTGCAGAGCCTCGTGCCCCACCAGATCGTACAGGAGGTTGTAGGCCACGTTGTCCGAGACGAGGTGGACGCGGCGCACCAGGTGCCCGACGGTGGCCACCTTTGCGTGGGGCGGCAGGCGGTTCGACGGATCCTCGATGGGGCGGCAGCGCCCCGCGTCGTCGCAGGCCGCGATCGGGCTGTCCCAGCCGAGGTCCGGGTGGGCGGCCCGCTCGGACGAGACCATGGCGAGGGCCGCGGCGGTCACGAACAGCTTGATCGCGCTGGCGGGGTAGACCAGCTCGGCGCCGGCGCGGTACCGGGCCGTGCGGATCGACGGGGCCGGGCCCCGTTCGTCGAGGCAGGTGATCACGAGCTGGAACCGGGCCTCGTGCGGGTCGGCCAGGACGTCCGGGAAGCGGCGACCAAGGGCGGCGAGCATCGGCGCGAGGTCGAACGGCTCGACCGTCGCCGCGGCCTCGGCCGCGGGACCCGGGGCCGGGCCCTTCGGTCGCGCCGTCTTTCCAGGTGGTTCCTCCATACGTGGAGGTTCGGCCGGCGACGCCACCCGCCTCGGCGCGGGAGCGGCCTCGCCTTCGATCCCGGTGGCCGCGCCGGCCGCCGGCGTCGCGGGTGGGGTGGGGCGGCACGAAAGCAACGCGAGCACGGCGGCGGCCGCCCGGCCCGTCGCGTGGCCCGTGGCCCCACGGGGGGCGGCGCGGCCCGCCCCGTCCCGTCCCGAACCGCCCCGAGGCGACGTGCGGCCGGTCACGGTGCGATCACCGGCGGGCGCGGGGACGGAGGCGGATCGTAGTCCAGGATCGAACTGCCCGGCACGTCCGTCGGGCGTTTCCTCGACAGCATGATCCCCGCCGAGGGCACCCGCCGCACCCGCATCCAGCGGGCGAAGTTCGCCGCGGGCTGGACGTTGTAGTGGTACTTCTCCCCCTCGACGAACCCGTGCCCGGACCAGCCGAGGGTCCGCAGCACGACCGCGTGCGGGCCGAACGGCAGGGCCAGGACGTTGCGGCGAAACGACGGCCCGTACTCGAAGTACTGCTCGGCGTTCGACAGGTACAGGACGTTGACCGGGACGTTCGCCGCGGCGAAGGCCGCCGCGACGGAGCGCATGGCGCGGTCGCCGGTGAGATCGCCCCGGATCGTGAACACGCGACCTCGCAAGACCAGCGACCGCAGGTGCTCGTACTGCGCGGCGTCGGTGAGGAAGGTGCCGACCACGAGCCTGCGGTACGTTCGCGCGACCCGGCGAAGCCGTGCGTAGACCAGCTTGCGGCTGCGGCGAAACGCGCGGGTGATCGCCTCGCGGCGGGGGTGCTCGGCGTAGACCAGGGCGATGCGCGCCTCGACGTGCGGCGCGGCCTCGGGGCGCCAGGAGGCCAGGAAGTCCTCGGGGGTGGCGGCGTCGCGCAGCAGCAGGAAGTAGACGTGGTGCAGATCCGAGATCGCCTGGTCGAAGTCGAGCAGGACCACGACCTCGCTGCGGGCCCAGGCGGCCAGCAGATAGTTCTGGTCCGTGCCCACCCCCACGTAGCCGCCGCCGAGGCCCTCGACGGCCTCCCGCCACAGGTGATGGCCGTGCTCGTTGGAGACCCAGTAGTGCGAGTTGCGGGTCAGCGAAGGGGGCGGGGGGTCGGGCTCGAGGGCGTCGAAGGCGGTGAGGTTGGGGCCCCGGGCGGCCGTGGGCTCCGGCGGCTCGGGCGAATCGGCGGTCGCCTCGGCGTCGCCTCCGGCGGGCGTGGCCGCGACCGCGACGGGCGGGTGCGCGACTTGCGAAGGGGCGGCCGGGGGCGATGGTGTGGTCCGGGGGCCCGGGACGGCCGGGGGCGCGATCTCGGCTTCCGCGCGGGCCGGGGCCGGACCGTGGGCCGTGCAGGCGGCGAGCGCGAGGGCCCAGGACACCCGGCGCAGCGCGTGGGGCATGGCGTGGGGCATGACCGTCCTGTGCATCGTAACGCCCGCGGGGCCCGCCGTCTTCCGCGGCGGATCGCCGGCGCCGTCCGTTCGGGCCGGGGGGGCGGCCCCCCGGCCGAGGTGCGGGCCCCGGGGACCGTTTCGGGCGCGCAGGTGTGCTAGACCTTCGCCGGCGTGCGCGGACTCCGTCAGACCTTCCTGCTCGCGGCCAACGATGCGCGCCAGGAGGCGCGGCACCTCGAGGTCCTGGCGACCGCCCTGTTCTTCGACGTGGTGGTCCTCACCCTGTTCGGAGTGGGCTTTGCGGGGCTTTCCGCCGCGGCGCTTCGCGTGGCGCTCCCGGCGATGCTGTGGCTCGCCGTCGCGTTCGTGGGGACGCTGGCGCTGTCCCGGCTGTTCGAGCGCGAGCGCGAGCACGAGACCTTCGTGGCCCTGCTGGTCGCGCCGGTGGACCGACTTACGATCTACTGGGCCAAGGGCCTGGTGGGGCTCGTGGTGCTCGTGCTGTGCGCCGGCCTGCAACTGGCGGGGCTGCGCCTTTTGTTCCCGGAGGCCGCGGCCCTGTTCGCCCGCCCGGGTCTGCTGGCGCTGCTGGTCACGGGCGGCTGCGTGGCGTACGTGGCCGTCGGCTCGGTCTTCGCCAGCGCGCTCGCCACGGACCGCACGCGCGGCGTGCTGCTTTCCCTCGTGCTCTACCCGCTGTCCACGCCGATCCTGCTGTTTGCGCTCGTGGCGACCCGGGCCCTGCTCGAAGGGCACCCCGCGGCCGGCGTGTACGTCGGGCAGCTTTGGGCGCTCGCGGTCCTGCTGGCGGCCGCCGGCGCGCTGACCTTCGAGTCGGTGATGGTCCCCGCCCGCCCCGGCGGCCGATCCGGGAGGCGACGATGAGCCGGGCGCTTTGGGCGATCCTCTTGGTGGCCGCCGCCGCCCTGTTTCCGCCGGCCGCGGCGCGCGTCTTCCTCGACACGCCCATCGAGCGCGAGATGGGCACCGTGCAGAAGATCTTCTACTTCCACGTCCCGATGGCCTGGTGCATGATGCTCGCGGCCGTCGTGTCCGGGGTCGCCGCCGCGGTGTGGCTCTTTCGCGCCAGCCGCGCGGCCGAGGCGCTCGCCCGGGCGTCGGGCGAGGTGGTGCTCGTCACCGGCGCCTGCGTGCTGCTGACGGGGCCCATCTGGGGCCACGCCACCTGGGGCACCCCCTGGACGTGGGACGCCCGCCAGGTCAGCACGGCGCTGTTGTTCCTCGTGTTCGCGGCCTTCGTGCTCCTGCGCGCATACGGCGCCGCCGGCTCCGAGCGCCTCGCCGCGGCGCTGGCCGTCTTCGGCGCCCTGGACGTGCCGATCATCTATTACGCGGTCAAGGTGTGGAAGACGACCCACCCGACCACGGACGTCGTGGGCACCTTGCCGCCGTCGATGTGGCGCACCCTCTTCTTCGCCCTTTCGCCCATCGCGGCCTGCGTGGCCGGGCTCGTGGCCGTCCGATACCAGGTCGAGCGGGCCGAGCAGCGCCTCGACGACCTTTACCTCGCGAACGAACGGTAGACGACCGTGCACGCCCCCTCCACATCCCCGTGTCCGCAGATGTACCCCGACCGCGGCCGGCACGCGTCGGGCGCCCGGACCACGGGCTAGCCCCTGGACGCGAATCCAAAGGACTCCTCCATGCGAACCGGCTCCCTCTCCCAGCAGGCAGCGGCGCCCCCCTCCGGCGACGGCTACGAGAAGGTCGTCGGGCGGGATCTGCGTTCGATCGAGCTCGAGCGCCAGATCGAGGCCCGCGCGGCCGCCAAGACGGCCTCCGACTACGCCCACATCGTGTGGGCCTACGGCATCTTGTGGAGCGTCGTGGCCCTGTACGTCCTGTACCTGTACCGGCGTGTGCTCCGCCTGCGAAGGGACATGGAGGGTATGCTCCCCAAGGACGCGCCGCCGTGACCCTCGCCCACTTCGTCTACATCCCCGGCGTGCTGCTGCTCGGGATCGTCCTCGGCTACGTGCTGGGCGGCCGGGCCGCCGAACTGGCGGCGCGCGAGCGCGACGAGCGGGACCGGCGGCGCAAGGCCCGGGCCGCACGCCGGCAGCGGGGCGCGTAGGGCGCAGGGGGCCTCGGGCGGGCCCGTGTCTGCGGCGGCTGTGCTATAGCCCGCGCGATGTTCGACCTCTCCCTGACCGAGGAACAAGAGGGGTTCGTCGAGACCGCCCGCCGCTTCGCGCGGGAGACGATCATCCCGGCCGCGCCGGGGTACGACGAGTCCGGCACCTTCCCCATGGACGTGTTCCAGGCCGCCTTCGACGTGGGCCTGATGAACGTGGAGATCCCCGAGGCCTACGGCGGCCTGGGCCTTTCCACCCTCGAAGGCTGCCTGATCGCCGAGGAACTGGCCTATGGCTGTGCGGCCATCGCCACGAGCATCATGTGCAACCATCTGGGCGCGCTGCCACTGCTCATCGCGGGCACCGAGGCGCAAAAAGAGCGCTACCTGGGGACGCTCACCGAGTCCCTGACGTTCATCAGCTACGCCTGCAGCGAGCCCGAAGCCGGCTCGGACGTGGCGGGGATGCGGACCCGCCTGGTGCGGGACGGCAACGGCTGGCGCCTTACGGGGCAAAAACGCTGGATCACGAACGCCGGCCACGCGGCGATCTTCACCGGTTTCGCGACGGTCGATCCGGCGGCCCGGCACAAGGGGATCACGGCCTTCGTGATCCCGGCGGATCGCCCGGGGATCTCCATCGGCAAGAAGGAGAACAAGCTGGGGCAGCGGGCCTCGGAGACCTGCGACGTCATCTTCGAGGACGTGCCGCTGTCCGACGACGACCTGCTCGGCGAGCCGGGCGGGGGCTTTGCCATCGCCATGGAGACCTTCGACAAGTCGCGTCCGATGATCGCCGCGCAGTGCGCCGGTCTCATCCGGCGGGCGGCGGACGAGAGCAAGGCCTACGCGCTCGAGCGCAAGACCTTCGGCAAGCCCATCGCACAGCATCAGGCGGTGCAATTCATGATTGCGGAGATGGTCATGGCCTACGAGGCCGTGCGCCTGTTGTACATGAAGGCCGCCTGGCAGGTGGACCAGGGGATTCGTCGCAGCAGCACCTCGTCCATCGCCAAGGCCCTCGGGGCGGACCTTGCCATGAAGTGTACGACCGACGCGGTGCAGGTCTTCGGCGGCTACGGCTACACGAAGGAGTACCCGGTCGAAAAGCTCATGCGCGACGCCAAGCTCATGCAGATCTACGAGGGCACCTCCCAGATTCAGCGCATGGTCGTGGCCAAGAACTTCCTGTTGCGAAGCTGAGGAAGCCGAGATCGATGGCCTTCGATCCGCGCCCCATCGGGGTGTTCGACTCCGGGGTCGGCGGTCTGAGCGTGGTCCGGGCGATCGTCGAGGCGATGCCCTTCGAGTCCATCGTCTACCTCGGGGACACGGCCCGGCTGCCCTACGGCACCAAGAGCCGCGAGACCGTGATCCGCTACGCCCGCCGGGCCGCGCGGGTGCTCGCCGAGCGCGACGTCAAGATGGTGGTCGTCGCGTGCAACACCGCCTCGGCCGTGGCGCTCGGGGCGCTGTCCGACCTACTCGCTCCCGTACCCGTGGTCGGGGTGGTCGAGCCGGGCGCTCGGGCCGCCGTGGCCACGGGTGCGCGGCGGATCCTCGTGCTGGCGACGGAGGGGACGGTCCGCGGTGGGGCCTACGAGCGGGCGATCGCCCGGATCCGGCCAGAGGCCAGCGTCGCGTCCGTGGCCTGCCCGCTGTTCGTGGGACTGGCCGAGGAGGGCTGGACGGATGGTCAGGTTCCACGACTCGTGGCCGAGGCCTACGTCGCCCCGCACCGAACCCCGCCGCCCGAGGCTGTCGTGCTCGGGTGCACCCATTTCCCGCTGTTGGCGGACGCCATTGCCGAGGCCTGCGGGTCGAAAGCCGTCCTGGTGGACTCTGCGGCCACCACTGCCGCGCAGGTGAAGGCACGCCTTCGTGCCCGGGAGGCCGAGGCTCCGATTGGGCCCCCGGGCCGGATCGAACTGTTTGCGACGGATGGGGTGGATCGCTTCGCGCGGGTGGGCGGACGTTTTCTGGGCCGTCCGATCGACCCCACGGATGTTCAACTGGTGAACTTGCCGTGAAACGACCTGCGCTGCTAACGTCCGACGTCGTGCGACGGTTCATCGCAGCATGCTCCACGGCGGCTTTCCTCTCGGGGGCGCCCATGTCGGTGTCGGCCGCCGGGTACGAGCCCGACGCCGCCGACCCCGTCGCCGAGGCGAAGGCCCTCTATCGCAAGGGCAAGACGGCGTTCGACGTCGGCCGCTGGGAGGACGCGGTCAAGTACTTCGAGGAGTCGTATGCCCAAAGCGGCAACGAACTGCTGCTGTTCAACATCGGGCTGTCGTACTACCGGTGGTGGGAGGAAACGGGGGAGATCGCGCACCTTCGCAAGGCCCGTAGCGTGCTCAAGACCTTCGTGGCGCGGGCTCAGCGCAACCCGGACAAGCTGGGGGACCCGGCGGAGGCGGTGGCTCAGCTCAACGAGGTGGAGGCCAAGCTCGAGCAGGCCGAGACCGAGGCGGAGGCCCGGCGTACTCGGGGGGCCGCGGGCGATGGCACCGAACAGGGGGCCGACACGACGCCCCCGGCCCCGTCTCCGGATCCGGCCGACCCAGCGGCGCCCGTGGACACGGGACCGGCAGCACCGACTGGGGAGGATCCGGGCAAGGGGCTGCGTCTTGGCGGCGTCGTGTCGATGGCGCTCGGCGGGGTCGGGATCGTGACCGGGGTCATCGTGGGGGCGATCCACGTAGGGAACAGCGTGAAGTTCGACCGGCAGCTACGTGATACGGACGAGGAGATCGAGATGATCGTGGCAACAGGGATCACGCAGAAGTTCGTGGACGACACGCTCGGGGGCTGCTCGCAGGTGGACGCGGACGTCAACCCCGACGCAGCGAAGTTTTGTGACTTGCAGGATCGGCGCAACGCCATCGTGAACAACGGCAAGCGGGCGAATCTCTTCGCCGCGCTCGGCTTCGGTCTCGGCGGAGGGCTCGGTGTGGCGCTGCTCGCCACGGGCGGCGCTCTGTACGCCATCGGGAACAAGAAGACGAAGGCCTGGAAGGAACGGCACGCGCTGCGTGTCGCGCCCGTGTTCGACGGACGGTTCGCGGGGATCGGGGTCACCGGCCGCTTCTAGCCGCCTGCTGCAGGAGGGGATCTCCCCATGGGGCGCGACCGTCGGCGACGGTGCCGTGCCGCCGGGGCCCGGGGTTCTCGAAGGGGGCCGGGGGCCGTGCAGGGGGGCTCCCCGGTCGTCCTGGCGGTGCTGTAAGCCGCCCGGGACGTCGTCGTTGGGGTGGTGGATGCAGCTCGCGCCCCGCCTCACCGGATGCCGGCCCCCCTCGTGCCCGCCCCCCAGCCTGCGGTTGCCCGTAGGGCGTGTCCTGCCCTGCCTGCGGGGGCGTGGCGGCATCCTGGGCGCCGGGCCGGACGCGGCGAGGGATTCTGGGCGTCCCAGCGTGCCTCGGCGTCCCGACCGCGGAGGTGATCACGGGCGCGAACTCGTGTTATACCCGCGCACGCTCGCCGCGACGCCTCCATCCGTCGCTCCACGCACCACGGCTCAATGAAGGAGTCCCCTCCTGTGACGCGCGCTCGCTTTCTCCCCACGAAGTCGCTGTTCGGCTATCTGGCCGTCGCCGTCCCAACCCTCGCCGCCGCCGGAATATTCCTCGGGGTGTCCAGCCGCGCCGAAGCCGCGGACACGGGGTCGATCAGCGGGGTCGTGACCGACTCCAAGACGGGACAGCGGATCAAGGACGCCATCGTCATCTTGCAGTGCACCTGCTTGCAGGGAGAACGAGAGACGACCACGAACGAGCAGGGGCTGTACGTTTTTCGTGACCTGCCGCCCGGCACGTACCGGATCCAGGTGGTCTTCGGCAAAGCCGACGTCTCGAAGGTCACGGAACTGCCCCGCGGCATGAAGGCCCGGGCGAATTTCAAGATCAACCCGGAGTCCGAGTTCAAGAAGGTCATCGTCGTGGACGCGGCGCCGGTCCGTGCGGACACGTCGGTCACCACGAAGATCTCGATGGACGAGGCGCGGAACATCCCCGTGGGCGACACGAGCCGCGACTTTACGAACGTGGTCGAGATGTCGGCCACGGCGACGCGGGACGGGGCGGGGATCTCACTTGCCGGCACCAGCGGCGCCGAATCCAAGTACACCGTGGACGGCGCCAGCGTGAACAACCCGTCCTTCGGTACGGTCGGCGCCACCATCGTGCAGGAATTCATCGACACGGTGAACGTGACGGAGTCGGGGTACGACGCCGAGTTCGGCGGCGCCTCGGGCGGCCAGGTTCAGGCGCGCCGGATCTCGGGCAGCAACAAGGTGCGCGGCATTGCGCGTTTTACGGTGACGCCGCGTATCGCGAAGCCGCGCTTCATCATCCAGACGGACGAGGCGCTGCGCGTGACGCAGGTGCCGAACTACGCGATGCAAGGGGTCGTGGCCGCCTCGGGGCCGATCATCAAGGACAAGCTGTTCTGGTCGGCCGGCATCCAGATGGGCGGCACCGCCTACTCGCTGGTCCAGCAGTTCTACAAACGGCTCGACAAGGACGGATCCGGCGGGTTCGAGGACTGTCCCTATCTCAACGGGGACAACGACTGCGTGGACGGTGGCAACTACATCGCCACCGAGAAGTTCGCGGAGCAGAAGTTCCCCACGCGCGGAATTGGTGCCGGCTGGGTGCTCGGGCTCGACTGGGCCATCAACCCCAAGCACCGCATCACCCTGACGGGGCTGGGTGGACCGGGGTTCGTGCGTCGTTCGTACCGGCTGCCGTTCTCCTCGGACCCGAACGCCTTCGGTGGCAACCCCACGGCCGATCCCCTCGGCGGAGCGTCCCGCGTCGCCAGCGGCGTGATCAACGATCACTTCGGTTGGGACATGAGCAACCAGTTTACGGTCACGCTCGGGTACCTGGGCCGGGTCGCCGACGACAAACTGGAGATCGACGCGGGCATCGCGTTTTCGCAGTTTGCCAGTCGGGAGGCATGGAAACTCGACAACCCCGACTGGTACGATCTTCCCGCCACGCAGGAGCAGGACACCCAGGGCAGGAACCTGTTCGAGTTCCTCGACCGTGACAACGCGGTCGATCTGGCGCCAGGGGTGCAAGAAGCCTGTAACTCCGCGTCGTTGCCGGGGCTTTCGTGCCCGGTTCGGCGTTGGCTGTCCGGAGGGATCGGGCAATACGGCCGGGACACGGCGCGCCGGGTGGAAGGTCGCCTGTCCCTGACCCACTTCTTCACCACGGGGAAGGCGGGGTCCCACCAACTCAAGTACGGAACCCAGATCGAGCACATCGAGCGCAACACCTACACGACGTACTCCGGCAAGAATCTGGCCTCCTTCTACGAGGATTGTCCGGCCGGCCAGAAGGACCTGGGGGAGGGCTGCTACGACTCGGCCACCGATAGCTACAACATCGGGATCGGGACCCGGGTCAACAACCGTCGGTTCGTACTGGTGGACGTGGACAACCCGGACCAGCGGACCACCTTCGGGTTTGGCCGGTCGCGGTTCGAACAAAACGACCTTCGCGCCATCGCCACGGCCAAGGGCGACGGCCTGCGGGCCGACGCCTACGACGTCAAGATCTCGAACCAGAACTACGCGGTCTACCTGCAGGACAAGTGGGCCATCCTGTCGAACCTCTACCTGAACGCGGGCGTGCGCTGGGAGATCCAGGACATTCGGGATATCTTCGGCGAGCGCGCCATGCTCATCTGGGACAACGTGGCGCCGCGTATCGGGATGGTCTACGACTGGACGGACGAGGGGAAATCGCGCCTCTACGCCAGCTATGGCTGGTTCTACCAGCCGATGCCGTTGCAGTTGTCGAGCCGGGTGTTCGGCGGCCTCATCAACGTCATCCGTACGTATCGAAACTCGGACTGCGAAGGCCAGTCCGTGCAGACCGCCGAAGGGACCTTCCCCAAGACGCTCAACGGGCAACCGACGGAGTGGTGTGTGGACTTTCCTGCGAGCACGACCGGTCTCACGGCTGGATCGGTGGTGCCCCGCCTCAAGGGCATGTACCGCCAACAGTTCCAGATTGGCTACCAGCAGGAGATCGTCGAGGACCTGCTCGTGCGCGTGTCCTGGCTGCACACGGACCTCGGGCGGGCGGTCGAGGACGTTTCGACGGACGGCGGGCTGAACTTCATCGTTGCGAACCCCGGCGAAAAGATCGACGAAAAGGACATCCGCAAGAAGGAAGACGAGTGCGCCGCCCTCGAGTCCCAACTCGAGATGCTGCCGATGGATGACGAGAACTTCGCCCCCATCGCGCGCGAGCTCAAGCAGTGCCAGTTCCTGGCGAATGCCTTCCAACGGATCAACGAGCTGTTCTCCAAGCCGACGCAGAACTTCGACGCCTTCACCCTGGAGGTTCAAAAGCGCTTTGCGCGCAACTGGATGCTCCTGGCGAGCTACACCTACAGCCGCCTCATCGGCAACTACCAGGGCATCGTCAACCCCATCACGGGCCAGGTGACCCTCGGCGTCGATCCGCAGTACGACATCCCGGAACTCGTGCGAAATGCCTTCGGCCCGCTTCCGACGGACCAGCGCCACCGTGTGCGGCTCAATGGCTTCTACACGTTCGACCTGCGGGAAGCCGGGCGGCTGACGCTCGGGACCAGCCTGAACTTCCAGTCGGGCTATCCGGTGTCCCTGCGAGCGGACAACAACCGGTACAGCGGGCAGTATCTCATCTACGTGCTGCCCCGCGGGTCGGCCGGCCGGGTGAAGCCCAATTACCAGTGGAACCTCAGCCTCGGGTACGCCTATCCCCTTCCGAAGGATCTCGAGTTTGAAATCTCGGCACGTCTGCTCAACGTGACGAACGCCAAGGCGGTCCTGCGGGTGGACGAGGTGTATTCGTTCCAGAACGCGCGTCCCATTGCGGGCGGCGATCTCGGCGACCTCAAGCACGCCAAGATCCAGTCGCCGTCGGCGCCGACCGATTTCTTCCAGCGAACGGTCCTGGCGCCCCAGGGCAACTTCGGGGTGGAGACCCAGTTCCAGAACCCGATGGCGGCACAGTTCGACCTCCAGCTGCGCTTCTAGGCGGCGCGGGCCGTCGCTCGCCGACCCTGCGGTTCCCTGGGACAGGTGGTCACACGAGGTCGAGGGCACGCAGCACCGAAGCTGCGGCGGGTTCTTCGAGAACCGCCAACGCTTCGTCCGGGTTCGTGGGCGCTCTGCCCGACAGGGCGTAGAGCACCCCGTCGAGGCGGGCACCGTGGCGTACCGCCTCGACCCACGCGAAGAGTTCCAGACGCTGGCCATGCCATCGAACCGATGCGGGCGAGGCCAGGACGGCGACGATCTCGTCGAGCAGGCGATGGCGCGCGTCCACCGAGCCGGCCGTCTCGCGTACGAAGGTGTCGTTGGACATCATCCCCCTGAAGATGCGGGCGGCCGTGGGGGTCGCGGGGGTGTGGGACGGGTCGAGGACCGCCGCCAGTGCGTCGAGGAACTCGACGAGGAATGGTTCCGTGCCCGAGGGGAGGGCGCCGAGCCCACGGCGCGCCAGGGCCCAGGCCACCGCAAGGCGCGCCTGGAACTCGGCGGGGTCGAGCACGGCACAGCGCGGGTCGATACAGAGGATCGGTTGCTCGGCGGCGTGTCCCGTCACGCACGAGCCAGCCTCGCGCAGGACGAGACGGAGGACGGGTGTGGGACCCGGCAGGCGAAGGGATGCCAGCAGGTCGGCCGCCACGGACACGAGGTCGGCGACGTGGGGGGCGTTGGCCGCAGGTGGAGGCGGGGCCAGACGACCGAGGGCGGGGGCGGCCCGTTCCAGCGCGAGGACGACCCCTTCGGGAAGCCCGAAACGCCCCGGCGAGAGATCGGGTGGCCACGGGGGCGTGGGGCGGGGAGGCAGGCGGCGGACCCAGCGCGCGAGCGGTCCAGTTGGCGTCAGGAAGGCCGCGAGTTGGTACAAAAGATGCGCCTTGGCGCCGTGCCGGGCGGCTTCTTCGAGGCGACCGAGGGCGAGGTAGAGGCCCGCATGGTGGGGGCGCTTTCGGCAAAACGCACGCACCCGATCACGCAACTCGTGCGCCCCACCGAGCAGGTGGGCCGCGCTTTGCAGTACGGCGTCGAGGTGGGCCAAAGGCCCCTGCTCCGCCACGGCCGAAAGGGCGTCCCCAAGGGCCCCCAAGACGGCCGAAGACCCGCGGCGCTGGGCTGGCAGCGGCGCAAGGCCGAGCGACCAGGCACTCTTTCCTTCCAGCAAGGCGGAGGCCAGACCACCGAGGAGTGCGGCCCCCTCGTTCGGACCGTGTGCAAGGAGACCGACGGCGCAGGCCTGGGTCCTGGCCCAGTCGCGGCGCCCGAACGCCACGGGGAGGAGTGCGGCGAGCACGGCGCGGTTGCCGGGGTCGAGTTCTAGGGCCGTGCGCAGGTCGTCGAAGGCGGAACCCAGCGGGTCGCGTTCGACGACGTGGGGGTGGTCGATGGTCAGTTCGGCCCGTGTTCGCAACAGTTCGGCGCGATCCCTTGGGAGGGGCACGTCCGTGCGTGCGCCGGTGAGGAGCCGGTGCAGGTCGTGCGGGCGGCCCAACTCGTCCGACAGGGCTCGAAGGTCGGCCAGGTCGGACCGACGCAGGGGGCGGCGGTGCCGCAGCGCGACGGCCAGGACGTCGAACGCCACGTCGAGCTTCCCGAGCCGCCGGGCACGGGCCAGCGCCGCGTTTGTGGCGTCGTCGAGCCGGTCCGGTGCCATGCGTGCCGCCAGTGCCTGCGCGCGTCGGGATGCCACCAGCGCCTCGCCCGATCGCCCCGTTGCCTCCAGGGCGTCGGCGTAGGCGAGCAGGACCTGGACTGCCGTGGACCCTTCGAGTGGGTGTTCGGCAGCGCGCGCCAGGGCGGGGGCCGCGACCCCAGGGGTTCCGGCTCGTCGTGCGAGGTCCGCGAGCGCGAGCGCGAGCGCAGGCGTGCCGGCAGCCTCGATCGCCGGTGCCACCTGCTCGACTGCGCGTCGAGCCGCGTCTGGCGAGAGCACGGTGGCCCAGGCCGACAGGATCTCCGCTCCGGGGTCGCCTTCGGCACCTGGCGTTGCCGCCTCCAGGGCTTCGGCGAGGCGTCGTGGCGCATCGTCCGGGAACGGCCGGCTGCGTCCGAGGGCGCGCGCCGCCTCGAACAATGCCCGGGCCCGCCCGGGGCCTTCGGCCCGATCGGCCAGGCGCACGAGCGCGCGGGCGAACGTCTCGAAGCGACCGGTTTGCTCATAAGCACGACCCAGCGCCCGGGAAAGGAGGTATACGCGGGTGGGGTCGGTGGCGTCGAGGTGTTCGGCGAGTGCGTCCCGCAGGACCGTTCGGGCGGTGGTGTCGTCCCCCAGCGCCATCGAGACCTCGGCCAATCGAAGCTGCATGTGCGCCCGTTCCTCGGGATCGTCTTCCTCCTCGAGACACCGGCGGATCATGGTTCGCTCCGTTCGCAGGTCGCGGTGATCCACTTGCTCGATGTCGGACAGGAGTGTCCGTGCGTCCCGGGCGAGGGGATCGTCCGAGCTGACATGCCCGAGGGCCCGGCGGGCCGCCTGCTCGGCGGCGACCAGGTCTTCGTCCCGGAGGAACAGGCGGGTCGCCAGGAGGAGCAGCGCCGCGCGGGCCCTGGGTGAGCGCTCGCTCGGGCCATCTGCGGCGCGCGCCAGCAGCCGCCCGTGCCGGCCGGGGTTGGCGAGCACCAGCGCTGCGTCCCGCACGTGCCGTTGGACCACCTCGTCCTCCGGGGCGGCGCACAACGCGGCGTCGAGGTTGCGCCGAGCGCTGGCCGCGTCGTCGAGGTATCGGGCATAGATGACTGCGAGCTCCGCCTGTAGCCGGGCTCGGTCCGCGCTCGGCCCGAGGTCGCGCAGGCCGAGGAACAGCGTTTGTGCGTAGGTGGACCAGTCGCTGCGGCTCCGGGCGAGATCCGCCAGGCGCCGCCGGGCGTCGGCGTGGCGTGGGTCGGCCGTGACGGCCTCGACGAGCAACACCCGAGCCTGCTCGTTCGTGGCATCCGTTCGAGGGGCGACGGCCCCGTCGAGCAGGAGCCGAGCCCGGCGGTATGCCACCTCGGCCCGGAGCATCGAGGACAGAGGAAGCGGCGCGAGGGCTTCGAGCGCGGCCCAGGCCACTGCGGGGCGGCCCGCCTCGTCGGCCAGGCGCACCCGCTCCCACAGCACCTTCTCGGAAGGACCATAGCGCGCAAGGTGCTTCGAAAGGAGCGCGTCGGCCTCGTCGAATCGACCGAGCCGAACCCCCACGCGGGCGGCGAGTGCGACGGCCTCGCCGCGGTCGGCGTCCGAAAGGTGCGCGGCGGCGGGACCGGTGGGACGGCCGAGGGGCCGCAGGGCCTGCCAGGCCTCCTCGAGCCGACCTTGGCGTGCGAGCAGCCGGCCCCACCCGAGCCGTGCGGGCTCGAAGCGCGCCGAGCAGCCGAGGGCCGCCTGGTAGCAGGCTGCGGCACGAGACTCGAACGCCTCGTGCGGTGACAGGACGTCCCCGAGTAGGGCGTATCCAAAGGGGCGGGCGTTGGGGGAAGCCGCCTCGACGATGGGGATTGCGTTGCGCGCGACGTTTGCGATGGCGTCCGTCCCGGACAGGAGCACGCGCGCGCGCCGCCCGGCATGGACGCGCGCCACTGGATCTTCGAGATAGGCCGAAAGCCAGAGGTAGGCTGCCTCGTGGGGACGTCCGAGTGGCCCCTCGAGCAACTCCGCGACGAGCTGCTCCACGTCCGCCGCGCGCGCGCGGTCTCCGGCTTCCACGAGCACGCGCCGGCGCCGTTCGAGCAGGCGCCGGAGGTCGTCGAAGCGCCCTTGCTCGCGGTAGAAGCGTACGAGGCGAGGCACACCGCGCTCGGGCAGGCGCCCGGCGCGTGCGAGTCGTTCGAGCAGGACCGCCGCTTTCGTGTCGTCCCCGAGCCCTTCGCCGTACAGCTCCGCCAGACGCTCGACGAGCGCAAGGGTCTCTTCCGGTAGATCGTGCGGTAGCTGCGGGGGGGAGAGGACTTCGGCCAGGTGGCTCGCGAGGAAGGCGGCCGCGTCCGCCATGCGCCCCTGATCTTGGAGAACTTCGACGAATTGCCCGACGATCGTGCATTGCATCTCCACGGGCACCTTGCCGTGCTCCATGGCGTCGAGGGCGACCCGGAGCGTACGTTCCGCCGCGGCCGGATCCGCCCGGAAGTCACGCTCGATCCGGGCAATCTCCTGCAAGGTTTGGACCCGTTCGGCGGGGAGCTGTCGCGGCGCGAGGGCGCGAAGGTGCGGCGCGAGTTCCAGCCACTTGCCCCGGTCACGCAGCACCCGAATGAGGGCTGTGCGAGCCTCCAAACGGTCGGGGGCCTCGGCCAGCACGTGCACGAGGATTCGCTCGGCTTCCTCCGAGTCGTCGCGCACCTCGTGCAGCAGAAGTGCACGCTCGATTCGGGCCGCGATCGACGTGGCGCCGGAGGCACGTTCGGCCACCGTCGCCAGCAGGTCGATGCGCGCCTGCGCGTCCCCGTCGAGGGCGGCCAACTCGGCGGCGCGATCCCGAAGCAACGGGGCGTCGGGATGGCGTTCGACGAGGGCGTCCGCGATGGCGCGGGCGGCGTCGAGGTCGAACGACGAGAACGCCGCGTCCAGACCGCGGCCTGCCACGTCGGAGGCCGCACGATCGCCCAGCGGAAGCCGCCGGAGGATCTCGACCGTCCAGCGGACCGCGTCGGTCGGTCGGCACGAGGCCTCGGCGGTCTCGAACAGCGAGAGCAACACGTCCGGGTCGTCCGGGGCGATCGCTTGCGCTGCTTCGAGGGTGGCGTAGGCGAGGTCCTCCCGCCCGAGGTGATCGAGCTGAACGTGGGCGAGTCGCTTGAGCACCTCGACGCGTTCGTTCGGTTCCAGCACGTTCACCCACGCGGCCAGCACGTCGGCCGAGGCCCGATGCGCCCCGAGCTCGTCGAGGGCACCGAGGCAGGCTTCGATGAGGGGGCGGCATTCGATGTGCGCGAGGGCGAGGCAGCGTATGGCCTCGACCGCGTCCTCGCGCGGCCCGACGCAGGCCTCGGCCTGGACGAGGGCGGCCATCTCGTCGGCCGAAAACGTCTCGAACGGCCGCGCGCTTGCGATGGCGGCGACGACGCGCCGGCACGTGTCCGAGGCATCGTCGCCGGCACACAGGACCCAAAGTGCGCGGTGGAGCGGCAAGTCGCCCGGGGCCTCGGCCACGGCGGCGGCGACGGTGCGCACGGCCTCGTCACGTGCGTCGCCGGTCAGGGCGTCCGCCTGGGCGAGGGCTGCGGCCAGATCCGCGAAGCGAGCGGGCGAAAGCGCCTCGGCCCGGCGCCACGCCGACGCGAGCGCTCGTTCGTAGCATGCGGCGGAGATCCGACCGGCCAGGGCGAGCACGAACGTCGCGTGTTCGTCGGCGGAGAGGACGGCGGCTGCCGCCCCGAAGACCGCCTCGTCCAGCGGCGCAGCGGCGCCGTTTTCATCGGCCGACAGGGCGCGGGCCACGACGCGGGCCAGTGCGCGTCCGTCTCGCAGGAGGCGGGCGAGGCGGGCGAGTGCGAGCCGCACCGTTTCGGAGCGGGCGAGATCCCGTAGGCAGACGTCCTCGAAGACCTGTACGTCGCCGGACTCGCGGGCGGCCCAGACCGCGGCCTCCAAAAGGTCGTCTTGGATCGCGGCGTCCGGCCGGAGGAGGGGCAGCAGTGCCATGACGGCTCCAACGTCCGCCTGGGCCACGGCCAGTCGGGTGAGCGCCGTGGCGACGCGGTCCCGCAGGTCCGACGGGGGCAGCGAGGCGGCGGCTTCGCACAGCGGGGGCCAGCAAACGGGGTCGAGCAGTGCGCTCTCGCAGGCGCGCTCGACCAGATCCGGCAGCACCTCGTCGCCGCCGAGGTGTACGAGGGCCCGCAGGGCCGCCCGCAGTGCGTCGTCGGGCCGCCCGCACGCCAGGCGACGGCGTACGAACAAACGGGCGGCCGCGGCCCGCGGCGCCGGCCAGGCCACACCGGTGGCGAGCGGGCACAGGTGGGCGAGCAGGTCGTCCAGCTCTGGGAGAGGGCTCCCCGACGAGACGGACTCGACCGTCTCCCACGACGCGAGCAGGACGTCGAATAGGGGCGCGTCGGGGGCGAGGTGGCCCGCCTCCGTGGCGGCGGTGACGGCGGCGCTCGCGGCGAGTCGAGCGCGGCTTTGCGCCGTGTCGCCGGCGACCCGTGCTGCGATCCGCACGGCTCTATCGAGGACATCCGAAGCCGGAGGGGCCTTGGCGGCGGCTTCGAGCGCGCGCCCGATCGCCTCGTCGGTGCCGAGAACGCCGGCTGCCTCGACGGCCAGCGTCACCGCGTCGGGCGTTTCGGGGACGGCGCCACCGTCGGGCGCCAAAAGGCTCCATACGATTTTCCACTGTCGAGCATCGGCCGCCCACCCCGCTGCCTCGACGGCCAGCGCTTGCCGCGCGTCGGCCCCGGGGTGTTCTTCGATCCAGGTCGCCACGAAACGGGCGGCGTCTTTGGCGAAGCCGAGACGTGCGGCCGCCGCCGCCTCGCGTCGTACCGTATCGGCACCGTCTCGGGGCGGACGATCGGAAAGGAGTAGATCGGCGCAGGCCTTCGGGTCGGTGATCGCAGCGACGTCCGAAACCTCGGCGATGGCGTCCGCTAGGGCCGCCCGTGCCCGGGCCCGGACGGGGGCGTCGGGCAGGACACAGTTGCTCCAGCGCACGATGGCGGCGGCGCGTTGGTCTGGGGCCAGCGTCGCCGCCGCCTCGATCCGTGCGGCCGCCTGCGCGTCCGTCACGATCGCGAGAGCCTTGGCCCGTTCGAGGACGGCCTCGGGTACCGGATCCAGTCGTCGCAGCAGCAGACGCACGAGCGGTGAAGGGAGCGTCCCGACCGGCTCGACGACCGGCCGGACAAGCGCCATCGCCGCGTCTTCGCGGGCCGCTTCCAGGCAGGCGACGGCCGCGGCGCGGACGATCCCCCGCAGGTCATCGTCGTGTTGGGCCTCGTCGGCGACGGTGTGTGCCACGGCGATTGCGCCGTCGAGGTCCCCCGCGTCGAGTCGGGCACGAAGTGTGGCCGCGGCGGTTCGTGTGCGGCGGGGGGTGTCCAGCACTCCGAGGAACGGTTCGAGGAGCACGGGGGAGGCACCCGTGGCTTCGACGAAGTCGAACAGTGCCCGGGCCGTGTCCGGTTGCACGGCGAGCGCGGGCGCGACGGCCTCGGCTGCAGCCGGGACCGCGACCGGGGCGACCGTTTGCAGGAGGGAGGCGATGGCCCTTGGATCCTCTGCAAGGGCGCGTGCCGCATCGGCCAGTCGGTGTGGTGCGGCGAGGATTCGTGCGGCCGCCCGGACTGATTCTGCGGCGGCCGCGAGACGTCGCAGGTCGGCCGCGTCGAGTTCGATCGGAGCATGGATGGCGAGCGCGGCCTCGTACCATCGTACGATCTCGATGGCTCGGTCGGGCGCGAGGGCTCGCGCAAGAGCGCGCGCCGCGACCGCGCGGGTTCGTTCACATAGCTTGGGATCCTTCGTGGCGTTCGCCACGGCCGCTTGCAGGTCGTCCGGTAGGGGTCGTCCGGTTCGAGCGGTCAGCGTCAGGCGAGCGGCCCGGGCCGCGGTGGCGATCTCACGTTCCCCGTACGCGGCGACTTCGTCGAGGCGGCCGAGGACCGCGGCCCACTCCCCGGCGGCAATGGTGCGGCGGGCGAGGGGCCCCTGGGCGTTCGAGGCGCCGGGCCGACGCGCGGCCACGGCCCGTGCGGCGGCGAGGGCGTGCGCTTCGACCTCGGCCCCTCGCGCGTCCGACACGACGGTCAGGAGCGCGGTGGCGAGGTCCGAAACCCCCATTTCGTCCAACTCGCGGGTGGCCTCGTCGAACGCTCCCGCCGCGGCCGCCCGCGCCGCGCGGTGCAGGACCCCTTCGGGGACCTTGGGGGGCGCCGAAGCTGTGTCGGCCTCCCCCACGATCACTTCGAGCGCGCCCTCGACGGGTGCGGTCCAGCCGCCGCCGGTTTCAAAACCGAGCGGCGGACGAAAACCGGCGGCGACGTGGATCCCGACGGGCAGGGTGCGAAGGTCCCACACGAAGGCGTCTTCGCCGGTGGCGGGAACGAACGATCCGAAGGAGGGAAGGCGCCGCCCAAGGTGGCTGGCGCATGCCGCGGCCTCCAGGATTTCGTGGACCGTCGCGTGCCGCCCGTCGAAGAACAAAAGCGGCCTCGCTCGCAGGGTAAGGCGCCACCCTTCCAGGGCGGGGAGCAGGGCGAAGACCGCGAGGGCCGGGCGGGCGTCGGGGAGAAGCCCCGTTGCCCAGAGCAGCGGGGCGATCGCCGGGCGCGTGACGAGCGAGACCGTGTGCAGGCGGGCGAACGGCGCCACGGGGCCGTGCGGAAGCGGTGTGTCCGCCTGGGCCGCCAAGGCGAGGCGGACGTGGAGTCGTTCGGCGCAGCAGGCGACGTGGCGGTAGGCGCCGGGCCGCAGGCCTGCCTCGCCCGCGAGCGGTCCATCCCGGACGAGGGCCCGGTAGGCGGTGACCTGCGCCGCAGGGCCCAGGTCGATGCCCTCGAACGACAGCCGCGCGGCTCTCCGTTCGAGCCACAGGAGCACGCGCGGTGGCGAGCGAGGAAGGAGGAAGCGCCCCGGTGCGTGCGGTGCAGCCATGGCGGCGAGCGGCCGCCGGCGATCGTAGCACGGCGTCTTGCGCGGCCCCGGCGTGCGGGCGAGGGGCGGCGCAGGATGTGCGCCGGGCCGCGGGCCTCGCCGGCGTGTGGCCCCGCCGGGTGGGGGCACGGGCGGGGATCTTCGCTCCGTTCGCACGTGTGGGCGGCATCCCTGGGCGGTGGTGCAGATTCCTCGATGTCCCACGGCCGTGGGTTCGGCGCCGGCCCGCCCGGCGGTGCGCGGGCCATCCGGGCGATGGATGGATCGAACCCCGAGCCGCGGCCGGGGGGCGGCGAACCCCGGAGCGCTCGGCCGCCGCCGCGGGTGCGCAGGTGGGTCGCGATCCCGCGGTTCGAGGCCGGTGGTGGTGGCGCTCAGCCGCCGCCGCCGCGGGCGAGCAGGCCGGTGCGCAGCAGGCCGCCGCGCATCCCGACGCGGTCGCACACCGAGTACGGGCGAAGGACGCGCTTGCCCTCCTCGTCCGTGGCGAGCTTCGTCTCGTAGGTCATAAGGCGCGCGATGCGGTCTTTCGACGGCACGATGGCGCCGCGTGCCTTGTCTTCGAGGCAGCTTCGTGCGGCGAAGTGCGACAGGACGCGCTTGGCCTTCTCGCGGGCGAGCCGGCGGGCGATGGTGGGTCGGGCCGCCTCGAAGCCCTCGTCCGTGGCTTCCTCCTTGCGGTCGATGCCGGCCACCACGAAGCCGGTGGGCGCCTCGAACACCGCGGGGAGCACCTCGGTGCCGGCGGGCGCATCCCAGGCCGCCGCCACCAGGTCCGGCATGGGGCCGAGGCCCGGGACCGGCTTGCCGCGCGCGAACAGGCCGGTGGTCCGCAGGACCGGCCCCGCCTGGTCGGGGCTCGCCGCCTCGCCCGCGATCCGTTGCTCGATCCCGGGGGCGCCGGCGCCGGCGGGATCGAACAGGTCGTCGAGCCGCTTGCCGTTCTTGGCGGCCAGCAGGGCCTCCTCGGCGGCCTGGCGCGCCAGGGCCCGGCCCCGCTTGTCCCGCAGGGCCTCCTCGGCCAGCTCCGCGAGCGCATCGTCTTCGGGCACGTCGCCTTCGCGGCGGGCCCGGACCCATGCCACGTAGTAGGCGTCCTCGCCGTCGATGACGTCGCTGACGGCCCCCGTGGCGAGCCCGCGGGCGGCCTCGTCCACCGCCGGCGCGAGCCCCGATCCCGTCCCTTCCTCGTTGACCCAGCCGACCGCGCCGCCGCGCCGGGCCGACGCATGGCTCGACACCTCGCGGGCCACCGCCTCGAAGCGCTCGCCGCCACGGATCCGTCGCAGGGCCTGTTGTGCGGACTTGCGCGCGCCCGCACGGTCCTTGGGGATCTCGATCACGTACAGGCGCATCTGCTTGGGCAGTCGGGAGAAGCGCAGGGCCTGCTTCTTCTTGCGCGCCACCAGGTCGTCACGGTTCGCCTCGACGTAGGCGCGGATCTCCTCCTCGGTGGGGTCTACGAGCTGCGCGTAGTCGGCGGTCTCGAACCGCACGTAGCGCAGGGAGAGCCGGTTCGCCTCGTCTTCATAGGCCTTGCGTACCTCCGAAGGCGGCACCGTGGTCGCGGCCGCCACCGTGTCCCGCACCGTCCGCGCCAGGATCTCGTCGGCCTGGATCTCCAGGTACCGGGGCTCGGGGACGCGCAGCGCCCCCAACCATCCGTCCTTGAACAGGGCGTAGTTGAACTTGGCGTCGCCGAGCCAGTCGAAGGTGTCCCCCAGGACGATGAAGTGACCGTTCATGGTGAGCGTCTCGGCGTCCCACTTCGTGGCGGCCAGGCCCATGGCGCGCCCGATCCGGGCGAGTTCCAGGCGCTCGACGATGGCGTCGAGCACCTCCTCCCGCAGGCCGATCAGCTCGGCCATGCGTTCGTCCTTGGGCATGGGCAGGACCCGCGCCATCACCGCGTGCTGGTACCGGAAATCGGCGTCCGTCACGTCCTCGCCGTGGACTTTCACCAGCGGCGAGGCGCCGAAGGTCAGGCTGTCGCTGGGAAGCCCGAAGCTCAACCCGAAGACGAGGGCGAGCACGCCGAGAATGATCCAGGCGAAGACACTCGAGGCCGAGCGGCGCAGGAATTCGAGCATGGCGGCGGGAAGGTAGCAGGCGGAGGGCCCCGGGGCCGCGCATCGCGCGGGGGCGGCGCAATTCGGCCTGAGGGCCGGATACATCCCGGGGCCGGGCGCCTCGCGTGGCCGGCCGCCGGACGGGGGCGCCCAAGGGGTAAGGTGCGCATGGTGCGCATGGGCATTCATCGGCATCGGGGCCGCGCCGGTGTGCTATACGGGGCACTCCCGGCAACGATCACGACCACGGGGCCGAAGGCGCGCCGTCCATTCGAGGGCCGGGCGCGTCGAGCGGTCCCATTGGACCATCCCGGATGCTCTTCGACTGGGTATACGGCCTCTTCTCGAACGACCTGGCCATCGACCTCGGCACCGCCACGACCCTGACGTACGTGCGTGGCAAGGGGATCGTCGCCCACGAGCCCTCCGTCGTGGCCGTCCAGCGCCACGGGAACACCAAGCGCGTCCTGGCCGTGGGCAAGGAGGCCAAGGAGATGGTGGGGCGCACGCCCGGGAACATCGTCGCGATCCGCCCCATGAAAGAGGGGGTCATCGCCGACTTCGAGGTCACCGAGGCGATGATGCGCTACTTCATCGCGCGCGCGCACAACCGGCAGACGCTCGTCAAGCCGCGGATCATCATCTGTGTGCCGTCCGGGATCACCGAGGTGGAAAAGCGCGCCGTGCGCGATTCGGCGCTCGCGGCGGGGGCGCGCGAGGTCTTCCTGATCGAGGAGCCCATGGCCGCCGCCATCGGCGCCGGGCTTCCGATCACCGAGCCGGGGGGCAACATGGTGGTGGACATCGGCGGCGGTACGGCGGAGGTGGCCGTCATCTCCCTGGCGGGGATCGTGGCCTGCCGCAGCGTCCGCGTCGGCGGCGACAAGATGGACGAGGCCATCGTGTCCCACATCAAGCGGCGCTACAACCTGCTCATCGGCGAGCGGACGGCCGAGTCCGTGAAGATCGAGATCGGCACCGCAGCGCCGTCGGACGTGACGAAGACCATGGAGGTCAAGGGGCGCGACCTGGTGGCGGGGATCCCCAAGACGGTCGTCATCGACTCGGAGGAGATCCGCGGGGCGCTCGGCGAGCCGGTGTCCGCCATCGTCGAGGCGGTGCGCTCGGTGCTCGAGCGCGCGCCGCCGGAGTTGTGTGCGGACATCGTGGACAAGGGGATCGTCCTGACGGGCGGGGGCGCGAAGCTTCGCAACCTCGACGTGCTGTTGTCGGACGAGACCGGGCTGCCGGTGTTCCTGGCCGACGAACCGGAGTACGCCGTCGTGCTCGGGTCGGGCGCCGTCCTCGACGAGCTCGACCTATTGCGCGAGGTCGCGCTGCCGTAGGAGGGGCGCCGTGGCTGCGTCCTGGCGATCCGCGAAAGACGCCGCCATCGTGGCCGGCTTGTTGCTGATCCCGGTGGCCTTGCTCGTGTCCTTCGTGCGCGGACCCGAGCGGCTCGGCCCGTTCGACCGTGCCGTGCGCCGGATCGTCGTGCCCCTCGAAGCGGGGGTGTCCTATGCCACCCGGATGGTGGGGGCGTTCTTCGAGCGCTGGATCCTGCAGGCGCGGTTGCAGGAAGAAAACGCCGTGCTACGCGGGCAGGTGCGGGACCTCGAGCGCATGGTGCGACGGCTCCGATCCCTGGCCGACGAGAACGAGGAGCTTCGCCGTGCGTTGCAGATGCGGGAGAAGGCCGCGGACGACCTGCTCGTGGCCGAGCGGGTGGGGGTGGAGCAGTCCCCGCACTTTCGTGTGATCGGCGTGCGCATCGACCGCGGCCGGGGCCAGGTTCGGCCCGACATGCCCGTCATCGCCCCGGACGGGGTCGTCGGGCGCATCGACCGCACCTACGACGACTACAGCGAGGTCATGCTGATCACCGACCCCCGCAGCCGCGTCGCGGTGGAACTGCCCCGGACGCGGGCCCAGGGGATCCTCGTCGGCGCGGGCGAGGACCTGTGCGAGGTGGAAGTACCCGAGGAGTTCGACGTGCGCGCGGGGGATCTGGTGCAGACCAGCGGCGTGGACGACATCTTTCCGAAGGGGCAGCCCATCGGGGCGGTTCGCTCCATCGAGGCGCGGCCCGACGGGACGAAGCGACTCATGGTGACACCGTTCGTCGCGTTCGACCGGTTGTTCGTGATGTGGGTGGTGCTCGCCCCGGCGCCCCGCCCGGATCCGAAGGCCGAGCGGCCCCCACAGATCCCGCCGGCCAGCGGCCTCGCCCCGGCGCGCTAGGATCGCAACCGAAACCATGGTCCGTCTCGCCACGTTCGTCGTGCTGTTGCTCGCCGGCATCGCCGTTGCCGGTGGGCTGGCCGATGCCCTGCACGGGACGGTCTTCGTCCCCGCGGCCCCGGCGATCCTGACGGTGCACCTGGCGTGGTCGGGGGTCACCCTGCCGATGGGAGTGGGCCTGGCGATCCTGGCAGGGTACCTACAAGATCTCGACAGTGGTGGCGTGATCGGTCTTTCGGCGCTCGCCTACGGCCTCGCCTTCGTGGGATTGCACCGGATCGCCCGCCGGATCAGCGCCCCGGGCGCGGTCGGTCGCGCGCTGTGGAGCGGTCTTTGGACCTTGCTCGTGGATGTATGGGTCGCGGTCGGCCTCTACGTCCTGCTTCCCTGGGTGCGCCTTGCCCACCTCGCGGAGCGCTCGGTCTGGCAGGGGGTGTTCTGGCACGTGGCGGCGACGGCGCTGTGGGCGCCGGCCGTGTGGTTGGCGGCCGATCGGATCTACGCGCGGGTGGGACTTTTTCGCCGGGGGTTGGCCGTCGAAGGCGGAGGGGCGCGGCGATGATCGATCTGCGGGCCGCCGACGACCCGCGACTGCTACGCCCTCGCCTGCAGGTGATGGCGGGCGTCGCCCTGTTGGTGTTTGCGGCACTGCTCGGGCGCCTTTGTCAGCTCCAGATCCTCGAAGGCGCCCACTACGCGCGGCGGGCGGAGCAGAACTTCGTGGACGTCGTGCCCGTGGATGCGCCGCGCGGCCGCATCTTCGCCTCGGGGGGCGAGCCCCTGGCGACGAACCGGCCCACGTACAGCCTGCACGTCACGGCGTGGGTGCGCCGACCGGCTGATCCCGGACGCGGCGCCGAGGCGACGGTGACCCGGCGAGAACCCATGCCGGATGGGGTTCTCGACACGCTCGCGAGCCTCCTCGACTTCGCCGACGACGAGGACCGGCGCAGGTTCCTGGAGAAGGTGCGGGCGCTGGTGGCCGACGAGGCGAGGGGGCGGTACGCCACGCGCGTTCGCAACAATCTGTCGTGGGAGGAAAACGCCCGCATCCAGGCGCGCCTCGACGATCTCGCGCCCTGGGTCGATGTGCGCGCGTCGGACCGCCGTTTCTATCCGGTGGGGGAGGTGGCGGCCTTCGTCACGGGCCACATGGGCAACGTGTCCTCCGAACGCCTTCGTCGCCAGGACGGTACCGGCTACCGGCCGGGGGATCGCGTCGGGCACACCGGCATCGAGCGCCAGTGGGAGAACTACCTGCGGGGTCGCCCCGGGGCGCGCCCCCGCGTGGTGGACGTGCGCAACCGGGAGGTCGAGGATCCACCGAAGGCCGCCGTGGCGTCCCTGCCGCCCTACCGGGATCCGATCCCGGGGCAGGACATCCACCTGACGCTCGAACTCGACCTGCAACAGGCGGCCTTCGACGCCTTCGAGGGGGTGCTCGCGGGTGGGCTCGTCGCGATGGACGTGCGCACCGGCGCCATCTTGGCGATGGTGTCCGTGCCTGCCATCGACCCGAACCTCTACGAGCAGCCGATCCCGCGTGCGCAGTGGGAGGCGTGGACGAAAAGCCCGCTCAAGCCGTTCATCGACAAAACGGTGCAGGAGCACTTCTTCCCCGGTTCGACCTACAAGGTGGTTTCGGCGCTGACGGCCCTGCAAGACCCGCATTTCGATCCGGAGCGGGAGATCGAATGCGAAGGTTCCGTGCTGTATGGCGGGCGGCGGTTCCGCGACACCCACGCCCACGGGCCGATGAACCTGGAGCAGGCCATCGTCCAGTCGTGCAACGTCTACTTTTATACACTTGCCATCGAAGAGATCCTGACGTTGGAACGGATGGCGAAGGTGGCGCGTGCCTTCGGGCTCGGGGAGCGGACGGGGCTCGGTCTCAACGGTGAGGTTCGGGGGCGGATCCCCACCGAGGCATTCGAGGCGCGCACCGGCACCTACCAGCGCGGCGTGCAGCTCAACAGCGCCATCGGCCAGGGCAACGTCAAGTCCACCGTGCTACAGATCGCCGTCTTGTACGCGGCCGTGGCGAACGGCGGTACCGTGTGGACGCCGTACATCGTGGACCGGATCACGACCCACGACGGGCGTCTGGTCTTCGAGACCGAGCCGCTCGCCAAGCCCCGGCCCCCCGTGGACCCGGAGGATCTCGCGCGCGTGCGCCGGGGGCTCTACGGGGTCGTCAACGACGAGCGAGGCACCGCCTACTCGGAGCGGCCCCGGGGGATCGAGGTGGCCGGCAAGACGGGCACGGCACAGGTGGGGCGCGAGGAGCAGAAGGAGGGCGATGCGGCGATTCCGGGCTGGGAGCCCACGAAGGACCACGCCTGGTTTGCCGCCTACGCCCCGGCGGAAGACCCGCAGATCGTCGTGGTCGCGCTCGTCGAACACGGTGGCGTGGGGGCCGATGCGGCCGCACCCATCGTCATGCGCGTCCTGGAGCATCGCCTCGGCGCCGTCGCGGCCACCGGTACGTCGCGGCCCGCGGGCGTCCCGCCGCCGCTGCCCGGAACGCGCACACCGCGAGGAGGTTCGTGATGCCCCTCGGTTCCACCCTCGGTCCACCGAACAGCCGTCTCCTGCGCGCCCTGCGGAGCATCGACTGGGTGATCGTGGTGATCACGGCATCGCTCCTGGTGCTCGCCTTCATCAACCTCAACAGCGCTGCGCCGGCCCCGTTCTCGTCACGGATCGTCACGCAGCTCGTCTGGTGCGGGGTCGGGACCGTCGCGATGTTCCTGGTGTCGGCGATCGACCCGCGCACGCTCTACGCCGTCGCGTTCCCCGCGTACGGGGCCGGGATCTTCATGCTCGTGCTGGTGGCCTTGCTCGGGTACACGGCCAAGGGGGCGGGGCGGTGGCTGGTCGTCGGCTCGACGCGATTCCAGCCGTCGGAGATCATGAAGGTGCTGCTCATCCTGGCGCTCGCGCGCTACCTGCACGGCCTGCCGAGGCACCGGCACAGGCCGTGGCGCAACCTGCTGCAGGCGCTTGCGATGGTGGCCGCACCCGTCGTGCTCATCGTGCGGCAGCCGGACCTCGGCACCGGCATCTTCCTGGCCCTGGTTGCGCTTTCGATGCTGGCCGTGACCGAGCTGCGTCTCAAGAGCCTGCTGGCCGTGGGATCGAGCGGCATCGTGGCCCTGGCGCTGATGTGGCGCTACGGGATGCTCGACTACCAGCGCCTGCGCATCGACGTGTGGCTCGATCCCGAGCTGTACGCCGACGACGAGGGCTACCAGACGATCCAGGCGATGATCGGCGTGGGCAACGGCGGGTTCTTCGGCCGCGGGGTGGGGGAGGGTACGCAGAACGTGTTGCGCTTTCTGCCCGAGCGGTTGACGGACTTCCCCTTCGCCATCTTCGCGGAGGAATGGGGCTTTTTGGGGTGCGCCATGGTGCTTTTGCTCTACGCGAGCCTCGTGCTGTGGTCGTTGCACCTCGCGGCTCGTGCCCGCGACCGTTTCAGCGCCCTGGTCGCCGTGGGGGTCGGGGCCCTGTTCTTCTGGCACGTGGTCATCAACGTGGGGATGGTCCTGCAGCTGTTCCCCGTCGTCGGGATCACCCTGCCGTTCTTCAGCCTCGGGGGCAGCAACCTCCTGAGCATGATGGTGGCGCTCGGGCTCCTGCAGAGTGTGTCGCGGTCGCGGATGCCCGGATAGGTGGCGCGGGCACCCGAGAGCGGGGCGCGGGACGAGGGGCGGCCGTCCGGCCGGTCGGGTTGTCGGTTCGTTGGCTTCGTGGGGTGAATTACGGTTCTTTGGGGCGAGGATCTTGCGACCCTCGGCGTGCTTGACAGGTCCTGGTGTCGGCGGGATCGTCCGGCGGCTTTCCAACCGGGAGATTTCCGTATGACTCGCATCCGATTCCTTTCGCCGATCCTCATGGCACCCGTTGCCGTGGCCGTGCTCGTGGCTCCTGCGGACGCCGCGGCGTCCTCGTCTGCGGCCGACTGGGTTCAGGCCGTCCCCGAGCCTCCGCTGCCCGCCGAGAGCTATGATCCGCGCCCCGGCGTGTTGTTCGTGCCCTTCGAGGACGTCACCGTCCAGCCGCCGCCGTGTGCGGACGGCACCACCCAGTCCAACTCGGCGAAGAACTGCACCGGGGTGGTCTCGGCCGAGACGACGATTCCCGCCTGGGGGGACGCCACCGCCCAACAGGACCTCATGACCGGGCTGCAAAACGCTCTGGCGCCCTACAACGTCCGGATCACGAACGAGCGCCCCGACGACTACGTGCCGTACCACATGCTCCTGATGACGGACATGGACGACATGGAGGCCATGAGCGAGGTGTGTGCGCTCGCGCCCCTCGGCTGCGACGGCCTGCCCCGCAACAAAACGGCCATCGTGCTCGGTTCCACGATGAACTGCATGGAGCGCGATCCCCTGGCGGCGGCGCTGTTCGCCTTCGGCCGTCTTTCGGGACTCGAGCCGTTGGTGGACGTTCCCGACGATCCCATGACGGTGCCGCAGGACACGATGAATCCTCCCACGATGTACCAGGACATGTGCAACATGCTGGCGGATCCGGGGAACCTCCAGTGCCTGTCGTCGATCCACAAGCTGTACTGCAACGACATGGACGGGGTGCAAAACTCCCACCAGGAGTTGCTGGGGGTGTACGGGCCGGCGCCCGCCGAGCCGGACACGACGCCGCCGACGATCGATTCGATCTTCCCGGAGGACGGGGCCACCTTCTCGACCTCCGATTCGTGGACGGTCAGCGCCACGGCGAGCGACGACTCGGGGTACGTGGTGGCCCGCTGGGACTGGGTGGATGGGATCCCCGATCCCATCGCCGACTCCTGGTTCTGCAAGGCCACGAACCGCGCGTGCCCGCAGGAGTTCATGAACTCGCATGGAGCGGATCCGTCGCTTCCGTGGGATTTCTTCTCGGCGACCGATGGCGCGCCGGCCGGGACGTACAAGTTCCGGTTCACGGTGCAGGACATGGCCGGCAACACGGCCACGCAGGAGATCACGGTCACCGTGGAGCCGTCGGGTGGCGGCTCGGCCACCGGCGGCGGCTCGACCTCGGGTGGCCCGACGACCGCCGGCACCACGACCTCGGGGGGCGGTGACACGACCGGCGGCATCGAGTCCGGGGGCAACATGATGGACGGGAACAACTCCGGCGGGTGTAGCTGCCGTACCCCCGCCCGCCCGGTCGATGCGGTCTTCGGTCTCGGGGCGCTCGTGCTGGGCGGCCTCGTGCGCCGGCGCTGGCGCTGACCGGACCGGGGCGGTTCCCCGCGCTCGGGGAATGAACCGCCCAACCGAGACCGCGGGTTCCCCTGGTGGGGACCCGCGGTCTTTTATGCACGCGGCGCGGCGTCCGGCGGGTCGAACCCGAGGCGCCGGCGCCCGACGACGACCAAAAGCCACGTAAGGGCGAACGCGACCGGGGCCGCGAGCATGACCACGACCGCGGCGCCCAGCAGGAAGTCGGGCAGCGCCGTCTTGAACAGGGTCCACCAGCCGGCACCGTCCAGCGCGGCCACGGTTTGCCACGAGGGCGGCGCGTGCCCGCGAAGGCGCGTGCCGATCCAGTACTCGGCGAAGTAGAAGGCCGGCCCCGTCACGGGGTTGACGACGGCGGTCCCCAGATACGTTGCGGGGAGGTTCACGCGCACGATGGGCGCAAGCGCGAGGGCGGCGGCCATCCCCGCGAACGGGACCGGGACCAGCGAAAGCGACAACCCCAGCGCGACCCCGCCCGCGATGCGCGGGGGGCTTGCGTGCTGGGCGAGGAGCGTGCGCATCCAGGGGCGCCGGCGCCGCATGTACGACACGATAGCCGCCGGCGGCCGCGCGCGCCTATGCTTGCGCGCCCATGGCCCGTCTTCGCGCCGCCGCCGTCGCGCCCGACGACCGGACCGTCACGCTCTTGGGCGTCGTGTTGCGCCTGGCATGGCCGGCGGTGCTGTCGAGCCTCGTGCAGACGCTCGTGTTCCTGGCCGACCGTGTCATGCTGGGGCGTTACGACCAAAATGCCCTCGGCAGCATGCAGGTGCAGGGGCCCGTGCTGTGGTCGGTGTTCAGCGTGTTCTTCGCCGGGCTCGTGGGCACCGTCGCTCTCGTCTCCCAGAACGTGGGGCGTGGCGACCTGCGGGCCGCGCGTGCGACCGCCCGCATCGCGCTTGCGGCGGGGGCGGCGCTCGGGCTCCTCGTCGGGGGGGGCGTGGGCCTGCTGGCCGAACCGATCGCGGTGTTCTTCGGGCCCGACGACGCCACCGTCGTGGGCTACGCCACGGGTTACCTGCGTGTGGCGTCCGCCGGGACCGCGGGGCTGTTCGTCGCGAGCACGGCCGCGATGGTCCTGCAAGGCTATGGCGACACGCGCACGCCCCTGGTCGTGGGGGTGTTCACCAACGGCCTCAACATCCTTCTCGACGCCCTGCTCATCTTCGGCGCCGATACGCCGCTGGGCCGCATCCCCGAGCTCGGGGTCACGGGGGCGGCGATCGGGACCAGCACGGCGTTCGTCGCGGAGGCCGTGTTGCTTGCGGGCGTGCTCGCGCGCCGGGACCACCCCATCGGACTGCGTCGCCCGGCGCTCCTTCCCGCGGGGGAGCACGCCCGCCTCGCCCGGAAGATGCTCCGCCTCGCCGGGCCCGCCGTGCTCGATCGCCTGGCGATCCACGTGGGCTTCCTGGCGTTCGTGCGTGTGATCTCATCCCTCGGCCCGCGCGCCATGGCGGCCAATCAGGCGCTCATCACCCTCGAGTCGATCTGCTTCCTGACCGCCGACGGATTCGCGGTGGCCGCCGCGGCCGTCATGGGACAGCACCTGGGCGCCGCGCGGACGGCCGGGGCGCGCCGGGGGACGCTGCTTGCGGTCGCGATGGCCGTCACCGTGCTCAGCATCCTCGGCGTGTCGCTGTGGGCGGCCGGGCCCCGGCTCCTCGCGGTCTTCGTGCCGGAGGGGGTACCGCCGGAGCCGCTGGTCGAGACGGCCGCTCCCTGCCTCGTCCTCCTGGCGCTCGCGCAGCCGGTGATGGCCATCGCCGTCGTCGTCGCGCAGGCCCTTCGTGCTGCGGGCGACACGCGCACGCCGTTCGTCGCGGCCTTGCTCGGAAGCCTCGTGGTCCGGGTCGGAGCCGCCCACGCGCTGGCCGTGGGCGCGGGGCTGGGGCTCGTCGGGATCTGGTGGGCCTCCACCCTCGACTGGAGCGTGCGCACCGTCCTCCTCCTGGGCGCCTTCGCCCGCGGGCGATGGACGCGCGGCGCCCTCGACCCGTAGCGCGGTCAGGCGTCGCCCCGATCCCGTTGTCCCGTTCCCTCCCTCGCAGGAGCGGCGCCCGCCCCTGCCGGCACCGCTCCGAACGGTGACAACAACGAGATCGCCGCCGTTTCGCGCCCCTCCTCCGGGACGAGGGCGTACAGATCGTCGAGCCGAAGGCTCAGTTGCTGGGCGAGGCGCCACAGGATCTTGGCGCCGATCGTCGAATCCCGCGCCACGAGATCGAGGAAGGCGTCGCGCCCCAACTCCAGCAACTCGGTCGGAGCCCGCGCGGTCACCGTGGCGGACCGTGGCCGGTTGGAAAGCAGCGCCATCTCGCCGAAGTGGCTGCCCGGT
>Ga0256839_1000971_pt1 | contig 36120 bp, 34 predicted proteins | sample 354166metaG_FD_185968 | JGI IMG/M metagenome (GOLD analysis project Ga0256839, IMG submission 185968) | Hydrothermal vent microbial communities from Mid Atlantic Ridge, Atlantic Ocean - 354-166 | ecosystem: Environmental > Aquatic > Marine > Hydrothermal vents | place: Atlantic Ocean: Mid...
TCGTCTATAATGCGAGACGACCCATGAAGGATCGCTACCGCATCGTCGTGCTGCCGGGGGACGGGGTGGGGCCCGAGGTCACCGCCCAAGCGCTGCGCGTCCTCCGCGAAGTTGAGGGGCTTCTCGACGTTTCCTTCGAGGTCGAGGAGATCCCCTGCGGCGGGGCCTATTACCTCGAGCACGGGGAGGAGTGGCCTCCGGGCTCCTACGAGCGCTGCGCGGCAGCGGACGCCATATTTTTGGGGGCCGTCGGCCACGAGGTCGACAGAAAGCCCGTGATGACCGAGCCGGGCAGGCCCTACCCGGAGCCGCAGCTGGCGGGCTTCGCCCCCGTGATCGGCAACCGCAAACGCTTAAATCTGTATGCGAACGTCCGCCCCATCAAGCTCTACCCGGGCGTGCGGACCCGGATCTCGGGCGAGTTTTTGGCGATTTGGAAGCCCGAGAACGTCGACTACGTGATCGTCCGCGAGAACACGGAGGACGCCTATACCGGGGAAACGCTGGAGATCCCCGGCGGCAAGATGACCCCCATCAAGATCACCCGCGAGGCGACGGAGCGCGTGGTCCGCTTCGCCTTCCACCTGGCCCAGAAGCGGGACAAGCTGGGGAAGGTCACCTGCGTGGACAAGTCGAACATCGTGGGGGCCCATCGCTTCTTCCGGGAGGTCTTCACGGAGGTGGGCCGGGAGGAGTTCCCCGAGATCGAGTTGGATTACGCGTACTTCGACGCCTTCTGCCAGTGGCAGATGCGCAACCCCGAGTGGTACGACGTGGTGGTGGCCCCCAACCTGGTGGGGGACGTGATCAGCGACAACGGGGCAACCCAGCAGGGGGGGCTGGGACTGGCCGCCGGGGGGAACATCGGCGACGAGCACGCGATGTTCGAGCCGATCCACGGCTCCGCCCCCCGCCACGCCGGGAAGGACAAGGCGAACCCCATGGCCGCCGTTCTCGCCCTGAAGATGCTCCTGGAGTGGCTCGGCGAGCGCTTCTCCGACCCCCGGCTCGCGAAGGGCGCGCGGCTCGTCGAGGACGCCGTCAAAGCCGTCCTCCAGGAGGGGAAGCCCCTCACCTACGATCTGGTGGGGGAGGAGCGGGCCGCCCGCTGCAGCGAGGTGGGGGCCGCCCTCTGCGAGCAGCTCGTTGCCCTTGCCGAGCGGGACTGATCTCCCCGAGCCCCCCCTCTCACTCCATCTCACTCAGTGCCAGCGAACTTCTGCCGAGCGGAAGCCGAAGAACTCCTCGACGAAGCGCGTCTTGGGGGTTTGGAGGAACTCGCAGGGAGGGCCGATCTGCTCGATGCGCCCTCGGTGCAAGACCACCAAGCGATCCCCCATCTCGAAGGCCTCCTCTTGGTCGTGGGTGACGAAGACGGCGGTGATCCCCAATCGTTGAAGAAGGCCCTTGAGCTCGGCCCGTAGACGAACTCGCAGCCCGCGGTCGAGGTGGGAGAAGGGCTCATCCAGGAGCAACACCCGCGGCCGGGGGGCCAAGGCCCGCGCGAGGGCGACCCGCTGTTGCTCCCCGCCCGAGAGCTCGTGGGGGTAGCGCCGCGCCAGATGCGAGACGCCGACTTGCTCTAACATCGCCTGCGCCTGCGCCCGGCGCTCCCGTCGAGAAAGATGAGGAAGCGCGAAGGCCACGTTCTGCCAGGCCGTCATGTGCGGGAAGAGCGCGTAGTCTTGGAAGACGAACCCCACGCGCCGCCGCTCCGGCGGGACCCACACCCCGTGCTCCGGGTCCGCCACGGGATTTCCGTTCAGGGCGATCGAGCCCGCATCGGGCCGCTCCAGACCCGCGATCAGGCGCAAGAGCGTCGTCTTGCCGCTCCCGGAGGGGCCGAGCAGTACCACGACCTCCCCGGGCTCGACGTCAAGACTAATATCTTCTATGGCCGCGACCTCGCCGAAGCGCTTGGTCACCCCGCGGAGCGCCAGGCAGATCGCCCCCTCCTTGTGGTGGCTCTTCTTCCCCTTCCCTAGGGGCAGCGTGTTGGCATCCGGATCTGCCGTTGCACTCACGCTCGCGTTCGCATTCGCATTCGCATCCGCATCGAGAATCATGCCTTCCCTCCTTGCAGTCTTTGTGCGGGGATAGAGCCGGAGCCAGTGGGGTAGGAGCCGAGGCGCAGGAGGACGGCTACCGGCAAGAGCCCTACGGCGACGAGCAGCAGCGAAGGGAGCGCCGTTCCGGCCCACATCGACTCGGAGGCCATCTGGAAGATCCACACCGACAGGGTGTCGAACCCGAAGGGGCGCAAAAGCAGGGTGATGGGAAGCTCCTTCATCACGTCCACGAACACGAGCACTACCCCCGCAAGGAGTCCCGGAGCGATCAGGGGAAGCTGCACGCGAAGAAGCGCCCTCCGGGGAGAGGCCCCCAGCGTGCGGGCGGCTTCGACGAGTTGGGGTTTGAGCTTCTCGAAGCTGGCGTCCACGCTTCCGTACGCCACGGCGAGGAAGCGCACCCCGTACGCGTAGAGCAGCCCCAGCGCCGTGCCCGTAAACAAGAGCCCCACCGTGATCCCGAAGCCCACCTCCAGCCAGGCGTTGAGCCCGTGATCGAGGCGAGAGAGGGCGAAGAGGGATCCCACGGCGACGACCGAGCCGGGGACCGCATAGCCCATCGTCGCCAGCCTTACGGCCCCCTGGGCTAAGGGGCTTCTGTGCCCGTTCCCGCCCCGGCGGACGCCGTAGGCCAGCAGCAGGGCCGTAAGGGCTGTAAGCCCCGCGGCCCCCAGCGCGATCCCGAGGCTGTTGCGGGCTAACGTCCCGTACCACGCCCAGTCGAAGCCCGTCATCCGCGCGAGGTCCTGATAGGCCCATAGCCCTAGCTGCACCACCGGCAGCCCGAACGCGCCCAGCAAGACGACGAGGCAGAGGGCAGAAGCCGCAAGGCCCTTCCTCCCTGTAAGGGGAAGAGGCGGGATGCCGGGAGCCCGGCCGCGGCTCTGGGAGAAGCGGGCCCGCCCCCGCAGCCGTCGCTCCAGCCCCAAAATCCCAAGGGCGAACAGCAGGAGCACGCCGGCGATCTCCAACGCGGCCTCGCGGTTCATCATCCCGTGCCAGACCCGCAAGATCCCCTCCGAGAGGGTAGGGAAATTGAAGAACCGCACCACGGCGAAGTCCGTGAGCGCCTCCATGAGGGCCAAAGCCGTCCCGGCGACCCACGAGGGCCGGGCCAACGGCAAAGCGATCCGGAGGAAGGCCCGCAGGCGGCCGTAGCCCATCACCCGCGCGGCGTCGAAGACGCTCCCGGGGAGCTCCTGGAAGGCCGCGCGCGCTAGCAGGTAGACATAGGGGTACAGCGTCAGGGTCAGAACGATCACGGCCCAGAAGCCCGTCCGCACGGGGAACGAGAACCCCGATCCCAGCACGCTTCGGAGCGCGGACTGGACGGGACCGGCGTAGTCGAGCGTGGTCATGTACACGTACCCTAACACGTAGGAGGGCATCGCCAGAGGCAGCAACAGCAACCCTTCAAAGAGGCCTCGCCCGGGGAACCGATAGGCGACGACGAGCCAAGCCAGACCCGTCCCCAAGGCCCACGTGCCCGTTGCCACGCCCAGCACGAGCAGCAGGGTGTTCCGGATGCGTTCGGGGAGGATCGTAGCCCAAAGGTGGCTCCAGACGCCGGGGGCGGGCACCGCGAGAGACAGGAGAACGGTCACGAGGGGCACAGCCGCAAGGGCGGCCAGGAGGAGCAAGGGCAGGAGCGAGGGGGCGTAGGCCTCCCCACGCTTCCCTCCGACGAGGAGGAGACCTCCACGTCGGTGCACTCCGCGTTCACCTGCGATCTTAGGGGTGGCCCACACGGTTCATCAGCTCGATCGCCTCGGCTTGGAACTCCCCGTATCGCCAGACGGGGACCGGGTCGATTCGGGGTATCCCAAATCCCTGCAGCAAGGGATGGGGCCCCACTCGCGGGTTCGCCGGGTGCTCGAAGTTTCCGTCGGCCAGGAGACGCTGGCCCGTCTCCTGGGTCAGCCACTCGATGAGGGCGATCGCGTTCTCCACGTTGCGGGCGTACTTGACCAGCCCCGCCCCGCTCACGTTGGCGTGCACGCCCCGCTCCCCCTCCCCCTGGTTGGCCCAGAAGAGGCGGACAGGGAAGCTCGGATCCTCGTAGAGGAGGCGGGCTAGGTAGTAGTCGTTTACGATGCCCACGTCACATCCCCCGGCGGCCAGGGTCTGGAGGATGCGGGTGTCGCTGTCGATGAAGTTCTCCGAAGGAGTGTTCTCCACCCAGCCGCGGACGATCTCTTCGGCCCGTTCCACCCCGTGCGCCGCGATCAAGCTTGCCACCAGCGACTGGGTATAGACGTGGGTGGCGGGTCGCAGGCAGAGCCGCCCCCGCCACTTGGGGTCGGCCAACGCCTCGTAGGTGGAGAGCTCGGCGGGATCGACGCGGTCGGGGGCGTAGACGATCGTGCGGAGCCGCAAGGTAAGGGCCGTCCATTGCTCGTCGGGATCGCGGAACTGTTCGGGAATGTTTTGTGCGACGACCTCTCCGGGGATCGGCTGCAGGATCCCCTCCCGAGCGGCGAGCCAGAGGTTTCCCGCGTCCACCCCGATGTAGACGTCCGCCAGGGTGAACCTCCCTTCGGCTTGGATGCGCTCGCGCAGCTCGGCATCCTTGCCGAAGGTGAAGCGCACTTCAATCCCCGTCTCCTCCATGAAGCGCCGGAAGACGGGCTCCATCTGGCCGTAGTGGCGGGCGGAGTAGACGTTCACCACGCCACGGTCGGCTTGCGCCTGGGAGGGGAATACGCTGCCGCTGAGGAGCGGAAACCCGACGAGAAAGAAGACGAGGAGCCCCAGGGAGAGGCGGAGAACTCCTTGGCCCGTCGGAGCCCAGACCGCCGAAGAGCGTCGATGACGCTTGATCATGGTAACGAACCTCCTCTGAACGAACGGGATATGAGGGTTTCGGCCTCGGCCTGGCTCAGCGCGACGGCGGCCTGTTGACGTTCCCTTCGCTGCCGGCTATACTGCCCCTCGGTCAGGAGAAGGCTCGGCTCGAGCTTCGAGCGAGGGACCGCCTCGGGCTGAGCCTTTCTCTATGTCGCTTCCCTTCTGCACGTGCAGCGTTTCCGCGAAAATGCTACTAAAACGGTCCGATTTTGTCAAGAGATTTCCACAAATGAGAATCATTACTAGGTGATAGGTAGGGGGAATGGGGCAAGGGGAGCGAGAAATTCGTCGCGGATATGACGAAAATCAGGAAACGGCATCCGCGCGGACGATGGGGCGGGTCCGGTCAAAGGGTCAGTCGGAAGGGGAGAGGCTCTGACAAGCGGGGCAGAGGCCGCGGAAGACGAGGTCGTGGGTGCGAACGCGGAAGCCCCGGCGGAGGAGTTCGTGGCGCAGGCGAGTGGAAAAGTCCAGCTCGACATCATAGACGCGGTTGCAACGGTCGCAGTGAAAGTGTGCGTGCTCGTGGGTTTGGAAGTCGTAGCGATGAGGGCCGTCTCCGGTGGTGATCTCCCGGATCAGGCCTTGGCGGGCCAGGAGCTTGAGGTTGCGGTATACGGTGGCCAAGCTGATGTGAGGAAGCTGCTCCCGTACCCTCAGGTACACCTCTTCCGCTGTTGGGTGGGAGGTGTCCCCTTGGAGCACGGCAAAGATCGCCTTTCTCTGCTTGGTCACCCGCAGGGAGTGCTGGGGCTTCGAGATCTTGTCGTGTTCCATAGCGCATCCGCTGCAAGTATACGTCATGGGTCTAGCATCTGCAAATGGGGTCTGAAGGTCCTCTGTTCTCGGGGCGGTGCGCTCTGCATATTGACGGGCAAGGAGTCGATCGCTACGATCGCGTGGAGGGGATGGCGGTGCGATTCAGGGGCCCTTGGCGGGAGCGGTTGCGGACAGCTGCGGAAAGGAACCGGAGCTGGCTCTGCGTGGGGCTCGACCCCGACCCCGCGAGGCTTCCGGAGCCCCTGCGGGAGCGAGATCCGATCGAGGCCGTCGAGGCGTTCCTGCGGCGCATCGTCGAGGCCACCTGTGACCTCGTCTGCTCGTATAAGCCGAACAGCGCCTTCTACGAGGCCCTTGGACCGGAGGGCTTCTCGCTCTTGCAGAGACTAATCCGCGAGATCCTCCCCGAGGGGATCCCCGTAATTCTCGATGTCAAGCGGGGGGACATCGCCTCGACGGCCCAGAAGTACGCCGAGGCCGCCTTCGAGGGGTTGGGGGCCGACGCCGTCACGGTAAACCCCTATCTGGGGTTCGACGCCGTCGAGCCCTTCTTGCGCTACGGGGACCGAGGGGTCTTCCTGCTGTGCCGCACCTCGAACCCGGGCGCGCGGGACCTCCAAGACCTTCCTTGTGAGGGGAAGCCTCTCTATCAGCGTATTGCGGAGAAAGCGCGGGAGTGGCAGGCCCAAGCCCCCGGGGAGCTGGGGCTGGTCGTGGGGGCGACCTACCCCGAGGAGCTGGCCGTCGTAAGGGAGATCGTGGGGGAGGAGGTGCTGTTGTTGGTGCCCGGCGTGGGGGCTCAGGGCGGGGATCTGGAGCGGGCCGTGCGGGCCGCGGCCAACTCCCAGGGAGGGAATGCGATCGTCAACGTCTCCCGGGGGGTGCTGTACGCCTCCTCCGGGGCCGACTTCGCCGAGGCGGCCCGACGGGAGGCGGAGCGGCTGCGGGCTGCGATCCGAGACGCTCTGGGCACCGAATGACTCCACGGGCGAAGAGGTACGGCTGTGGGGACGGAACGAAAGGGGATAGAGAGAAGGCCAGGACTTCTTCGAGCTTCTCGGGCGCGGGGCCTGGCCTGGCTGGGATGGGGGTTGAGAGGAGGTCTCCCCCTCCTGGCGGCGATCGTAGGGGCCTCCACGACGAGCGGGTTTACCCCGATCACCCCGACCGGTGGGGCGGAGTCTCCGGCTCCGCTGGTGGAAGCGTTCCGTTGGAGCGCGATCCCCGGCTCCCTCGTGGACGACGGCCTCCGCGGTCTGGGCGGAGGGCTGGAGTACGCCATCGCCGACGACTTCTGTGAGCGCCTGCTCCCCTCGATCCAGGAGGAACGAGCTACCTGTTCCGATCTCCTTGACGTGGTGCACCGCGCCTTGGCCCGCTGGTCCGCGGTCAACGAGAACCTCATCTTTGTGGACGTCTCGGATCGGGTGGAAGCCGCCCTCCCCGAGGAGGAACCCCTTCGATGGGGCCATTTCCCGATCGGCCCGCCCGGCCCCTGGAAGCTCTTCGGAGCGGAGATCGACCTCTTGCCCTTCCCTCCGGTACACGACCCCGAGGAAGAGGAGACGGAGAAGGACGAGCAAGGGGAGGGAGGGGAAGAGGGGGAGCGGGAACCCGAAGGCCCCCAAAGGAAGGTCGGAGGCGTGGCGATCCTGCGTTACACGCCCGAGGACCCCTGGGGCACCGACGGGAGGCGCCGCCCGGGGAACACGATCTTGAGCGCCGATATCCTCATCCCCTACGGGGAGGGATATCGGTGGTGCCTCACACGGCGTTCCCTGGTTCGGACCAAGGGCTGCGTCCACCTGGAGTCGGTCTTGCTCCACGAGATCGGACATGCCCTGGGATTGGGTCACCCTACCCCGAAGAACAACTACGACACGGATGGGAACCCTCGGAATCCGATTCCGATCGACTGCGAGGACCCCCATCGTGGGCTGCGGCTCTCCCCCGTGGCAGACGATTGGGCGATCATGAAGGGAGAAATCCAAGGGGGTCAAACCCGCAGCCTGTCGAACGACGACATCGGGGGATTGCGCTTCTTGTATCCGGAATGCGGTCGGTTTGACCCCTGGACGGCCTCGAGACGGAACCCGGACTCTGCCGTTCTTTCGGAGGAAATCAATCCCCCAACGGAAGGGGGAGAGCTTCCGTCGAAAGGCGTCCCCCAGCTCGGTATCGGCTGGCTGCTCGTCCCCCTGGGGGTGTATCTCGCCTTCTTCCTCGTGGGAACATGGTGCTACCGAACGCAGCTGCAGGCTCCGAGGAGGAGCTTCTCGCCCAGGCGTTGAGCGCGCGGAAGCGGAGCTACTGCCCCTATTCCCGCTTCGCCGTCGGGGCCGCGCTGCGGGCCGCCTCCGGGAAGGTGTACACAGGGGCCAACGTCGAGAACGCGTCGTATGGGCTCTCGATGTGCGCGGAGCGGGTGGCCCTCTTCCGCGCCGTGGCCGAGGGGGAACGGGAATTTGCTAAGCTCGTGATCGTGGGCGGACCCCTCGGTCAAGAGCCCGAGGGGCTTTGTCCGCCCTGCGGCGCATGCCGCCAAGTCCTCTTCGAGTTCGCCCCAGACTTGGAGGTGCTGCTGGGGACCTCCCGGGGTATTCCGAAGCGCCTCAAGCTGGGGGAGCTCCTGCCCGAACCCTTTCGGATGGGGTGGGGTGATCACTCCCGCCGGTAGGGCTGCGCGATCGCCTGGGGGAAGCGCGCCCGCCCGATCGCACCCGCCACCACGATCAGGGTGGCGATGTAGGGAATCATCCGCACGAACTGATAGCCGGCTCCCCCGGCGGAGGCCAACTGGATGGCCAAGGCGTCGAAGTACCCAAACAGAAACCCTCCAAAGAGGGCCAGCAGCGGGTTGAGCTTGCTGAACACCACCGCCGCCAGCGCGATGAAGCCCCGCCCCGCGGGCAGGGTGTTCGTGATCGTCCCCAGCCAGTCGAGGCTGAGGAAGGCCCCGCCCAGGCCGCCGAGCATCCCGCCGTAGACCACGGCCACGAGGCGCACCCGCTCGACGGGGACACCCACGACGTCGGCGGCCTCGGGGTTCTCGCCCACGGCCTTCACTCGCAGTCCGAAGGCCGTCTTGTGGAGCAACCACCACGTGAAGGGGGCGGCCAAGACGGTCACGATCACCAAAGGGCTTAAGCTCCCCCAGGGCACGGGGAGGCCGGGGATCTGCAGCGCGCTCTCGACCGTATAGCTCTTCCCGCCCCAGAGCACCACGGACCCGAAGCCGACCAGCCCCATCCCTAAGAGGTTGATCCCCACGCCGCTGATGATCTGATCGCCCTTGAGATAGATGCTGATCCAGCCGTGCAGCAGTCCGACGGCGGCCCCGGCCAGCACGCCCAACGCCAAGCCGACCCAGGGGCTCCCCGACAGCCAGGCCCCGACGACGGCGGCGAACGCCGAGATCACCAGGATGCCCTCGAGCCCGATGTTGACCACCCCGGCCCGCTCGGCGAAGACCTCGCCGATGGCCGCCAGCGTCACGGGCACCATCGCCCGCAGCGCCACCGGAAGCGTGATCAGCAGCAGCAGCCCGATGTCCATTACCCCTCCGTCTCCTCAGGGGGTTGGGCTTGGGTTTGGGCCTGCGTCGGTGCCGGTTGTTCGGCGGGCGAGGGGAGGGAGGCCGGGACGCGGGCGCGAAGCAGGCGCGCTCGGAGGAGGCGTCCCATCTCGGGGACGGCGATCGCCAGGATGATGATCCCCTGAACGACTTGGATCATGTCGATGGGCACCCCGGCCCGGAAGCCCATCATGGTGCTCCCCGCCGCCAGCGCGCCGAAGAAGACGGCGCTCAGGAGGATGCCGAGAGGGTGGTTCCGCCCCACGAGCGCCACGGCAATGCCGTCGAACCCCAGCGTGCCCAGATTCGAGAGGTCGTTCGTGAGGGCAAAGGGGAAGCGGCCCAGGACTTCGACGGCTCCGGCCCCCCCGGCGGCCAAGCCCCCCCACACGAACGCCCACACCAGGCTGCGGTGGGGGCGGACGCCGCCGTAGCGCGCCGCCTCGGGGCTGAGACCCGCCGCCCGAAGCTCGTAGCCCGCCACGTGGTGCCACAGCACCCAATACACCAACCCCGCAAAGAGCAGGCTCAGGAGAAGAGCGTAGCTCAAATCGCTTCCGGCCATGACCAGGGGGAAGCGGGCCGTCGGGTCCGCCTGGAGGGATCGGCGACCCTGGCTCAGATGGGTGAGCACCACGTAGCTCGTGAGCCAGAACGCGATCCAGTTGAGCATGATCGTGCTGATGACCTCGTGGACGCCGCGGGCGAGCTTAAGCAGTGCCGCAGGGAGGCTCCAGAGGGCCCCGGCGAGCATCGCGCCCAGTACCGCCATCAGGACGTGGACTCCCGGCGGGAGATCGAGGAGTCCCCCGATGACGACGGCCACCAGCGCCCCGGCGAGCATCTGCCCCTGCGCCCCGATGTTGAAGAGCCCGGCCCGCACCCCGACGGCGAACGTAAGCCCCGTTAAAATGAGGGGCGTCGCCCGGCTGAGCGTGTTGGCGATCCCGTAGCGGTCGCCGAACGCGCCTTGGAGGAGGGCTTGGTACGCCTTCCACGGGTCGTAGCCCCACACCGCCATGAGGACGGCCCCCAACGAGAGCCCTAACGCCAGCGCCAGGCCCACTTCGAGGAGAACGCGCAGCCCTCCGAACCGAGCGCTCACGGCGACCCCTCCTCCGCAGCCGCAGCGCGGGCGCCCGGGCGGGCGCGCCGGGCCTCCTCCAAGGGCACGCCGCCCATGAGGAGCCCCACCGTCTCCCGATCGAGCTCCTCGGCGGGGGCCACGCCCGTGAAGCGCCCCTCGTACATCACCCCGACCCGATCCGCCAGCTGGAACACCTCGTCGAGGTCCGCGGAGACGAGCAGCACCGCGACGCCCTCGTCCCGCAGCCGGGAGAGGAGATCTCGAATGTATTGGGTCGCGGCCACGTCCAGCCCGCGGGTGGGGTGGGCCGCGATCACCAGCTTGGGCGACTTGCTCAGCTCCCTTCCCACCACGAGCTTCTGCTGGTTCCCGCCGCTTAGGGAGGCCGCCGGAGCCCGGACGCCGGGGGCTTGAATGGAGAACTTCTCGAGGAGCGCTTGGGCGTGCTCGTAGATGCGTCGCCAGCGGAGGCGTCCCAGCGCCCCCCGGAAGCGGGGGAAGCGCTGCAGCCCCAACACGCTGTTCTCCGCGACGGTGAACGGCAAGATGAGCCCCATCTTCCGGCGGTCCTCGGGGATGTGGGCTACGCCTAAGGCCCCGATCTCCCCCGGCAGGAGGCCTTTCAGGCTTTGTCCCCGCACGCGGACCTCTCCCCGGAAGGGCCGAAGGCCCGTCAGGGCTTCAATCAGCTCCGTCTGCCCGTTGCCCTGCACCCCGGCGATCGCGAAGATCTCGCCCGAGCGCACCTCGAACGAGAGTTTTTTCACCGCCCGCAGCCCGGACTCGTCCTCTACGGTGAGGTCGCGGACGGTGAGCACGGGCTCCCCCGCGGCGGGCGTTGCGGGACCGCGACGGCGGGCTTGCGAGACGACCTCCCGGCCCACCATGAGCGCGGAGAGCTTCTCGGGGGTTGCCTCTTTCGTCTCCAGGGAGGCGACCACGCGCCCTGCGCGCAGCACGGTGATCCGGTCGGTGATCTCGATCACCTCCTTGAGCTTGTGGGTGATGAAGATCACCGTCTTGCCCTGGGCTTTGAGGCCTCGGAGGGTCTCGAAGAGCTCGTCCGTCTCCTGGGGGGTGAGCACCGCGGTGGGCTCGTCCAGGATGAGCAGGTCCACCTGCCGATAGAGCATCTTGAGGATCTCGATGCGCTGCTGGACCCCCACGGGGAGGCGCTCCACGGGCGTGTCCAGGGGCGCGCGCAGGCCGGATTCTCTCATAAGGGTCTCGAGGTTCTCCCGGATGGCCGCGACCGGGACGGGTCCGAGCGCCCCGCGCCCCTCGGAGCCGAGGGCGATGTTCTCCCAGCCCGTGAAGGGCCCCACCAGGGCGAAGTGTTGATGGACCATCCCGATCCCCCGGCGCAGCGCCTCGCGGGGGGAGGGGAACCGCACCGGACGCCCCTTCCAGCGGATCTCCCCCGAGGTGGGGGGCAGCAGCCCCGACAGGATCTTGGTGAGGGTCGTCTTCCCCGCGCCGTTCTCCCCCAAGAGCCCGTGGATCTCCCCCTCCCGGACGCTCAGGGAGACGCCCCGGAGCGCGACGGTCCCGTCGGGGTAGATCTTCGTGAGGCCCTCCGCCTCGATCAGCGGGTTCATCGTCTTCGCACCCGTGTTCGTGTTCGCACTCGCGCTCGCATGGATAAAAGGGGCGAGGGCCGGCCCCGTGCGCTCGGCGACCGGCCCTCCGGCTCCCCATGTCGGTTCCCACCGAGGTCGCGAATTCGTCGTTGTTCCCGTTACGGATACTGCTCGCGAACTTGGGCGATCTGTTCCGGCGTGTCTGCCTCGGGCAGCTGGATCTCGCCCGCCTTGAGGGCCGATTGGAACTCGTCCAGCGCCACCCACACGTACGCGGGCACGGAGCTGCGGGCCTGAATGACCTTGTGGAGCACCTCGTCGGGGGTGCCGTCCAGGGGGTAGCCCGCCTTCACCGCGAAGTCGATGAAGGTCTTGACGTCCTGGATGGTGCTGAAGCCGGTGCCCTCCTCCTTGAGGCCCAGCACGATGTCGCCGCCGAACGCGCCGCTGAGGGCCCGCCGTACGGACTCGAAGGTGCCTACATCGACCCGCTTGCGGCCCGAGGCCAGGATGAAGCCGGGCTTGACGTACTCCTGCGCGGCGTCGGCTCCGTAGGCGAAGGGCGGCCCGATCTCGCGGCCCTCGGCGCGGGCGGCCTCCTCCACCGCGTCGAAGACGCCCAGGTGGGTCGCGCCCGCGATGCCCAGCAGGTTCCGAGCCCCCTCGCGCAGGAGCGCCTCTGCGGTCGTCTTGCCCAGCGCCGGGTCGTCAAACCGGCCCGTGTAGGGGACGCGCACCCCGATGGTCGCCCCCTCGCCGATGTGGCGGTTGTACCAATCCACGGCCCAGTAGGCGCCGAAGCGATAGCCCGCCTCGTAGCGCCACACGGGCGGGATCTCCGCGCCCGCGACCGCGCCGATGAGGGAATCCCCGTTGGCGATCGCCACCAGCGCCGCGACCACGCCCACGGGCGCCCCCGCCTCCTGCTCGCGGAAGAGCACCCCCAGGAGGTTGGGGATGTCAAAGGACGGTCCGTCGATGAAGGCGAACTTCTGGTCCGGGAACTGGCGCGCCGCCTCGGGGAGCGCGTCAAAGAGCAAGAACCCCACGCCGATGATCACCAGGCACTCGCCCGAGCGGGCGAACGCCTGCAGGTCGGGGAGATACGAGGCCTCGCTCGCCGCCGTGGCCGTCTTGAGCTCCAGCCCGAACGCCTCCGAGGCCTGCCGCGCCCCCAGAAGGGCCATGTCGTTGAAGCTCAGATCCCCCGGTCCCGTCTGATCGAAGTAGAGGCAGATCGCCCCCTGAGCCTGGCCTACCGCCGTCTGCCCGGCTTGGAACCCCCAAACGCCGAGGAGCGCTACGAGCGCTCCCAATGCGATCGCTCGCCATGCCTGCATAACCCTCTCGACCTCCGTTCGTTGCGGATTGGATTTTCGCCGCATTGTAAACCCTAGCCCGCGGGCGGATCAACCCCGCGCAAAGCCCGAAGGAGCCAGGCTACATGGGCCTGCCTCTCCACGATCTCGCAGACCGTGAGCGCCTCTTCCGGCGTTGTGCCCACGGCCACGATCCCGTGCCGGGCCAGGAGCGCCGCCTTGCGCCCCCGGAGGGCCTCCACCGCGTTGTCCGCCAGCTCCGGCGTCCCGGATCGCGCGTACGCCGCCACCCGCACCCCGCCCCCCGCGAAGACCTCCAGCTCCTCCGTCCGAGCGGGGAGCGGCTCGAACAGAAAACTCCAGGCCTGCGCGTAGATCCCGTGGGCGTGCACCACGGCACCGACCTCGGGATACGCGCGATAGATCGCGGCGTGGAGCCGCCACTCCGACGAGGGCACCCCCGCGAGCACCTCCCCGTCCAGGGTCATTGCGGCGACGTCCTCGGGAGCCATGCGCTCGTACGGGAGGCCCGTGGGCGTGATGTGCATCACGTTCGGGTCCCGGGGGTCGCGGGCGCTTACGTTGCCTAAGCTGCCCGCGACGAGGCCCTTCTGGAGCATCCTGCGGGCCGTCTCGACGATCCGGGACCGCAGGCGCAGGCGGTCCCGCTCGGCGTTGCTCTCACGGTTGGCCATGGCGATAGACGGCCTCCGGGCGGGAGAGGGCCTCCGGGATGGAGTCCGCAAAGGGCGGGCGGAGGACCCCCACCTCCGTGATCAGGGCCGTCACGAGCTCGTGGGGAGTGACGTCGAAGGCGTAGTTCCTCGCGGAGGCCCCTTGGGGTGCGACCCGGCGCCCGAGAACGGTGAACACCTCCTCCGGGTCGCGCTCCTCGATGGGGATGGCGCCTCCGTGGGGGATCTCGGGGTCGATCGTGGAGGTGGGAAGCGCCGCGTAGAACGGGATCCCGTGCCGATGGGCGAGGACGGCCAGCGGATAGGTGCCGATCTTGTTGGCGACGTCCCCGTTGGCGGCCACCCGATCCGCGCCCGTGATCACCGCGTCCACGAGGCCCCGGGCCATCAAGGCCCCGGCGGCCCCGTCCACCACGATCTCGTAGGGGATCCCCTCCTTTTGGAGTTCCCAGGCCGTAAGGCGCGCCCCCTGGAGGAGGGGACGGGTCTCGTCCACCCAGACCTTCTTCAGTTTTCCCTGAGCCCAAGCGGCCCGGACGACGCCCAGGGCCGTCCCGTACCCGGCGGTGGCCAACGCTCCCGCGTTGCAGTGGGTCAGCACCCGCGCGCCCGGAGGGAGGAGCTCCGCGCCGTGCTCCCCCAAGCGTCGATTGGCCTCGACGTCCTCGCGGCGGATCCTATGGGCTTCCTCTAGCAGGGCGTCCGCGATCTCCCGCGGGGGAAGGCCCCGGAGGAGATCGCGCTCGAGGAGGCGGCGCTGGCGCTCCAACGCCCAGCGGAGGTTTACCGCCGTGGGCCGGGTGCTCTGGAGGAGTTCGTACGCTTCGTCAAATCGTTGGGCCAGCTCCTCCACGGAGGAGGCATCTCGGACCCCGAGGACCACGCCGTAGGCTGCGGCGACCCCGAGGGCGGGCGCGCCCCGCACCGCGAGCCTTCGGATGGCCTCCGCGACCTCTTCCGCGCGGGAGAGGGAGAGCACACGCTCCTCGGCGGGGAGGAGCGTCTGATCCAACAGCTTCAGCCGCGAGTTTTCCCACCGGACAGGAGAGAGCATGTCGCAATCCCGATACCCGATTCAACGACGGCGGTCGCGGGTCTACAGGCCACGACGCTTAGCTTGCAGAAGCCATCAGCGCCCGTTTGGCCCTTTCCGGAAGCTCGATCGGCACAAACATGGACGCCGGATAGAGGTACCCCTCCGGCTCCGAGCGGTCTTCATCGACAATGCGAAGCAGGTTGTGGGACTCCGCCTCCGGATCCGGCAATCGACGATACACCTTCCCGACAATCAGACTGGCCGGATTTCCTTCGTTGCTGATGCATAAGACGAACTCGCTCATCCTCATCGCAAAATCCTCTTGATCTTGAACTCCTTGCGCCCGATCCCGTGGGCTTCGTACCAGTGGATCTCCGCCTTGCATAGGGTGCCGTCGGGCAACTCCACCATAGCGATCCCCTTCATCTTCCGCCAACGTCCCCGGCCATACGTGCGCTCCAAATAGCGTCGAAGGTGCACACCCCGCCCCGATGCGAGGGTCTCAGATGTCCTGAATTCCCCCGAGGATCTTGAACTTCCGCTTCGAGCTCATCCGTGCTCATCCTACTCATCCTAACCCAAAGCTTCATTCCGGAGCCCCCTCGAAGATCTCGACCCCGGAGCGGGTCCCGATGCGGTCCGCTCCGGCCTCGATCATCCGCACCGCGGTCTCGTAGTCCCGAATCCCCCCCGCGGCCTTGACGCCCATCCCCTCCCCTACGGCCTGCTTGAGCAGCCGGACGTCCTCCGGGGTGGCCCCGCCCGGCCCAAAGCCCGTCGAGGTCTTCACGAAGTCCGCCCCGGCGGCCTTGGCCAGGATGCACCCCGCTACCTTCTCCTCGTCCGTAAGGAGCGCCGTCTCCAGGATCACCTTGAGGGTAATGGGCCGCGGGCTCTTCTGGATCTCGTCCCGCACGGCCTCCATCTCCTCTAAGAGGACGGAGTAGTCCCGCTCCTTCAGGGCGCTTACGCGGACGACCATGTCCAGCTCGTCCGCGCCGTCGCGGATCGCCTGCTCCGCCTCCGCGGCCTTCACCGCCGGGGGGCTCGTCCCGTGCGGAAAACCCACCACCGTGACCACCCGGACCTCGGTGTCCTTGAGGAGCGACTTCGCACGGGCGACGTGACAGGGGTTCACGCACACCCCGTAGAAGCCGTACGCTTTCGCCTCCTCACAGAGCGCCTCGACGTCGCGGCGCGTCACCGCCGGACCGAGCCTCGTGTGCTCGATGCGCCGAGCCAGCTCCCTTCGAGTGAGCGTCGCCATCCCCTCCTGTACTCCTTTCTGTCGTGAAGCAGACCGGGACCGCGAACAAGTTGAAGGTGCCCTAGTGTATCCGCTAGACTGGCGTCCCGACAAGGCGGGATGCGCATGAACGGGAAAGCGAGAGTGGCGATCGAGTACTGCGAGGAGTGCCTCTTCCTGGGGCGGGCCTTGGAGGTCGCTCAAGCCGTCTTGGAGCGTTTTCCTCGGGATCTGGAGGCTGTGGAGCTCCGCCCCGGCCACGACGGGGTCTTCACCGTGACCCTGGACGGCGACCCCATCTTCCGGATCGGCGAGGACGGACGGCCCCCCGCCCCGGAGGAGGTCGTCCGCCGCCTGGAGCCACGATTGCAACGGGCGGTCTAGCTCCCGAGACCGAAAGAGGGGTGAGGGATGAGCCACAGCCCGAAGCGGGGGATGTTCCTGGGGCGGTTCCAGCCCTTCCACAACGGGCACGACGCCGTGGTGCGGGCGATCGCCCCCGAGGTGGACGAGCTGATCATCGCCGTGGGAAGCGCCCAGTACAGCCACACGTTGCGGGATCCCTTCACCGCCGGGGAGCGGATCATGATGATCACCCGGGCGCTCGAAGACCTCCCCCTGACGAAATACGTCCTCCCCATCGAGGACATCGAGCAGAACGCGTTGTACGTGGCCCACATCTGTCGGCTCACCCCGCCCTTTGACGTGATCTTCTCCAACAACCCCCTGGTGATCCGCCTGTTTCAGGAGGCGGGGATCGCCGTTCAGCGCGTGCCCCCCGTCGATCGAGGGCACCTGTGGGGGACGAAGATCCGTGAGCTGATGATCCAAGGGGAGGAGTGGCGCCGCTACGTTCCGCCCAAGGTGGCGGAGGTGATCGACGAGATCGACGGCATCACCCGCCTGCGCCAGATCGCCGAGACGGACCAGCTCCTCAAATGAACCTCAACCTCCCGGTAGGCGAAAACGCGAAGCTCAAGGAGCTCCTTGCGCGGGTGAACGCCCACACCCGCCTGCAGACCTATTGGCAATGCTCCAACGTGATCGCCGTGGATCGGCTGGGGATCAACGACCACGGCCCCGTCCACATCAAGATCGTCTGCCACATGGCCTTGAAGCTCCTGAGGCTGCTCGTCGAGCAGGGGATCTCCCCGAGCGTGGAGCGGGACTACGGGCTTACGGCCCACGACGCGGAGGTCGTGGTGGTTCTCGCCGGGTGTCTGCACGACATCGGGCACATCGTCCACCGCGACGGGCACGAGCAGTTCTCCGCGGCGCTCGCGCCGCCGCTCATCGCCGAGCTTCTGGAGGGCCTATACGACGAGCGGGAGCGGGCGATCATCACCTCCGAGACGCTGCACGCCATCATCGCCCATGACACGCCCGTGCGGCCCCTCACGCTGGAGGCCGGGGTCCTGAAGGTGGCCGACGCCTTGGACATGGAGCAGGGCCGGGCCCGGATTCCCTTCCGGAAGGGATCGCTCTCCATCCACGCCGTCTCGGCCCTGGCCATCGAGAAGGTCCAGGTGCGCAAGGGGGACGAGCGGCCCGTCTGCATCGAGATCACCATGAGCAACTCCGCGGGGATCTTCCAGCTCGACAACCTGTTGAAGCCGAAGCTGCTCCACTCCGGCATTCCCGAGTACTTCGAGATCCGGGCCCAGATCACGGGGGAGGAGAAGAAGATCGTCACCCGCTACGAGCTGTAGCCGGAGCCCGTGCTGTGTACCGCGGCGTGGCGTATGCATTCCCCTCTTGCCCTCCCCTCCCGGGAGGAGTACTCTCTCAGTCGGGAGCTCGCAAGGGCTCGCAAGGAGGGTCCTCAGGATGGTGCCGGAGACGGGGCGGACGCAGTGGTCGTGGGGATATGTCTACGCGGCGGTGGCGATTGCGGCCTTCCTGGCTGCGGTGCTGGGGGGACTCCACCTCTATCGAGCCCTGGAGAGCGCCAAGGAGCAGTTCCTCAAGCGTGCGGCGCTCTCGGCCCAGGTCTTCGCCGAATCCGCCCTTGCCGCGGGCACCACAGGGATAGGCGGAGACGGGGAAGCCCTCCGACAGGTCACCAGGCGTTCGTCCGCGGGGACGTCCTCTACGCCCAGGTCGTCTGGGAGGGCTCCATACGAGCTGAGGAGCGGGTGGAAGCGGCGCTGGAACTCGATCTCGCCGTAGAGCAGGAGTTCCCGGGGCGGCTCGTCGTACGGGAGGGCCGCCTGCGGGACGGGATGCCCTACGTCGAGGTGCTCCGGCCCTTTACGGGGATGCCTCCCGATCGGGCGCGGGAGAGCTTAAGCTACGTACGGGTGGGGATCTCGCTCCGCGAGGTGGGCTACGAGTGGCGGGGGGAGGTCCTCCTCACCGTAGGGGTCGGCCTGGGAGCCGTGGCGTTCGTCGCCCTCCTCGCCGTGGGGGTGGGTCTGTGGGTTCGCCCCCGGGCCCACGAAGCGTCCCGGCCTCTTGGGCATGGAGAGGAGGCCGAAGCCGGAGCCGGAGGAGGGAAGAAGGAAGGTGAGGATACGGGACGAGCCTTGCTGCGAATCGGCGCCCTGACGCTCGACCCGCAGGCCAAGGAGGTTCGCTACCGCGGGGAGAAGGTCGAGCTCTCCCCGAAGGAGTACGAGTTGCTACGGGTGTTGGCGACGGAGCCGGGCCGGGTCTTCTCCACCCGGGAGATCCTCGAGCGGGTCTGGACCAACGTCCCGGGGGCCACCGCCAAGGACGTCAAGCAGTACATCTACCTGCTCCGACGCAAGCTGGAGCGCCGTCCGGAGCGGCCGCAGCTGATCGTCACCGTCCGAGGATTCGGCTACAAGCTCATGCCTCTCGAGCCGGAGGCCGAGGCCTCCGATGATCGCAACTCCGACTATGACTATGACCACGACCGCCGGAATCGGGAGGACGGGAGGAAACCCTCAAAGTCAGGGAAGGAAGGGGACCGAAGATGAAGGGTAGAGACCTAACACCCACTGCCTCCTATCGACGGGGGGTCACGGGTGCGCTCGTGGGGCTCCTGCTCCTGCCCTTGGGGGGAGTCGGGATCGAGCGTGAAGCGGCAGTCGCCTCTCAGACGGAGCGTAGGGCCGTAGGGGTGGCGCTGGAGACGGCGCGGGCGGCGCTGGAGCAGATCTCCCAGGGGATCACCCATACCCTGTTCGCCTGGAGCGCGCTGCAGCGCGGGGATACGGCCAGCGGGATCACCCACATCCACCATGTGCTCAACATCCTCGAGGGGCCGCAGGGGGAGCACTACGATCCCGCGTTCGGCGGACCCGAAGAGGGCATCGGGGACGGGATGGGAGCGCTCGTCCACGCGCGGCGGCTCCTGGAGCAGATCGAGGCCCTCCCCGGCGGGGGAGACTACCGCATCGCCGCGGAGAACGTGCTCCTCTTCGTCCAGTGGGCGCGCGCCCGCGCACTGAGCGCACGGGAACTCGCCCCCCGTGATGAAGCGGAGGCCGTCCTCGAACTACGTCGAGCGCAGGGGATGCTCATGGCCGCCCGCGGCTCCCGCGAGGAGAAGAGTCGCCCTACGGAAGGGGGCGTACGCACCCTCTTGGCTTGGCTGGAGGACCCCTCGGAATGGCCCTAACCCTTGTGCGTTGACCCGCTTTTGACCTTAGGGAGATTGTCTTTTGACTTTGCTCTACAACACAATACCCTGCTCGAAGAAGGAGGTAGATACCGAATGCAGGTCACGAACGCGAAGAAGTGGGCCGTTTTCGTCGGAATCGTAGGGGGACTGGCGCTGGGGGCGGTCCTCTTCCTCGGGCAATGGAGCTATGCGCCGTACCACCAGCCTCCCCCACCGCCGCCGCCTCCCTCGGGACAGGAGCAGGAAGAAGAGGTCCCCGAGATCGTCATCCGGTTGGGCAACTTCTTCTTCGAGGGCCCGGAGGGGCGTTCGGACTCGGCTGAGGAGCCCAAGGTCGTCGTGAAGCTCAAGAACGGGCAGCGCTACAAGCTCGTCTTCGAGAATGTGAGCGCAACTCCGCATCAGGTGATCAGCCCGCTCTTCGCCGCTCCAGAAGAGAAGATCTTCTCCGTAGAGCCCAATGGGAGGGTGGAGATCGAGATCACGCCCGGGTTCCTCACCGTGGAGGACGGCTTCCCGCTGCAGTTCGATCTGAGCTGTCACGTGGGTCAGGGCAGCGCATTCGACCACTTCAAGCAAGGGATGCGCGCGCTCATCGAAGTGATCCCGTAACGCCTTCGCCGCTGCCCTCGCCCGCCCATCACTCAGCCCGTGTCGGAGCCCTCCGCTTCATAGATGTCGGTAAGGGCGTTCCAGAGGGCTTGGGCCATTTGGGCACAGGTCTCGAGGGCATGGGGTTGGGCTGGGGGTTCGAGCGTCTCGAGTTGCCGCGCGAGACGCTCGGCTTCGTGCTCGTTGCAGGCGTGGACTCGGAAGTACTCTAGAGCCTCATCGGGCAGCTCGTAGAACCGTTGGAGCCCTTCGAGCTTAGAACGGCTGGTGGCGGGCTGCTGGACCTCGAAGGCGTACAGCGTGCCTAACGCCGTCTCGGGTCGGGCGAAGCTCTCCCGGGCCCGGACGAGTAGGGCTCTCACCCCGGGCCGTTCGGCCAGGCTGTCCACGTCCGTCTCCAGTGCTCGGGCGAACGCCCGCCATAGCTCGAGGTGCTCTTCCTCCTCGTGGGCTGTGGTTTCGTCCCCCACAGCCCGCCAGCCGGCGGGAAGCTGGGCGATCCACGCCCCATACTCCCGAGCGTAAAGTCGAAGCGCTTCCTTGGGGAGCTCTCCCGCACTCCACGCCCGGTAAAACGGGTGCTTCAACAGGTGCCATTGCTCCACAACGCGGTCCAGTTCCTCGCGAAAGGTCATCGTCGCGTTACCCCTCCCTTGAAAGGCGATTTAGGTCCCACATTGTGGCCGCCCTAAAGCGGAGGTTCAACTCTCAATTCAGACGGCAGACCTCACGAAAACTCGACCCAAGATCCCCGGAGACGAGGGCCTTGATCCGTGAGGCGTTCGACGACCTCTAGGTTGATCCGGACGTGGTCCGTGATCTCCCGACAGCGGAACGAGCCTCCGTACAGGGCGAGAAAGGGGAGGATCTGATCGGCCATGTGGACGTCGAGCGTCGCGCCGGAGTCGATCTCGGCCAAGAGCTGCTCCGCGGCCCGCCGTCCGACGATCTCCGCGCGCACCCCGCGTTCCCCCAGCTCGTCCGCCCCCAGGATCGTGCGCTCGAAGCGGGCCCAGAGCACCACCGCCGACCCCAACGAGGCTGCCTCCACGTACCGGGTCTCGATGTGGATGCCCGCCTCGGGGAGGCCTTCCCGGAGGGCGTCGTAGGCGGCTTCGGCTTGGCGCTCGGCCACCCGGGCCTCCCTCAGCCCCACAGCGGCCACGGAGAGCCCCTGCACCCCCTCCAGCCGACCGCGCGCCTCAAAGACCAAAGGCCCCTGAAGCTGCGGGCGAAAGAAGCGGGTCCGCACCCGCGCGCCCCCCTTGGGGTAGAAGCCCTCGCGCTCCACGAAGAGTTGGGCGGGGTACCCGAAGCGGGCCAGCAGCGCGAAGTTGACGTTCTGCAGATAGGGCAGCGGCGGGGCCCACTTCCCGAACGTCCCGCCCCCCTCGACGAACACGTCTACGTCGTGCTCCGACGCGAGGCACGCGATCTGGAGGGGCTGGAGCACCAGCCCGACGGCCCCCGCGGTCGGGACCTCGGCCTTGAGCTTGCGCCTTCGGATCCTGCCGGGGAGGAACGTCACGTCCCGGGAGCCGAGGTGGGCGCCCTCCACACGGGCGTCGCAGAGCTCGGCTGTGGCCAAAAGCCCCGCCAGGTGCTGGGCTTTCAGGCCGGGGTCCTTGCGGGCCCCCCGAATGTTTACGATGCGGACGGGCTTTTGCAGCGCGACCGAGAGCCCGACGGCCACGCGTAAGACGGAACCCCCGCCCTCGGCGCCGTCGACGGTGAGGACCTCGTCACGGTTCATTCCTCATCCGGAGATCGACTTTTGGCGCTTGGCCAGCTCCTTGCGGAGGCGCTCCATCACCCACATCCGCACCAGCGCGGTGTGCGTGAGTCCCTTCTCTCGAGCCAAGACCTTCAGAAGGTCTACCAGCTCCTCCTCGAGACGGAGGGAGACGACCCGCTTGGGCTTGCGGACGAAAACCGGCTCCTCTACGCGCTCGAACTCCTCTCCGAAGTCGGCGAAGGAATGCTCCTCCCAGAAGCGGGCGAACTCCTCATCACTCATCCGGTCGAAGTCGACTTGCTGCCCTCGCGCTTTGGGACTCATCCCTCGACCTCCCTTCGGTAGCGGCGTCGCTCTGCTCGGTCCATCTCCCGCGCTGTCAGCACTCTACCGCGTCCTTGGCGCAGCTTCACCAGAACGACGAGGAGATATCGTCCGGCAGCGGTCCTCCCTAGAACCAAGTAACGATCCCCCCTGCGGAACACAAGCGACTTTGAGCTGAAGCAAACTTCTTCGGCTTCTTCGACGGTGACGCGATGCCGTGCGATGTGACGCACATTGCGTTCGTCCCACTCCAACTCGTGGATGCGAAGGTCCCGAGGAGCCATAGGCCGATGAGGACCATGATCTAGATCTAGAGCACGAACTTGACCATCCCGCCGTCGACTTGGAGCGCGGCCCCTGTGATGAAGCCTGCGTTCTCGGAGGCCAAGAAGGCGATCGCGTCTGCCAGCTCTTGGGGCTGCCCCAGGCGGGCCAGGGGGATCTCCCGGGTCCAGGCGGCTCTCGCCTCCTCCAAGGGGATGTTTTGCATTTGGGCCTGCGCCTGGAGGAGCTGCTCCATGCGCTCCGTGGCGATGGGGCCGGGACAGACGCTGTTGACGGTGATGTTATAGGGGGCCAGCTCCACGGCCAAGCTCTTGGCAAGCCCGATCACGGCCAGCCGCAGCGAGTTCGAGAGCAGCAGGTTGGGGAGGGGCTGCTTGACGCTCACGGAGGTGATGTGCACGATCCGGCCCCACTTCCGCTCCTTCATGGGAGGGATGGCCGCGCGGCACAGTCGCACGACGCTCATCAGCGTAAGCCGAAAGGCGGCCTCCCACTGCCCGTCGGTGAAGTCGAAGAAGTTGCCGGGCGGCGGGCCGCCCGCGTTCGTGACTAAAACATCGAGGCGCCCGAAGCGCTCCCGGGTTTGGGAGACGAGCCGCTCGACGTCCTCGGGCTTCGAGACGTCCGCCGGGACGGCGAGCACTTCAGCTCCCGTTGCAGCTTGAATCTCCTCCGCAGCCCGCCGCAGGAGTTCTTCATTGCGGGCGCAGATCGCAACGCGCATCCCCTCGCGGGCAAGGCGCTCCGCCGTCGCCCGCCCCAGGCCGCGGCTGGCCGCCGCGACCAACGCGACCCTGCCGGAGAGTCCTAGATCCATCGCCTGCCTCCCGATGCGTACCGTTCGGAATCGGAACGGGATAGAGGGCTTATTTATTTATCCCGCGCGCCGGGCGCGGATCGGGCGGCCCCGCTGGTAGGCCTCGTAGATGCGCTCGGCGGGTTCGGTGCCCCTTCGCAGCTTGATGCTCCCCGAGCGCGAGACCGACCCCAAGAAGACGGGCTCCCCGTCCACGGTGATCTCGATCGTCTTCCCCCGCAGCTTCGGGTCTAAGTCTAAGATCACGTGTCGATCGGTGACCGCCACGTCGAGGTCCCGGCCCGCGGTGATGTCCAGCTCGTCGAAGGAGCGGACCTCCAGCCCGATTCCGACCCGCTTCTCCAGCTCGCGGATGTTGCTCCCGCCCTTGCCCAGTACCGCCGGGATGCGGTCTTCCTCGACGTACAGAACGGCCCGGTTGTCGGACTTGATCTGCACGGCCACGTGGCCCCGTAAGATGCGGCCCAGCTCGTACTCCAGCGCCCGCTCCGCCAGCCTCCAGACGGGCTTTTCGGCCACGACCTCGCCGATGGGCATCACCACGACCTGCTCGCCGAAGCTGTAGATCTCAAACGCCAGCTGCTTCGACTCGTAGTCCCGCACCTCGATCACGGGCCGCGCCAAGTCGGTGTCGCCCATCCCCGTGGGCACCTTGACGGTGAACTCCACCTCGTAGATCTGGCGCACGTCCCCCTCGTCGATGAACACCACGGTGTCCACCACTTGAGGGATCATCCCCAGCTCCACGCGCCCGATCAGGCGCTGCAGGGCGTCGATCCCGCGGGTGGCGTGGACCACGCCGACCATGCCCACGCCCGCCAGCCGCATGTCGGCGAACACCTGGAAGTCCTCGGTGCGCCGCATCTCGTCGAAGATGGTGTAGTCGGGGCGCACCAGCAAGAGCACATCGGCGGTGTTCTCCATGCTCCCCTCGAGCGCGGTGTACTGGGTGATCTCGTCGCTCACCACCAGATCCCGGGGCTTTTCCATCGTCTTGATGACCCAGCCCGCCTCTTCCAGATAGTCGGCGATGGCCTGCACGAAGGTGGACTTGCCCGCGCCGGGGGCTCCCGAGACCAACACGCCCCGGTAGCGCTGGCTGAGGCGCTCCTTCAGCAAATCGGCGTAGGCGTAGTCGTCGAGCCGGGTGCGGGCGACGGGCCGCACGACGGTGATCTCCAACGCGTCGGAGAAGGGCGGGCGGGCGATGGCGATCCGCATGTTGCCCAGCTGCACGACCGTGGAGCCCCCGGAGTCCATCTCGATGAAGCCCTCGGGGTGCTGCTCGGCAGCCTCGACGATCTCCCGGGCCATGACGTCGATTTCCCGCTCTTGGAGGGGCTTCTCGTCGAGGGCGACGATCTCCATGCCCCCCGGGGTGCCCCGCTTCGCCTTGGGGCGGGTGTGCGCCCGCAGGTGCACGGACATCGTCTCGTCGTCGAAGTACCGCATAATGCGCAGGGCCGAGAGGTCGTAGGCCGCGGGGCTCTCGAAGAACAAGACGGGCGTGCCGCGGGCCTCGCAGGAGAGGTACTGCACCCGGTCGCTGGTGATGAGGGTCGCCCCCTCCTCCTCGGAGATTCGGCGGATCAGGGCGTTGAGCTCCCCCATCTCGTGGAGGCGCAAAATGTCCCCGCGGGGCCGCTCGCCCACGAACTCCAGGGCGATCGTCCCCTCCCAACTGAGAGCTTGAAGGTTCTTGAGTTCGTTGAGCCCGGCAAACCCCGTCTCCTGGCCCCGCTCGGCCTGGGCCTCCAGCTCGGCGAGCACGACCTCGGGAATGAGGAACGTAGCGCCCTGAAAGCGCCCCTGGCGCACCTCCTCCGTGATGCGCCCGTCCACGATGACGCTCGTGTCCAGCACGAAGCGGTCCCCCAGGCGGCGGGCTTCCCCTTCTCCGTGTCCTTGCCCCTGAGCCCGTTCCTCGGCCTGGGCCTTCGGCTTTTGCTCTTGCGATTTTGCCTTCCTCGTCTTAGAGGCAGACTTCGTCGTCTTCGATTGCGCGTTCGCTTTCGCTCTTGGACTCATGGTGTTCGTTCCCTCTCCCAGATCTGAGCGAGCGTCTGGGCCACTCGTTCTAAGAACTCTCGATCTTGGGGTCCGAAGGCGGCGGGCTCGTCGCTGTCGATGTCGATCTCCCCCAGCACCCGGCCTTGGGGGGTCAGGATGGGCACCACGATCTCGGAGCGGGTGCTGGGGAAGCAGGCCAAGTAGCGGGGGTCTTGGTTGACGTCGTCCACGATGACGGTCTGCTTCTCCCGGGCGGCCAGCCCGCAGATCCCCTGCCCTAGGGGGATGCGGACGTGCTCGGTGGCCGCGGGGCCGTCCCAGGGGCCGAGCACCAGCTCGTCGCCCTCCAGGAGGTAGATGCCCACCCAGCTGTAGTGGGGCACCTTCTCCCGCAGGGCGCGCACGGCCCGCTCGCAGGCCTCGCGGAACCCGAGCGACCGCAGCTCTTCGATGAAGGGTTCAACCGTAATGAATTCCATAGGAGGCTCCCAGCATCATACTCCTCGGGAGCCTCCCTCTGCAAGCGATCGGGAGGGGGCCGGGACCCTTGACAAGTCGGGCGGGTCGCGCTACCATCCTCTCGCTGAGAGGCCGAGGTGGCGGAATCGGCAGACGCGCACGTTTGAGGGGCGTGTGGGGTAATCCCGTGGGGGTTCGAATCCCCCCCTCGGCACCCGTCTTCCCCGGGAGGAACTCACCCGCATGGAGCGGCCCAAAGTCGTTTTGGACACCCAGGGGGGCGACCGCGGTCCGGCGGAAGTGATCGGCGGCGGTCTGCTCGCCCTGGAAGAATTCGATATCGATCTCGTCCTCGCGGGCGATCGTGCCCTCATCGAGCGCGAGATCCAGCCCACCCTCAAGGAGCGGGTCCGCCATCCCCGCAAGGTCCGCCGCCTCCATCCCGAGGTCCTCCACGCCCCCGAGGTCGTCACCATGGAGGACGCCCCCGCCGAGGCCGTCCGCCGCAAGCGAGAGAGCTCCCTCGTGCGGGGCATCGAGGCCCTCAAGCGCGGCGAGGCCGACGCGTTCGTGAGCCCCGCCAACACCGGCGCGGTGATGGCCGCCGCCCTCTTGAGATTGGGCCGGATCCGCGGCATCGACCGCCCCGGGATCGCCGCCATCCTTCCCACCGTGCAGGGGCGTAACGTGTTGGTGATCGACGTGGGGGCAAACGTCGACTGCAGCCCCGAGAACCTCAAACAGTTCGCGGTGATGGGCTCCGTGTACGCCCACGAGATCTTAGGGGTGGAGGAGCCCCGGGTGGGGCTCCTCAACATCGGGAGCGAGCGGCGCAAGGGGAACGAGTTGGCGCTCAAGACCTTTTTCGTGCTGGAGGACCTCCCCCACTTCGCGGGCAACGTGGAGGCCCATCAGATCCTCCAGGGCGAGGTCGACGTGGTGGTCTGCGACGGGTTTGTGGGGAACGTCTTGTTGAAGTCCTACGAGGGCGGGGCTTCAGCCACCGTGGAGCTGCTGAAGAAGGCGATCGAGAAGGACTGGCTCGCCCGTCTGGGGGCCTTCATCCTGATTCCCGCCTTAAAGAACTTCAAGCGGAGCTTGAGCGCCGCCCGCTACGGCGGCGCGCCCCTGTTGGGCGTGCGGGGCGTGGTGATCATCGCCCACGGGAACTCCGACGCGGAGGCGATCAAGAACGCGGTGCGCGTGGCCGTCGAGTCCGTCCGCCACGATCTCGTAGGCAAGATCGAGCGGGGGATCGCCCGCTACCTGCCCATCGCACCCTCCAAGGCAAAGGAAGTGACCGCCTGACGTGAACCCCGAGCAGCGTCCGGGAATCGCCGGGATCGGTGCCGCCGTGCCCGACTTGGTGATCACCAACAAAGATTTAGAGGAGATCGTCGACACCTCCGACGAGTGGATCGTCTCGCGCACGGGGATCCGAGAGCGGCGCATCCTTCCGAAGGGGGAGGACCCCATCGGGCTGGCGATCCGCGCCGCCCGGCAGGCCCTCGACCAAGCGGGTCTGTCCCCTCAGGATCTCGACTTCGTGATCACGGCCACCAACCTCCCGGAGATGCCCATCCCCGGCTCCTCGCCCTTCCTCTGCGAGGGGCTTAAGGTCGGGAAGGACCTCCCGTTCTTCGACCTCATCGCGGGGTGCACGGGGTTCGTCTACGGGCTCACCGTGGCCGAGGGGTTGATCCAGGCAGGCCGCCACGAGAACGTCTTGGTGGTGGGGTTGGAGGCCCTCTCGCGGTTTACGGACTGGCAGGACCGCTCCACGTGCGTCCTCTTCGGGGACGGCGCGGGCGCGGCGGTGGTGCGCCCGATGCCCGACGGTCGAGGGATTCTGGCCTCGTGCCTTTCGGGGGACAGCTCCCAGTGGCATCTGTTGCGCATGGAGGGCGGCGGGATCAAGTACCCGGCCAGCCCCCAGACCCTGGAGCGGCGGATGCACTTCCTCAAGATGGAGGGCGGCGGCGTCTTCAAGAGCGCCGTCCTGATGATGGAGCGGACCACCCAGAAGGCTCTCAAGGAGGCGGGCCTCACCAAGGAGGACGTGGACTGGGTCGTGCCCCATCAGGCGAACTACCGCATCCTCAAGGCGTTCGCCGACCGCTTCGGGATCCCGATGGAGAAGATCGTGGTCAACCTCGACCGCTACGGGAACACCTCGACGGCCTCCATCCCCATCGCGCTCGTGGAGGCCCAAGCCGATGGGCGCATCCGGCCCGGGGACGTGGTGGTGCTGAACGCCTTCGGGGCCGGGGTCACCTACGGGGCCGTCGTGCTGCGGTGGTAGACTCCCCCTCCGCTCCGCTCGCCCTTCAGCGTCAGCGGTACTCCATCGTCTCGCACAGGAACTCCGACTTGCCCCGCTCGCTCCCGTCCGGGTCGCCGTAGCGGCAGCGATCGACCACCTGCCCGTCGGCGTCCTTCAGAACGGCGGTGTCCTCGCCGTTGTCCCAGATCTGGGTGCGCGCGTCCCAGTAGAGTTGGGTAGCGGTGTCCTCCCCGCGGCCCGTGTAAACGGTGACCCGCTCCCCGGCCCGCAGCGTAAAGCCCTCGGGGAAGCGGAAGACGTGGCTGGCCACCCCCCGATCGCCCAGCTCGTCGGCCAGCGTCCAGCCCGTGAAGTCCACCTCCCCCGCATTCACGCGCAGGACGACCCACTCGCCGTTCTTGTTCTCGTTGTCGTCCCCCTCGGCGTCGTAGTGGATGAGCTCGATCACCACGCGCTTTCCGCTTGGGGGCTCCGGTTCCGGCGGTGGGGGCTGCGGGGAGGGAGGCGGGCCTTGGACGTCCCCGACGATCACGGTCTTGCTCGTCCGCCCCACGGCCCCGCCGTCGTCCGTCACCGTGAGCGTCACGGTATAGACCCCCTCTTGGGCATAGACGTGCTCGATGAGGGGCTCCGTCACGCTCTCTTGGGTCCCATCCCCGAAGTCCCAACGGTAGCGCACGATCCTCCCGTCGGGGTCCGTGGAGGGGGAAGCGTCGAAGCGGACGGGCTCGCCGGGCTGGGGCCTTGCGGGGGTGACCTCGAACGCCGCCCGCGGCGGCTCGTTCCCCGTAGGCGAGGAGGACTCCGGGCAGGCGCCCCACAGGCCCCGCTCGGCCTCCCTCGCCTCCCGGGCCAGCTCCGCGAAGAGCGAGCCGTAGCGCAGCGTGCCCCCCAAGGGGTGCTCGGTGGCCGCGCGCACGAACCCCTGGGAGATGAGAACGGCGTTCACCATCGCAAGCCCTTTGGGGTCGAGGTAGACGTAGGCCCACAGGTTCCCCCGCTCGTCCCGCCCGCCCCGTTCGTCGAGTTCGAGCCAGACCGTGCGGTTGATGACCAGATCGCGGTTGTAGAGCGTGGCCTCCGGCCCGAAGCAGTCGGCAGGGGTAGGGGCCGGGGCGTCCACGCCCAGGTACTTCACGGTCTCGACGGCCCCCGTGTACAAAAGCACCCGAAGGGTGCCGCCGTCGAAGACGCGGGAGACCTCGCCCACCAGCTCGGGCGGCGGGTTCGGCGGGAGCGCCCGCCCGCCCCCGCTCAGCCCAAGCCCGAATAGTGCCCCCAGCCCCACGAGCGAGAAGGACACCAGGAGGAGCCGAAGGCCCGGCCCCCGACTCCTCCCGAGATCCCTTGGTGGTCGCGCAAGGTGCCGTCTGCTCATAGAGAAACTATCCGCAGCGGCCCTTGAGGTTGTCCGAGACGTCCCGACCGTTGCCCTGGATGAGGTTCCCCTTGCAGGCCACCGTCGAAGCTGGATCGGCGAAGATCCCGAACTGCCGGTTCTCCTTGATTTGCGTCTCGCGGATGCTCCCCAACGACTCGAGGAGGTGGATGCCGTCCTCGGCGTTGGCCGTCACCAGGCTGCGGACCATGGTCAAGGAGGAGCGGCTCTGGGCCATCACCCCGTGGGCCGCGTTGCCCACCACGTCCACCTCGCGGAGGCTGGCGGAGGAACTATCGAGCAAGACGCCCTCGGCGGCGTTGTTCTGGACTTTCCCGCCGATCATGAGGAGCGCGGAGCGGCTCAAGATCGCCAGACCGCGGCCTCGGTTGTCGGCCACTTCGGTGTTGCGCACGGAGGCCACGGCGCTCTCCAGCTGCAAGCCCCCTTGGGCGTTCCCCTTCACGGAGCTGTCGAAGAGGCGAAGCGCCGAGCTCTGCCGGGTGAAGATCCCCCAGCCGCCGTTGTCCACCACGCGGCTTGCGCCCACGCTCGCCGGGGAGTTCACCAACAGCAACCCTTCCTCGGGGTGGCCCGCGACCTCGGAGTTCGTGACGGTCACGGTCGAGTCCTGGGCGTCGATCCCCTTGCCGCCGTTGTCCCGAACGGCGCTCTGGTCGAGGACGTCCGCGGAGCTTCCCCGCAGGACGAGCCCGCCCCCGGCGTTGTTCCTGACCGTCGTGGCGGTGAGCCCCACGGTGGCGCTCTGGGCCGAGACGCCCTTGCCTTGGTTGTCGGAGATCTCGCCGTCCGCGAGGTCCAGGGAGCTTTCCACCAGGCGCACCCCGTCGTCCGGGTGGCCCACAATAGCGCTCGCGCTCATCGAGATCGTGGACTGCTGTGCCAACAGCCCCACGCCGCCGTTGTTTTCTATGCGCGTGGTGCGGATGTCCGCCTTGGAGTCCACCAACACCAGGCCTTCGGCCCCGTGGTCCTGGAGGGTGGTGGCGCTCAGGCTCACGGTGGCCGTCTGGGCGTCGATCCCGCGGCCTTGGTTGTTCTGGAGGGTGCTGCTGCGCACGTCCGCGGAGCTGTTTACGAGTTTTACGCCTTCGGCGGGGTGGCCCGCGATCGTGCTGCTGATGAGCGTGATCCGGGATCGCTCCTGGGCCGCCACCCCCGCGCCGCGGTTGTTCTCCAGGGTGCCGTCCGTGACCGTGGCCGAGGAGCGGGTGAGCGAGATCCCGTCGGCCCCGTTGTTCCGGAACGTCACGCTCTGGAGCGTCAGCTTCCCGTCCTCGGCGCGCAGCCCTTGGGCCCCGTTGCCCTCCACGGTCGTCTCCTGGATCTTGGCCGAGCCGGAGAGCACGAGCACCCCCTCCTGCGGGTGGTTCCGGATTTGGGCCCCGTCCGAGGTCGTCAGCGTCGAGAGCTCCACCCGCACGCCCACGCCGCCGTTTCGGTCGATGGCCGTCCCCCGCAGGTCCGCCGCGGAGTCCTTAAGGGAGATCCCGTCCTTCCCGTTCCCGGCCACGCTCCCGCCGGAGGCGATCACCGTGGAGCGCTCTTCGGCGAAGATCCCGAAGCCCCGGTTGTCCGTGATCGCGGACTCATTAAGATCGGCCACGGAGCCCGTAAGGTGGAGGGCGTCGTCGGGGTGGCCCGCGATCGCCGTCCCGATGAGCGTGATCTGGGAGTTCTCGGCGGCGATGGCCTTCCCGCGGTTGGCCGTGAGGGTGCTCGTGCGGATGTCCACGGAACTGTCCGAGGCGAAGAGCCCGTCGCCGTCGTTGTTCGCCAGCGAGCTGTCTTTCAGAACGACCTCCGAGCTGTCCTGGGCGACGATGCCGCGGGCGGCGTTCTCCTCCACCCGGCTCGCTTCGAGGTCGGCCTTGGAGTTCGCGAGCGTGATCCCCTCGGCCCCGTTGCGGACGATCTCGCTCTCGAACGCGGTGGCGATGGAGTCGGCAAGCGCCAGCCCCGCGCCCCGGTTGCCCGTCACCCGGCTTGTATCGAGCTCCGCCGCGCTGTCGATGAGCGTTACGCCCTCTTGGGGGTGGCCCGAGACCTCGCTGTTCTCTAGGAGCTTCACGGCGGAGTTCTCCGCCCAGACGCCCACGGCTTGATTGTCGATCACCTGGGTGCCCCGGAGGTCCGCGGAGGAGTCCTTCAGCTTGACCCCGCCTTGGGGGTGCCCCGCGATCTGCGAGCCGATCAGGACGGCCCGCGAGCGCTCGGAAGCGTCCACGCCGACCCCCTGGTTGCCCTGGATCTGGCTGCCCTCCACGGCGGCCTGGGAACTCGTGAGCACCACGCCGCTGTCCCCGTTCTGGGAGACGGTGGCGTTGATGAGGGATGCCTTCCCCAGCTCCGCGCGGACGCCCGCGCCTCGGTTGCCCGTCACCTGCGAGTCGCGAAGCTCTCCGGAGCTGTTTAGGAGTTTGACGCCGTCGCTCCCGTTGTCGGCGACCACAGAGCCCGTCATCGCGCTCACGGAGCTCCGCGCCAGGAGGCCCTCCTTGGCGTTGCTCTGGAGTTGGCTCCGGCTCATCTCCAGCGCGGAGTTGTTCAGTCGGATGCCCTGATCGGGGTGGCCCGACACCGCGCTCCCCCGCATCTCGATCGTGGAGCGGGCGGCGTCCACGCCCACCTCGCCGTTGTCCGTGATCTGGGTGTTGGCCACGTCCGCGGTGGAGTTGAGGAGGTTGAGCCCGTCCTTGCCGTTGGTGCGCACGAAGCTGTCAAACAACCTCAGCGTGGAGACCTCGGAGCTTATGCCGTGGCTCTGGTTCTGCTCCACGGTGCTCGTCCCGATCTCCGCCGAGCTGTTCTCGAGGTGGACGCCCTCCTCGGGGTGCCCGGCCACGGCGCTGTCGAGCATCGTGAGGCCCGAGTTGTCGAAGGCGTGGACGCCCTTGGCCCCGTTGCTCAAAATCCGGCTCCCGAAGACGTCCGCGGTGCTGTTCGCCAGCTCCACGCCGGTGCGCCCGTTGGTTTGCACGAGCATCGCGGTAAGAGTCGCCTTGGAGCGTACGGCTCCTAGGCCGCGGCCTTGGTTGTTCTCGACGGTGCTGTCGCTCAGATCCGCGGAGCTGTTGCTTAAAAAGACCCCGTCGTCGGGGTGGTCGGCGATCAAGGTGCGGTCCCCCACGATCACCACGGACGTCTCGGCGTGGATGCCCTTGCCGCCGTTGGCCACGATCTGCGTCGAGGAGATGTCCGTGGAGGCGTTCGTGAGGTTCACCCCGTCTTTCCCGTTGCGGGAGATCTCGCTGCTCACCACGACGGAGCGGGCCTGGCGGACCTCCACCACGCCGTAGCCCTGGTTGTCCACCACGCGGGTGGTGGACATGTCGAGCAGCGAGTTCTCCAGCGCGATCCCGTTGTCCGGGTGCAAATGGATCAAGCTGTCCGTGATGGCGGCGGTGGAGTCGATGGCCTCGACGCCGTCGTCGCCGTTGCTCGCGATCTCCGTCCCGGAGATGTCCGCCACGCTCGTGTGGAGGAAGACCCCGTCCTGGCCGTTCTCCGTGACGAAGCTGTCTAGGACGGCCAGCTGCGAGTTGTTCTCCGCGTTGACCCCGTGGCCTCGGTTCTGGGTGATCGTGCTGGTGTCCACGGTGCCCGTGGAATCGTCGAGGTGCATCCCGTCCTGTGGGTGGCCTTGGATCAGGCTTTGGGCCTGCACGGTGACGCTCGATCGCTGCAGGGCGTTCACGCCGATCCCGTTGTTGCCGAGGATGCGGGAGTTGGTGATCTCGCCCGCGGAGGCGACGAGCTGCACCCCGTGGCTCCCGTTCTGGGAGACCTCGGAGTCCTCGACGATGAGCTTCGAGTCGGCCTCGGCTTGGATCCCGCGGCCCCGGTTCTGGGTGATCGTGCTGCTCCGCACCGTACCCGTGGAGTCGTGGAGGAAGAGGCCGTCCTGCGGGTGGCCCTGGATGAGGCTTCCGTCCCGTAGGGTGACGACGGCCCCTTGGGTGCCGCGCACGCCGTCGCCGTCGTTGTCCCGTACTTTCGAGTTGACGAGGGTGGCCGTGGAGGCGACGACGTTCACGCCGTGGTCCCCGTTCTCACGGATCTGGGAGCCCGTCACCTCAAGCTCGGAGGAGGCCTCGGCGTGGATCCCGAAGCTCCCGTTCTGGGCGATCGTGCTCTCGGCCACGGAAGCCGTCGCGCCCGTGAGGAAGATCCCTTCCTTGCCGTTGGAGGAGATCGTGCTCCCCGTTACCGTAAGCTCCGAGGAGGCCTCGGCGTAGATCCCGCGGCTTTGGTTTTGGGTAATCGTGCTTTGGTCCACGGTGCCCGCGGAGGCGCTGAGCGAGACGCCGTCTTGGGGGTGATCCGAGACCGTGGTGTCCTCCGCGATCGTGACCTGGGAGTTCTCCAAGGCGTTTACCCCGATGCCGCCGTTCCGGGCGACGGTGCTGCGGCGGATCTCGGCGGTGGAGTTCACCAAATGCACGCCGTCCTTGCCGTTCTCGGCGACGGTGCTGTCCGTCACCACCAATTGGGAGGCGGCCTGGGCGAGCGCCCCCATCCCCCGGTTGCGGGCTACGGAGCTTTGGTCCACGGTGCCGGTGGAGGCCTGCAGCTGGACGCCGTCTTGCCCGTTCTCCTCCACGGCACTGCTCGTGACGGCCAGCTGCCCGCCCTCCACGTAGACGCCGAAGCCTGTGTTCTGGGCGATCTCGCTTCCGGCGCTCACGGTGGCCGAGGCCCCGTTCACGACGCGCAGCCCGTCCCCCTCGTTCCCGGAGACGGCGCTCCCCGCCAGGGTGGCCGTAGAGCCGTCCACCCGCACGCCGTGGGTGGGATGGTCCGCGATCCGACTGTCGTCGATCTGAGCCTCGGAGCCCGCGAGCAGAGCGATGCCCTCGGCCCCGTTGGCCGTCACGATGGCCCCCTTCAGCCGCACGGTTCCCGACTCGGCCCGGATGCCCTGGGCCGCGTTGCCCGTTACGGTGCTGCCGTCGACCGTAAGCGTTCCTTCGGAGACGAGGGCCCCGACCGTTCCGTTGGACCGCAGAACGCTGCCTGCGGTGACGCTCGCGGAGGAGCCGGGGTCCACTTGCAATCCCACTTCTTGGTTGTCCTCCACGGTCGCGCCGGAGAGGGTGACCTGAGCGCCGCCGGTGGCGAGCACGCCGATGGGGTGATCCGAGATGACCCCGCCCGCGATCGTCACGGTCGCGCCCTGGGCCGCCACGCCCCGGCCTCGGTTTTGGGCGATCGTGCTGTTGTTAATCTGAGCACTTCCGCCCCGGAGGAGCAGGCCGTCGGAGCCGTTGGCCGTCACGGTCGCGCCCTCGAGCACGACCGTAGAGCCGGAGTCGGCGGCCAGTCCCGGACCGTCGTTCTCCCGAATTTCCCCGCCCTGGACGGTGACCTCGGAGCCCTCGATGAGCAGCCCCGGGCCGGTGAAGCCCTCGATGCGGTTGTTCTCCAGGACGATCTGGCGGTTGCCGCCCTGGAAGTACACGGCGGAGTCCCCGCGGTCGGCGCTCTCGTTGCGGGTGAAGGTGAAGTTCAGTACGCGCACCCGCTGGCTTCGCACCACGACGAGGGCAAAGGGTGGGTCGCCCGCCCGGCGGCCGGGTTTCCAAATCACCGGCCCTTGGGTCTCCAAGGTCAGGTTCGACTTGTTCTCCATGCGCACGGATTCTTCGTACTCCCCTGCTGTGACGACGATCCGATCGCCGGGGTTGGCCAAGTCGACGGCCTCTTGGATCGTCACGCAGTCGAAGGGCACGCGCTTGGGGTTGGCGTCCGCGCAGCGGAAGCGCGGGGGGAGGGGCGGCTGCGCGACCGCCGGGAAGAAGCTTCCGATCCACACCCCCAGGAGGATCGCCCCAAGGGCCAAAGCCGTCCCGCTCCGAGCGAGAGGGACCGGAGCCGGTCTCCGTCGTCTGTCGCCGGGCTTGGGAGACTGTACTTTCATGTGCGACCCCTTTCTTCTAGGATTTTTGATCGTCCCCTTGAGGGAGACACCCTGCTCACGTATGCGGATCCAGGCTCTTCTCCTCAAGAGGGCAGTGTACCCCTTCGAAGGGCAGGGAGGCAACCGGTGGCGGATCGGGGCTTTGGGCAGGTAGGGTCCCTGCGCTTCCTCGCCGGGCTGAGACGGGCGCTGGGGAGACGGCTCTCCTTCGTGATCCGGCTCCCGGGGAAGCTCGAGGTCGAACACGCGGGGCGGAAGAGGCTCCGGAGGGAGTAGCCTCTCTCCCCGGGGGGATCTCTCGTCGGAGAGGAGGCAAGAGTGCCGGCGGATCGTGCGGTGCACCTCCACCACCTCGTGCTGGTGTGGGAGAAAGGACAGGACAGGGCTGAAGGAGCCTTGGTCTCTGGCTACCGATCGGGAGCACTCTCAGGAAGCGATCCGGCTCTATGGGCG